>Ga0209096_1000266_pt1 | contig 74646 bp, 50 predicted proteins | sample AD_UKC034_MetaG_FD_184407 | JGI IMG/M metagenome (GOLD analysis project Ga0209096, IMG submission 184407) | Active sludge microbial communities of municipal wastewater-treating anaerobic digesters from USA - AD_UKC034_MetaG (SPAdes) (version 2) | ecosystem: Engineered > Bioreactor > Anaerobic >... | reverse complement strand
CAAGTTCCAGACTGCGAATTTCATTTCAATCTGAAATGCATAGCCCATGAATTTAATTTTATTCAAATCAATTTTTTCCAAAACCCGCCTTTGATAACACTTAAATCCAGCCGTGGTATCATACACTTTCATTCGTGTAATCAGTCGCACATATTTTGATGCAAAGTAACTCATGATCACTCGGCCAATTGGCCAATTGACAACATTTACTCCACCAATATATCTTGACCCGATTGCCAGATCGGCTCCATCATTTTTGCATGCATTGTATAAATGGATTAAATCCTTTGGATTATGAGAAAAATCGGCATCCATTTCAAAAATGAACTCATAATCTTTTTCCAGCGCCCATTTGAATCCTGCAATATAAGCGGTACCCAAACCCATTTTTCCAGGTCTTTGCAACAAATGCAATTGACCGGTGAAATCTTTGCATAGCTGCGTTACTATATCGGCCGTTCCGTCTTTTGAGTTGTCGTCTATTATAAGGATGTGAAAAGGCGCTTCTAACGAAAAAACAGCCTTGATTATAGCTTCAATGTTTTCACGTTCATTGTAGGTAGGAATTATTACTAAACACTTGCTCATACCCATTTTTTGAAAGCAAACGCAAAGTAATGAATTAAAGTGTAGGAATATAACATGCTTTATTTTCCAAGCAGCCAGGAAAAGATTAAAGGTGCCACAATACTGGCATCACTTTCAATGATAAACTTAGGTGTTGTAATATCCAACTTACCCCAAGTAATTTTTTCATTGGGTACTGCCCCTGAATATGAACCGTAACTGGTAGTACTATCGCTAATCTGACAAAAGTAACTCCAGAATGGAACATCATGCCATTCCAAATCCTGATACATCATTGGCACAACACAAATTGGAAAATCACCAGCAATCCCTCCTCCTATTTGAAAAAATCCTACTCCTTTATCGCTACTGTTTTTACGATACCAGTCAGACAACCAAACCATGTATTCAATACCCGATTTCATAGTAGTAGCTTTCACTTCATTCTTGATGACATAAGAAGCAAAAATATTTCCCATTGTGCTGTCTTCCCATCCAGGAACTACAATTGGTAAATTCTTTTGCGCAGCAGCCAACATCCAAGAGTTTTTGGGGTCAATCTCATAGTATTGCTCTAACTCTCCACTCAACAACATTTGATACATAAACTCATGAGGGAAAAACCTTTCATTTTTTTCATCTGCATCTTTCCATCTTTTATAGATGTGTTTTTGCAATCTTCTAAATGCTTCTTCTTCAGGAATACAAGTATCGGTTACACGGTTGAAATGATTCTCGAGCAAATCCCACTCATCTTGAGGACTTAAGTCGCGATAGTTAGGAACACGTTTGTAATGAGAGTGAGCAACCAAGTTCATAATATCTTCTTCAAGATTAGCTCCTGTGCAGGAGATAATTTGGACCATATCTCTTCGAATCATCTCGGCAAGCGATATCCCTAACTCTGCGGTGCTCATTGCTCCTGCCAAGGTAATCATCATCTTACCTCCTTCCTGCATATGCATCTCATAAGCCTTAGCTGCATCCATCATTGCAGCTGCATTGAAATGAAGAAAATTTTGTTCCATAAACTGAGATACCGGTCCTTTCATAATTTTATTGAATTACATTAACAAGTCACAAAAATAAAAAATAGAATGTGTTATTACTTACTGAATTGCCGGTCTTAATCTTTGATTTCTTTTAACCAAACAATATATGTTGGAAAATGATCGGAGTAACCTCCGGCATATCGGCTGAAATCATACGTACGTTTAGGATAACCCTTAAAGCGTCCTGAACTCTGTATCATATATTTTTCTTTATATATATAATTACCACTGAAATAATACTTACCACTATCACGATTTAAATATGGTTCTGAAAAAATGATCATATCAAACAAATTCCAGGCATCGTTATATGCCAATGTTCCGATTCCCATTTTATACAAATCATTCCAGGGATTGTAAAGTGATTTATTCTCAATAGCAGTAATGTCATTTTTAGCTCCCAATACATTTGCTATACTGGGGCTTATAGGATCATCATTAAAATCTCCCATCAAGATAATTCTTGCCTGAGGATCAATCAACTGAATGGAATCTATTCTGTTTCTACAAACAGAAGCAGCTTTAGCACGTGAGGGAGCACTGGCTTCCTCTCCACCTCTTCTTGATGGCCAATGATTCACAAATAAGTGAACCAACTCTCCATCTAATAATCCATTGACATACAAAACATCCCGTGTATAACGTGGTGTATCATCATCATTTCTAATGTCAACATACAATGCTTCCGATTTCTTCGGTTTGAAATAATTCGGGTTATACAATAAGCCAACATCAATTCCTCTCTCATCTGGTGAGTCGAAGTGTATGATCTTATAGTTTCGATTGCTGATTTTATCTTGTTTCACCAAATCCTCCAGTACTTGTCTGTTTTCTACTTCAGCAACCCCCACTAAAGCCAATCCATCTTTCGATTTATCCATGGCTATCTCAGAAATCACATGACTGAGTTTGCTCAGTTTATCAAAATATACTTGAGCCGTATAGTGGTTGGCACCACCGGGAAGAAAATCAGCATCATTGGTATGGGGGTCATCTATAGTATCAAACAGATTTTCTAGATTATAGAATCCGGTACATATAATTTTATACTGCTTTTGTTGACCAAAGCCAAAGTTTGAATACAACAAAATGATAAAGAATACTAAAAAACGCATGTATCTTGTTAATTTAATGAATGGACAAAACTACAAAATACAACGGTTCAACAAACGATTTGGTCCTTCTGAAAAACCAGCTCATTCCTTCTTCATCACTTGCAAAGTCAAGCATTTTTATACCTATATTTGGCATCCTTTTTAGAACACATTCATGAAAATTATCAAATGTATTAGCCTCTTGATTTTGCTCCTTTTTCCTACTTGGATTCTAGCTCAAAATTCAAAAATAAGTGGCAACTTAATCGACAACGAGAGTGGACAAGCGATTCAAAATGCAAGCATTCAGATTGTCAATTCAAACCTCACAGTAAGCAGCAATGAAAAAGGATTTTTTGAATTATCTAATATACCAAACGGAGAACAGGTTATTTTAATAAGCCATGCCGACTATGTTACTTTCTCACGAAGTATATTGGTTAGTAAAGAACAACACTTCCTCGGAACAGTTGCTCTTTTGCTTAAAGAGATTGGACAAGTTCAAGAAGAAGTTCCGCTAAGCACCATTAGCGAATCGGATATTAGAGAATCAGCCGCTATAGTTTCTGGCGCTTTATCAGCATCGCGTGATGCATTTACATCGGCTGTTAATTTCACATTTAGTGGTGCCCGATTCAGAGCTCGTGGTTATGATGGAAGAGAACAAGTGAATTATCTGAATGGCATGCAACTCACCGATATGGTTTCTGGAAGATCAATGTTTTATGTGTATAGTGGATTAAACGATGTGATGAGAGCACGTGAAGGAAGTTACGGTTTGGACCCTGTAACTTATGGTATTGGAGGAATTGGAGGTAGCTCAAATATTGACAGTCGTGCTGTGCGACAAAGAAAACAATTGCAAGCTTCATATGCTGTTTCAAACCGAACTTACGAAAACAGACTTATGCTTACGTATGGCTCTGGAATGAATAGTAAAGGTTGGGCGTTTGCTTTGTCTGGATCGAAAAGATGGGCCGATGAAGGCTATGCTCCCGGTTCTTATTATGATGGTTATTCAATGTTCGCTGCAGTAGATAAACAAATTGGCCTGCAACACACAATTAGTTTTATTGCGCTTGCAAGTCCATCCGAGTTTGGAAAATCTAGCCCTTCAGTACAGGAAATGTATGACCTTTCAGGTACCAATTATTACAATCCAAACTGGGGCTATCAACAAGGTGAAAAACGAAATGCCGTAGTAAACAAATCCTTTCTACCCGCCTTCTTTTTAAATTACGAATATCGGGTTGAAGACAATGCTACCTTGTTTGCCTCTGTTTCCATGTTGAATGGTACGAGCAAAGTATCAGCATTGGATTGGTACAATGCCCCTGATCCCCGACCCGATTATTATCGAAATCTTCCAAGCTTTCAAACCGATCCTATAATAGCTTCGATGGTATATCAACAACTAAAAAACAATGAAGCGCAAAGACAAATCAATTGGGACCAACTGTATTTAGTCAACTATAACAGCTATGCCAGCATTCAAAATGCCAACGGAATTGCTGGTAATACCGTTAGTGGATTGCGCGCTCGCTATATTGTTGAGGATCGGGTAACAGAATATCAAACTACTCAAGGAAATTTAGTTTACAATAAGACCCTTAAAAACATTCAATACTCTGCTGGACTTTCTATGCAAATGCAAAACAATTCATATTACAAAGAAGTTAATGATTTGTTAGGAGCCGATTTTTATGTAGATCTAAATCAATATGCGGAGCAAGATTTTCCTGATGATCCGGATGCACTTCAAAACGATTTGAACAATCCAAATCGAATTCTAAAAGAAGGCGATCGCTTTGGATATGACTATGATGCAGTTTTAAGAAATGGCGCAGCATTTTTTCAATTGCAAAGTCAATGGGAAAAATTTGATTGGTTTGCAGCTGTTCAACTGAATCAAACAAGTTATTATAGAAATGGTAACGTTAAAAATGGAATTTTCAAGGACGATTCTTTTGGAAAAAGTAAAACCTATTCCTTCACCGGTTATATGGTTAAAACGGGATTAACCTATAAGATAAACGGACGAAATTATCTGTTCACCAATCTAGCCAATGCATCGCATGCGCCATTGTTTGAAGATGTATTTATTTCTGCCCGAACACGCAATCAATCGATTGAAAATCCTGAGCAAAGCAAAGTATTTAGTGTAGAAGGAGGATATTTATTAAAGGCGCCTTCTTTAAAACTAAGAGCCGTAGGATATTTTACAGCATTCAGGGATGAAGTATCTACATTGAGTTTTTATCATGAAGACTTCAGATCTTTTGTTAACTATACGTTAAAAGGAATCGATCGAAATCACAGTGGAATGGAGTTGGCTGCCGAGAAGAAATTATATGGAGGATTCACACTGAGTGCAGTTGCAGCCATTGGTCAATACTATTATCAATCGAGACCAAGTGCTACTGTGACGCAAGACAATAACAGTGAGGTTTTATCTAATAATGAAACCATTTACTTTAAAAATTTAAGAATTGCTGCTGGGCCACAACAAGCATATACTTTTGGTGTAAATTATCGGTCAAAGAAATTTTGGTTTGTAAATGTAAACTTCAATTATTTTGATGCCATATACATTAACACTAACCCTGCAAGAAGAACACAAGCCGCAGTCGATTTAATTCCTTATTCTTCTGCTGAATGGAATAGAATTCTGAGTCAGGAAAAAGTGGACGGTCAGTTTACTGTAGATGTATTTGGCTCTTGGTCATGGCGCTTGAACAATAAATTTAAAGCGCTAAAGAGAAATACATTTGTCGTATTTAATTTAGGAATAAACAATCTTCTGAACAATCAGGATTTTATTACCAATGGGTACGAGCAATTACGCTTTGATTTTTCCGACAGAAACCCAGATAAATTTGATACCAAATATTTTTATGCGTACGGCATCAATTATTTTTTCAACATAACTTTAAGAATGAATTAATATCATGATAAAAACGAACCATTATTTTATTGCATTATTATTGCTGATCGGTATAACCCTTGGCTCATGTGTTAAAAATGATTTTGATAATCCTCCTTCCGATGGTCAAGATCCTGCTATAACACCCAACACCACTATTGCTCAATTGAAGGCATTGTATAACGGTACTATTGTACAAGTAAATACCGATATGATCATTTCCGGTATTGTAGTTGCTGATGATAAGTCTGGAAATTTTTATAAATCTCTTGTATTGCAAGATAGTACTGGTGGAATAAATATTAGAATCGATCAAAGTGATTTTTACACTTCGTTTCCAATTGGCAGAAAGATATTTGTAAAGTGTAATGGCCTTTATTTAGGTGCCTATAATGAATTGATTCAATTAGGCGGCTCTATCGATAACAGCACAAGCCCTGCTTCAGTATCTTATATCCCATCTACTCTTATAGGGAACTATATATTCAAAGGAGTTTATAATCAAGAAGTGAAAGCAAAAGTATTAGGGATTAACGATATTTCGAATGCTCATCAAAACATGTTGATTGAATTACAAAATGTTGAATTTGCAGATGCTGATACCAACCAATCTTATGCAGATGCTATAAACCTATTGAGTGCAAATAGAACCATTAAGGATTGCAGTGGAAATACAATTATCCTCAGAACAAGTGGTTACGCAAATTTCGCTTCATCTCTAACTCCTTCAGGAAAAGGAACACTTAGAGCTGTTTATCAAGTTTTTGGAACCACCAAGCAACTCTACATTCGTGATATAAATGATGTAGTAATGAGCGATCCACGTTGCAGTTCCGGAGGTGGTTCAGGAATTGTAGATATTATCTCGGTAAGAAATCTTTATCCCGGCAGTACAACTACCATTCAATCCAATATAAAAATCAAAGGCATTGTTATTTCCGATTACAGTAACGCTAATATTGATGCTCGAAATGTGGTAATTCAAGATAGCACAGGAGGTATTGTGGTACGGTTTGCATCTGGTCATACTTTCGCTTTAGGTGAAGAGATTGAAGTGAACTTATACAATCAGGAACTTTCTAAATTCAGTGGTTTGTTACAAGTAAACAATGTTCCGAATGCAAATGCAATTGTTACCGGTAGTGGATCTATTACACCAGTTTCAACAACTATAGCGCAAGTAGTTGCGAATCAAAATCAATACGAGTCAACCTTAGTTACATTGAGCAACGTATCCATAACGCCTACAGGGGCTACTTATGGAGGAAGTCGAAATATATTCGATGGTTCAGCTACATCTATCCTTTATACTCGTACCGGAGCAAACTTCGCAAACAATGTGTATCCAAGCACCAACGTTAACATTACAGCTATTGTTTCTTACTTTGGTACAGCTACCCAATTTACTATGAGAAATCTATCCGATGTTCAATAGTCATTGTATGAACTTTACAAGGGCCTTGCTATATGCAGGGCCTTTTTTTATATCATTACATCATGATGTATCGATTGTTTTTTCTTCTCTTGTTATTGCCTGATCTAGTAACAGCACAAATCATTAGTTGTGATTCCGTCCGCAGTCTTCCTTTGGGTTCAAATGTTACTATCAAAGGTGTTGTAACCAGCGGCTCTGAATTCGGTACCATACGATATATTCAAGATCAAACAGGAGGCATAGCTCTGTTCAGTACTTCTTTGACTAATGTTCAAAGAGGAGATTCGATTCAAGTGAGTGGTACTTCAATTAATTACTTTAATCTGCTTGAACTAAATCCTATTAGTAGCCATACTGTATTCAGTTCTGGGAATCAAATGCCATTGGCTCAAGTAATTGACCCCAATTTATTGAATGAAACTACTGAATCTGAATTAGTGCAGATTAATAACGTCTTGTTTGCATCAGGAGGGCAATTATTCCAATCGAACACAGCTTATGCTTTCATTTCAAATGGACATCAGGGACAAATTTATATCCGCAGTAGCAATCCATTAGTAGGGAAAATGATACCGGCCGGATTGTGCAGCATTAGAGGTATATGTACTCAATTTAATAATGATTTCCAGTTATTGCCACGTGATAGCAATGACATACTCAATACCAGCAGTTTGTTTTTTTCAACTCTTCCTAAAGAGTCATTTATTACTCAAAGTGGATTTACAGTTAATTGGTCTACAAATTTAAATTGTACATCCGAGTTTCGATATGGTTTAACTTCTTTGCTTGAATTGGGTTCAATTCCTGCAGGCACCAATTCTACATTCCATAGTTTAAATATAAGTGGGGCCAATGCTTCTCAGCTTTATTACGGGCAAGCTGTGGCCTATATCAGCAACGACACTATATTTTCTCCTCTAAGAGCCTATATAACTGCTTCAAATTCAAGTGGACAGTTCAAAGCGTACTTTAACTTGCCAGTGGAACACAATGTTGCTATAGCAGGCAATTTAGCTTATAACATTGGTCAATCTATTGATGATACGATTATTGCCTATATCAATAGAGCAAAATACTCTATTGATATAGCCATCTATAATTTCGATCAAAGCGGTATAAGTAGCATTGCCTCTGCTTTGAACAACGCTTATCAAAATGGGAAACAAGTACGCATAATTTATGAGGGCGGTAATAGTAACGCAGGAGTTGCATTATTGAATAGTTCAATACCACGATTGGCTAGTCCTACAAACATTGGATATGGTATAATGCATAACAAGTTCATGATCATAGATGCATTTAGTATTAATCCTAATGACAGTTGGGTATTAACAGGATCTACCAATTGGACTTCAGGTCAGATAAATACGGATGCAAATAATTGTTTATTTATACAAGATCAAAGTGTTGCGCTAGCGTATTCTCTGGAGTTTGAGGAAATGTGGGGAAGCAATGGAGCCCTCCCAAATAGCACAAATGCTAAGTTTGGCCCATACAAATTGGACAATACACCCCATCTCTTTAATGTAAATGGAAAGCAGGTAGAACTGTACTTTAGTCCATCCGATAATGCAAATGAAGCGATTGCAAATAGTGTAAACAACGCAGATTTTGAACTGCAGGCTGCTGTATTGGTGATTACACGACAAGATCTTGCCAATGAAATTGCCTTACGTGCTATGGCAGGGGTTCAGAGTCATGTTCTAGTGAATGATACCGGAAGTGGAGGAATACCATTTCAGATAATGCAAGCAGCATTAAGCTCAAACATCATGATCGATAATCAAGCTGGAATTATGCACCACAAGTTCTTAATAGTTGACCAAGGTTTTCCTTTTGCCGATCCTTTGATTTTAACAGGATCTCATAATTGGAGCAACTCTGCAGAACAATTAAATGATGAGAATTCAATTTTAGTTTTTGATCTATTATTAGCGAACCAATATTATCAGGCTTTTGTTAAATTAAATAATCTAAACGGAGGTTCCCTGTCAATTAATGATTTAGGAATTACACAATCTATTTCTGCTTACCCTCAACCCTTTTCAGATCAACTCATTCTAAAAGGAATTAGAAAACACGCACACATCACTATTTTTAGCTTGGACGGAAGACGTGTTTTGGATACATCTATTAATCCATCGGAAGAACTGATCACCATTATAAATACAAGCAAAATAATTGCTGGATTATATTTGATTCAAATCATCCAAGACTCTTCCATCGTTTCATTCAAAATTGTTAAACAATAAAAAAGCGCCTCCGAAACCGAAGGCGCTTTGCACGTTTTATTTTTACTCAATTAATAAGTGAACTTATAGGTTGATTTCTCTTTACTGTTTTCCAACAAAAGGAAATAAATACCGCTACTCATATTAACATTTATCTGTAAGGTATTCAAACCTTCTGAAGCAGCATTTTTATCTTTACTGTATAAAGTTCTTCCCAATACATCAACTACAGAATATTTGTAGGCTTCATTGCTATTGTAAGTGAAGATTACATCTAGTAATCCCGACTGATAGTTAGAGTGAACCGAACTAATTTCAAATTTAGTATCTCTTCCAACTTTAATCGGAACAATTCCTGTATATGCTATTCCTCCATCGTTTTCGAATGCTGTAAGCTTATAGTATTGTAAGCCAGCCAATGGATTATAATCAAACGTATAGTAATCTCTAAGCGTTGTTGAATTGCCTAAACTAGCTACCTTATCAATGAATGTAAAGTTGTTTAGATCCTGACTTCTTTCGATCAAGTAGCTTTCCATATTATACTCAGAAGCAACTGACCAGAACAATTTCACTTTGTCATTGATTAATTCGGCTTGATAATTAATCAATTGAACAGGAAGTGGTTGAAGAATATTTGAAAGCGTCCACGGACCATTCATTGCTGAAATAGCAGTAATGCTAATATTATTAGTTACATAAGTATGTGCACTTGCATTAGGCAATACTTCCCAACCTGGCAATCCATTTCCATTTGGATTCAACCATCGTTGAGGTTTTAAGGTATTGTTTCCTCCACAACACGATGGACGTTCACCATTGGCATGAACAAAGGTTAGTGTACCAACACCTGTTGCACCAGATTTACGAAGTTCCCAGAAACGATCGACCACATTAGGAACACTCAAATCGGTGCCTGTACCTAAATCACGCATATGCACAACATTATAAGGATATGGTGTATTATTAGCCGCAGTTGTAAATGTTGAAGCGGTAATGGTATCACCATCTCCTGCTGTTTGATCATAGGAAAATGGCAGCAGATTTCCTGCAGCGTTACCAAATGGTATAACATGAGTACCCAAGGTGGTACCTACATATTTTCTTACACGTCCATAGGCAGCAGGTGGCGCTGTTTCACTAAACAAATAACCAGTTGTATAGGTAATTGCTGAAGTGGCCGGATTGGTAACGGTAAGGTCAAGCTGATTTAGATCGTATTGACCACTTTGCAAAATCAATGAGTCTGTAACAGTAGCTCCAACTAATTGTCTTGCAACGGAAGCAGCTCCTTTTGCAATCCTCAAATCGTAAAACGATGTCGGGCGAGCCCCCATAATGTGCTGGGTTTGTGTTGCACCCGTAAAGTTAACACGACTAATAGCTGGCTGGAAGATTCCATTGTTAATCCATTGGGCCGTATCAATCATATTAATGTTATACTTATCATATGGCCTTCGGAAATGGAAAGTAATATTTGGACGATACTCCGTACTCTGCGCAGTATTTCCTGGTGATAAAGGCCAGTTTAAAGTACAACCGCCCGGTGCAGAAGCATTTTCGATAAACATAGTTCTTCGTGCCCCTGCGGTTTGTGTTTGAGCCATTAAATCACCACTAAAACCTGAAGTTCCGGCAATTGTATTGTCAAAACAAAACTCTACAACAACGGAACTAACCCCATCCCAAATAAATGAGTTAGCTATTAAAGGCAAATAAAAGGTATAATTTGCAGGGGGTCCGGGCAATGTTACGGCCCCTGAATATACATTGGTCCAAGCTCCTGTTGGTGCTAAACTTAATGGCACAGCGGGCCATACCCATCCTGCGACACTTAAATTAGCAACATTGACAGTAAAGTTATTTAAAGTCCAACCCGGAAAAGATGTCTTACTAAAAATATGGAATGCTAAAGTATCAATCACATCACCGGCAATCATTCCTCTAGAACTAAAGTCAGTTGGCGTGTAAATGATTTGCATTTTCTGATTTCTTCTGTTCGATCGGAACGGAGTGATCTGAAATGGTAAAGTACCATTGCTAATTTGTGCAGTATCATTAAAGTTACTGATAACTCTCAACAAAGCGTTGCCGCCTCCAGGGGTATTAAAACCAATATTCAAACTATCTCGAACAGTTAGTGTACTGTTTTTATGAGCGTCCATTGTAAGCGAATCTCCAGCGGCAAGCCGTATTCGTCTTGCTGTAGCCATGGTACCTGCTTTAATAACAGGACTATTATAAGCAGAAGCTGGTGTTCCAGAAGACGCAAATTGTATAAGAGCAATGTCGGAAATTGTTGGTACACCACCACACCAGTTGCCGGGCACATTCCAATCATTGGTAAATCCTAGCCAAGTCTTAACTCCGGCAGGACATTGGGGAATGATACTCACTTTATAATCTTCTGTTTCTCCAAATGTATAGTTGTTACATGGCTGAATATTACTTTGTGCAAATACTTCTCTTACTCGTAGCCTTGTTGTACCTATAGTTGCAGCTAATGGAACGGTAAACCCGGCATTAAACCAACCGTTAGCAGCCAATCCTGTACTTTGAGCTATTTTCTCACCAGCATCGGCTAAACTTCCATTTTTGTTATAATCTATCCACGCTGCAACGTAATTAGAAGACGACCAAGTTCCAACTTGCATAGAAATTCCGGCTCCACCGGTACCAACTGCGCCAGGATTTGCACCTGCAGCATAGTTGGTGTTTACTTTAAGAGTAGCCGTTTTTAATGGCCCTGGAGAAAATTGTTCATAGTCAGGAGGGTGAGCACTAAATGGTGCAGGTCCGCCAAAGTATGGAGCTATTGGTGGTCCACAACAGTTTTGATTATTATCAATAAAGTCATATCCCGGTGTAGAGAATGCTTCTCCTTTTAGAGCAACACGCGCCACGTAATCGTTATTGGTGTATGAACCATTGAGCCAAGAAGTACCTGTAGACATAGATGGAATACAGTATGAAATATCAATCAATCTGCAACCCAACAGCGACTGAGCATTAGGCACAGGATATGTCCATACCGCATAAGCAGGGCCGGGTCTGTAAACAATACCATTATTCAAACCTCCGGGAGCGCCTAAATCGACATCTACACAATTACCCGATACAGCACCTGCCGGAATATCATAACTTACCCAAAAATAATTCTCTCCATTTTCAAGAAAAAAACCTACACCTGGTCCGGCAAATCGCATATTGGTAAAGTTAGGTGCTGCAACAGTTCCTCCAAATTGATTTCCGGCACTCACAACCGATTGATTCGTACCTTTTGTCCACCAAACTCTCGCATTTGTAATGTCTGATAACAATGATGTTCCGGTTGGATTAAACAATAGGGAGTCGAGACGGATTCTATTTGCACCACCATCAGTTACAATTCTAACTCCAACAATAACTTCATTGATAGTTGCTTTACCAACATCAGCCGTTTCTTGAAAGATCAATTCTGAACTCACATAAGTTTGGTTCTTAGGCCATGTGTCCACCTCAACGCTGTCGATGTGAATATTTGCACCAGTTGCAGCTGATGCACTTCTGTTAGTCCCTTGAAAAATTACATAAACGCTACTGTTGTTAAATGAATTTGGAATAGTAAAAGTATATCTGTTCCAAGTATTCAAAGTAGCAGTAGGAGCATAGTTGTAGTACCTTGGAATCATTCCTAAACGAGTGGCACCTCCTGGATTTGGGGTGTTAGAAACAAATACTGTTAAACTATCCCAAATATTGCTTGAAGCATCTCTATACATTGAAAAGCGTACTTGAGTACCTCCACCGGGGATATTGGTCATATCCAATTTTGGTGTAGATAGATAAGCGTTCTCTCCTGCATTGGCCATAAAACGCGAACGATATCGCGCATGACCACTTCCAGAATGTGCATTTATGGACGGTGTAGATCCCGAAGGATTACCTACCCTTTCCCAATAATTTTCTGGATCGGTGCCTCCGACACCTTTACCTTGTGTCCAGCCAAAGGGTGGAAACACAGAACCTTCAAAATTTTCCCTTATGGTTGTTTGTGCCGATGCATCAAATGAGGAACCAATAAAGAACGTAAAGACAAAAAAAGCTAGGAAATACCGTAAGGATAACAGGCCTTTTGTCTGTAATGGTTGGGATAAAACTCTCTTCATGAGATATAATTTAAAAGTTTTAGTTTTTTAGTAATGGATACAATCTTGTAAAAATATAAAAGAAGCAATCAAAAAGCAAAAAATTGTTTTAAGAGCATTAGAGTTCTGCTCAAAATTCTAATAGCCTTAATTTCAGCGACTTACTAAAAGCAGAATTCAAAAACCGCTTGCTTACCAATTACTTGTTGCATTATAGCAAAAAATGTACCAAACAACGTTTTTGCGGCATGTTTTCGAAGAGTGTTTTAATACTATTAAGCAATAACAAAACCAACGATTATTGCTGCTGTTTTTAGTATAACTCAACATTTCATTTGTCCATGTGATCAATTTTGAATTTATTTACGTTCAATTAAAAATTACTTATGATACTTTATTATTCTACATTCAAAAGAACGCTCATATTTTCCATACTAATTTTCTTTGCGATAGCGAACACATCTCAAGCTCAATTTATATGGGCATTTAACGATGGAGGAAATTCCAGTCCTGATGCTAACATAAGTTTTGTACGCGACAGTCAAAATAAGTTATTGATTTGCGGAGATTTTACCGGAACACAAAGTTTTGGAACCAATACTTTTGTAGCAGATGGTTTTCAGGATATGTTTATTGCCAAGTATGATTCAAGTGGAGCTTCTTGTAACTGGGCAATTAAAGGTGGAGGTCAATTTAACTCCTCAACCGCATCAGCTATAGCGGTTGACAATAACAATGATGTTTATGTTTTTGGAATCTTTACCTATCAATTTAATTTAGGCACATTTAACTTAACTACTAATGGTGGTTCAGATATTTACATCGCAAAAATAGATGGTACAAACGGAACAGTAATTTGGCTCAATAAAGTTGGTTCAACAAATAATGAAGATGTATTTGCTGTTTTGGCACGCAACAATAATACAGAGTTTTATTTTACCGGAAGTTTCATCGGTAGTTTACCATTTGGTTCATTAAGCGCCAACGCCAGTACTTCAAATTCTCAAGCAGGTTTTATTACTAAGATGGATAAATCAGGAAATTTTTCTTTGGTAAAATCCATTACTACTAATAACGATGTACGATTACTATCTATAAAATCCGATAACAACAGTAACTTTATATACACCAGCGGCTCATTTGCTGGCAATACCAATTTTGGAGGATCTGCTCTAGTTTCAGCAAATACTTTTAATGATGCTTTTGTAGCGAAATACGATAATAATTTGAATCTTCAATTTGCTGCAAAAGGAGGAGGAGCCGGCAATGATATCGCTTTAGATGTTAGCAATGACGCCAATGATAATGTCTATTTTACAGGATATTTTTACGGATCAGCTTTATTTGGATCAACTAATCTTACTGAATTAGGAATGGGTGGTGCAGGTGAAATGTATATTGCTAAACTAAATTCTGCAGGTGTATACCAATGGGCAAAAAAAGGGGGTAGTTCTTCTTATGATGCCGGTAATGCAATTAGCTGCGACCAAAACGGTGCTTGTTTTGTTACGGGAGTTTTCAATGGTTCTGCTGCTAATTTTGGATTGGGTAATATGGCTAATACTGGTGGAACCGGAACCAATGATATGTTTTTGGTGAAATACAATACCAACAACACGACTTTAATCAGTCAAAAAGCAGGATCGGTAAACATTGATAAAAGCTATCAAGTAGAGTTACTGCCGCAAGGATATTGCATTATGGCAGGGTATCATACTCAAACAGCAAATTTTGGTACTTATCAAACCACATCAAACATTGGAACATGGAAGTTTTTTATCGCCAAATACAGTGGCGGATCTGTTGGCATTGATGAGGCCTTTGCATCGGAAGTAAATCTTAATGTAAGTCCAAATCCTTTAAAGGATCAAGGAACACTCACATTTGAATCAAAAAATACCGACCATTATACCCTACAAGTTTTTTCTACAGAAGGTAAACTTTGTTTGGAGAAATCTTTTAATGCAAACATTGGAACTAATCTAGTGAACCTAAATTTGAGTCATTTATCTAGGGGTATATACCATACTGTTTTACAAAATAATAAAAGGAAAGCCAGCATTTCTATTATTAAAGGAGAATAAATTCAAAGCATCATGAGCAGCGAAGATTTTTCGCTAGTTCCCTATCCCATTAATGAACTCACTCGAGATGAGATTATACAATTTTGTTCTTCTTATTCAGTAGTCTGTGTTTTAGATTCATGTACAGATGCTCATAAAGATCAAAATCCTGTTAAAGGAAAATATGATTTACTGATTGGAGCCGGGGTAGCAGAACAGATACCCAATGACGATATTACAACAGTAGAGCAATTTATACAAAAAAGTCTTCAAGAAGGGAAATGGGTCTTTGGACATTTCTCCTATTCCATTAAAGACAAAATTGAAAATTTATCAAGTCGTTTTCTTGATCAAAGTGGTTTTCCTGAATGGTATTTTTTTCAACCTGAAATTATTTTAGCTATTAAGGATTCAACCCTTTTTATTGGTTGTCAAAGTTCAAAAAGTTCAGATGAAATCTATCATGATCTTGTTAAGACAGAGAAACTTCCAGAGCAGTTTATTTCTGGTTTTTCGTTACAACCAAGTATTGGGGAAAAAGAATACATGGAAAACGCATCGCACCTGATTGAAAACATAAACTACGGCAATATTTATGAAGTGAATTATTGCATGCAATTCCTTTCTTATGGATCAGACATTGCCCCATTAGCAACATATTTTGAACAGCGCAAAAAGTCTCCCGCTCCATTTTCATCCTATTACAAGATAAATCAATCTCATCTGTTGTGCTCAAGTCCTGAGCGGTTTCTATGTAAGAGAGGAAACAAAGTATATTCTCAACCCATAAAAGGAACACGAAAAAGAGTTAATGAACCAAAAGAAGATTCTGAATTGAAATTGGAATTGCAAATGGATGAAAAAGAAAGATCAGAAAATGTTATGATCGTAGATCTCGTAAGGAATGATCTTTCAAAAAATGCATTGAAAGGAACTGTAGAAACTGAAGAGTTGTTTGGGGTATATTCTTTTCAACATGTTCATCAAATGATCTCCACCGTTTCAGCTGAAGTTGATCATCAATGTAGTTCGCTTAAAATAATTTTAGATGCATTTCCTATGGGAAGTATGACTGGAGCTCCAAAATACAAAGCCATGCAATTGATAGATCAATATGAAAATTTCAACAGAGGGATTTACAGTGGATCAGTTGGCTATTTCGATCCCAATGGTGATTTCGACTTCAATGTTGTTATTCGAAGTTTGGTTTATAATCACGAAAATAAATTGATAAGTTTGATGGCAGGAAGCGCATTAACTTCAAAATGCAATCCTGAAACCGAATATCAAGAGTGCTTGTTAAAAGCAAAAGCTTTAATGCAAAATCAAACCAAAGGACCGATTGAATAGTACTGTACAAGATCATATCGCATTTTTATTAAAGCGTCTACAAATACAAAACAGACATGCGAAGTTGTTGCTTGCCTGTAGCGCAGGTATAGATTCAATGGTTTTGTTACATGCGTTGCACAAAATGAAATTTACACTTGAAGTAGCTCATGTAAATTTTAAATTGCGTGGAGAGGAATCGGATCAAGATGAACAACACCTAAAAAACTGGTGTACTAAAAATAAAATTCCTTTGCATATTTATCAGTGTTCATCATCTGATTTTGAAAACAGATCAAAATCAATTCAAGAGTTAGCCAGAGATATACGATATAAATTTTTTGACCGACTTTTAATCAATCATAACTTCGATTATATCGTTACGGCTCATCATTTTGATGATTCAAACGAAACCATTTTGATGAATCTGATTTCCGGTTCCGGTATTAAAGGGCTTATAGGAATACCAGAAAAACGTGATGCCATTATCCGACCAATGCTGAGCATCAAACGAAGTGAGATTCTAACTTACGCAAAAAAAAATAAAATTAAGTGGAGAGAAGACGAGAGTAATGCATCACTAAAGTACAAGCGAAATAGGATCAGAAATCTTGTGATTCCGGCATTAACAAAATCTGAACCCGATTGGGAAAAAGGGTTTCACCGAACAGTAAAAAACCTTCAATCCGTTTCTTCATTTATTGAAGTTCAACTCGAACAATTCTTAAATAAAAACAAAATTAATCCATCGCAACTTAAACAAACGATTCAAACAAAATATTTTACTAAGAGTGATTACTTTTTGTTATGCGAATACCTTCGGAGCATTGGATTTAATCAAGAACAGTGTGAATTGATTTGCAAATTAAAAACTACAGAGAGCAAACAATTTGAAATCGAAAATAAGACATTGTTAAAGAAAGACACGCTGATCAAAATTTTTCCTAAGGAACTGACTTACAAATTGTATCAACTGATTGCTTCAGAAGGAACATATACTTTAACAAAACAGCTCAAAATCAATGTTGAGAAAAAGCGATATTCGAATAAGTTGTTTGAACAGGTTAAGAATAGCAATGGACAAGAGATACTGATAAATGAAAGAGCATTTAACTTCCCATTTTACATACGAAACTGGAAACGTGGAGATTCCTTTAAACCGTTTGGTATGAATGGGAATAAATTGGTTAGCGATTATCTTATCGATCTAAAAATTAATACATTTGAAAAGAAGAGTACATTTGTATTGCTTTCAGGGAATAGTATATTATGGGTGATTGGCCACCGTGCCAGCGAAATAATTAGAACAGATAAAATAAATAATAGCGTTATTCATTTTTCAATTCGCAAAGTAGATTAGTGGAATTACTTTTTAAAGAAAATCAAAACGTAGGATTCAATGGGTTTTCCATTTTAAGAAGAATGGTTTTAGCCATATTCTGCTTTATTGCATATTATTATTCTGAAGGCAGAGAGGAAAATGCAGATCTGTTATTTCTGTTAGGGATCATTCTACTAATCGTATCTGGCATTTTACTCTTTATCGTTCACTTACGAACTCGTATTGACGAAACTAAAGTGCTGATAAAAGGATTACTTTCATCTAAATCTATTCAAATTAAAAAAGACGATATCATCGAGTATGAATTGATCAATTATCCCGGAGGATTATTTGAACCCTATACTTTTAATTTACACAACGATGGGATGATTAAGTTTTACACCCACGGAAACTATGCCATGAAAATTATTACAAAAGACAACAATACATTTGTTATCGGTACTAATAAACCAATTGAGTTTATTGCTGCTTTAAAAAAGTTAAAATCATAAAATAGTATCACATATGAAAAAATGGATCATCATTGGAATTGTTCTCATTGTGCTTTTCGTTCTTTATCGAATGTTTGCCGGAACCTATAATTCAATGGTTCAAAAAAATGAGCTAGTAGAAAAACAATGGGCACAAGTTGAAAATGTATATCAGCGCAGGCTTGATTTGATTCCAAATCTTGTAAAAACAGTAAAAGGATATGCTGAATATGAAAAGTCGGTGCTCACTGAAGTCATTCAGGCGCGTGCCAATGCTACACAAGTAAAGATAGATCCAAAGAATTTAAGTGCAGAAGAAATCAAAAAATTTCAGGATGCACAAAGTTCACTTTCGTCTTCTTTATCCAGATTACTATTGGTAGTTGAGCGCTACCCCGATTTAAAAGCCAATCAAAATTTTATGGACCTTCAGAAGCAACTTGAAGGTACAGAGAATAGAATTGCCACCGAGCGAAACTCTTTTAATGAAAGAGTGAATGAATATAATGCCTATATAAAAAGATTTCCTCAAAATCTCATGGCCGGAATGTTTGGGTTCATGCCTAAAGCCTATTTTGAATCGGACAAAGAAGCCAAAAAGGCCCCTGATGTAAATGAATATTTATAATGGATCTAAGTCCTTTTCAACTCAATGAAGAAGATCATACCTCTATAAAGGATGCCATTCGAAGTGCGGAGCGAATAGGAAACTACGAGTTACGCGTTTGTATCGACCGATCAAACAACATCGACTTATTTGACCGAGCTGCCTATATTTTTGAGAAATTAAATATGCATAAAACAAAACTTCGCAATGGAGTTTTAATATATCTGTCACTATCGAGCAAACGTTTTTGCATTATAGGTGATCAACAAGCACATAATAAGTTTACGCAAGCTTTTTGGGACAAAATTGTAGATGAAACCCAGAGCATAATTCGAGAAAAAAATTTAAAAGAGGGAATTCTTTTTGCGATCAAACAATTGCAAAAAGCGTTGCAGTTTCATTTCCCAATTGAAGCAAACGATCAAAACGAATTGTCGGATGAAATTCATTTTGAAAACTAAATCAATCTTTAGCCTTTTACTCTGGCTCCCTATTTTTATAGGTGGTCTAGCTCTAGCATCTGATCAGATTCCTTTCCCTGAAGTGCCGAACCCTCCTCGATTGGTGAGTGATTATATTGGATTGTTATCCAAAAATGAAACTCGTTTATTAGAAGAGAAGTTGGTTCAGTATGAAGACAGTACCGGAAACCAATTTGCAATTGTTATTCTATCAAGCACTGGTGATTATGCTATTGATGATTATACGATACAACTGGCTAATAAATGGCAAATCGGAACTAAAGAGAATAGAAATGGATTGTTAATTCTCACAGCTATTGATGATAGAGAAATTTTCATAGCAACCGGATACGGATTAGAAGGCGCCATACCGGATGTTAGTGCTTACCATGTTATCAGAGAAGCCATTCAACCGAATTTTAAAAAACAAAACTACTTTAAAGGACTGGATGAAGCCACTAATATGTTGATGCTAATGGCGGCTGGAGAATATACCAAAACCAAAAATAAATCAGACCAATTTCCGATCCTCTTTGTAGTCCTTGTCATATTTATTGTGTTTATAGTGATCATTTCTGTATTCCGAACCAGAAGATATGCCTATGTAAATCACATTGATTTTTGGACGGCTTGGCAATTGCTAAATGCAGCGCGAAAAACCCAAAGAGGGAAATGGGGTAGTTTCAGTTCTGGAACTTTTGGCAAATCTTCGGGTGGAGGATTTGGAGGTTTTGGTGGCGGAAGTTTTGGTGGGGGTGGCGCAGGTGGTTCCTGGTAGTTATTTCCAGTGTAGAGTTGCTATCATATGCTCTATATCTTTCTTTATAAAATCAATCACCGGTGCCAAACTATCCGGTTGGGTTTCTACATTGAAATACAAAGCGCCTCTAATAAAATGATGCGTACTGTCTGTTAAAAAAAACTGAACAGTAGATGCAGACTGTCCTCCTAATGAATACATGATACCACTTACATTCGATGCGCCATAAATACGATCTTCATTTATAGAGCTCGCTTTAATGGCATGTTTATAGACTAATGTTCGACTGTCTTCCACATAGGTTTGTAAATTTTTATGAACCGGTTTGTAGCTCAAATGTATTTGTGCATTGTATAAAGGAAAATTCCAATTGAACCAACAAGGCTCTTTCCCCATTCCGGTATCAGCTAACAAAACAGAGTAATCAGGAATTTGAAAATCAAATGCACATTGGCTATTTGAGGCGATATACTTTTTTTCAGGAAAACTAATTCTGAAAAAGCCTTTTGGTTTTGGAACATACTCTTGATTACACGATGAACAAGCAGCTATGATCAACACAAAAAACAAAATGATTAGGACACTAAGTTTTTGATTCATTTTCAAAAAGTAAACGAAGCAGAAAGAATATAATTACGTCCGGCTGCACTAATGCCCGAACCGAAAACTCTATAATTTTTATCCAAAATATTTTGAAGATCGAAACGAAAATTCCACTGATCACCAATGCTATGACGAAAAGAACAATTTAAAGTGGTCCATGATGGCATTCCATTGAGTGTGGCATATTTATAATTATCCTCACCTATCAAACTATAGTCTTTCAATTTTTTATCTGCATTTGCTAAAATATACAATTCGAAAGTTGTTTCTTCATTTAATTGATAATTGACGCTCAATCTTCCAAACACAGGTGGAATATGATCAAGTGGATAAAAGCTTGAGTCTGTTTCAATTCTTCCATAGGTATATGTTCCTGTTGCACGAAAGATCCATTTATTATAAGTTAAGCCTGCTGATATTGTGGCACCATACACAAACGCATTATCATTGTTACTTTGAGCAAAAACAGCACTCAAAACTCCATCATATACAATAGAATCCTCTCCATTGAATAAGAAAGGATTTGTGGTTATGATATCTTTAAACCAATTATAAAACACATGTGCTCTTATAAAATTGTTCTTCTCTTGGCCTAGCGTTATACCCAGATCAATGGTATATGTTTTCTCAGGATTGATGTTGGGATTTGGCACTATAATGTTTCCGGGAGAAGAATCAAACACTTTTGCTATATCATCTAAATTCGGATTTCTAAATCCACTATTAAGGCTTACATCCAGCTTAAATTCATCATTAATTTTATTTAAATAAGATAAACTTCCGCTCAAAAAAGAATTGAACTGTTCAATTCTATTAAATGGAAAAGGAAAGAAAGTTTTATCAACTATTTTTGACCTAAGGTCTTGAAAGCCTGTCCTGATCCCAAGTTTCAATGTCTCTCGTTTTCCCAAAACATAAACTCCGTATCCATATATAGAAGCCGTTACTGACGAAGAGCCTCCATCGGGATAGCGTGAGCTAAGTGCGCTCTTTTCTCCACTACTTATGTTTATCTTTTCGGCTTGAGACACTACCTTATTATACAACAACTCTGTGCCATAATATACATTCCATCGGGCAGAAAATATCTTATGAAAGTCGGCATTAAGACTTAGCACATTTACTTTTTCTGTCCGTTCATTTCTCATCACATTATTAAATCGCCTGTCATTTCTACTTTCTTCAAAAAACTGATAGGCCACTGTTATATCCGATTCATCAGCAATATTGAGCAAGACATGACTGGTCTCAAAACGATACGCTGCTAATAGTCTGGCAGAAGGACCATAGTACCATTCGGCAAAAGTGGGTAGGGTGTCTTTAATTTCAGTCAAACGATCGTAACGAGGAATATCTGAACTTAAGGAAGCTTGAATATTGATTTTATGAATGTTTTGATTTTTGCTTTTAAAGTTGTGTTTATGGGTAAAGAATAATTGATGAAAAGCAGATCCAATTTGCTTTTCAGGATCGCTGTTCGATTTAACGATGTCATTCCCGTCCTGATGCACTACGTACCAATCCCTCTTCCCCAAATTTCCAATTTTAGCAGATCGGTTTCTTCCTTGTGTTAAGTCTCCAAAGTCGGAAATAGAAAAGGCCGTTAATGAGGACATGTTTCTATTCTCAGAAATCAATCTGGCATGTATAGATTTTTCGTTCGATGCACTTGAATATCTTAGCAAACCTTCGCCACTGAATGCTAACGAATCTTTAAATTCGGGACTGAAGCTGTAAAATGAAATGACACCGCCCAATGCATCGCTACCATACATTACTGACCCAGCTCCATGAATGACTTCGGCTTTAGCTATTACAAAGGGATCGATGCTTAAAGAGTTTTGCAAGTGTCCTGAACGAAAGATCAAATTGTTCATACGAATACCGTCCACAACCAGTAATACTTTATTGGCTTCAAAACCTCTAACCACAGGACTTCCACCTCCCAATTGACTCTTCTGAACAAACACTTCGCTACTCTGTTGCAAAACATCCGGAATGGTAGAAACATTCAGGTTTTTAATTTCCTTTGCTGTTATAAGAGAAATCTGTCCGCTACTTGATGATTTAGTTTCTTCAAATCGTGTTGTGGAAATAACAACTTCTTCAAGATTTATGACGGACGATTTTACTTCCTGAGCCAATACCGATTTGCATAAAAAGCAAAGCAATATCATACAGATAAACCTGAACAATGAAACCATCTTCTTTATAAACGGAATTATTTTAAATACGTATCAAGCCATTCAAAAAATACGCGTTGCCATAAAATAGCATTCTGAGGCTTGTTTACCCAATGCCCTTCATCAGGAAAGTATAAAAACTTGCTTGGAACTCCCATAAGTTGAGCAGCAGTATACGCTTCCATCCCTTGCGAAAGCGGAACTCTAAAATCAAGTTCATTGTGAATGACCAATAAAGGTGTATCCCAATTGGCGATATAGGTATGTGGCGAAAACTTCTCATAGTTCTTTTTGTAATCGCTTGCCCAATAAGGTCCTTTCATATCGTGATTTACAAAAAACAATTCTTCGGTACTTCCATACATTGATTCCAGATTGAAAACACCACAATGAGATATAAATGTTTTAAATCTCTTTTTATGATTTCCAGCCAACCAATAAACGGAATAACCACCAAAGCTAGCTCCTACAGCTCCCAATCTATCTTTATCGCACCATTTTTCATTACTTACATCATCAATAGCACTTAACAAATCTTGCATAGCTTGTCCTCCCCAGTCGTTGGTTATTTGATCATTCCATGCTTCACCAAATGAAGGGAGTCCTCTTCTATTGGGTGCCACCACTATATATCCATTGGCAGCCATCATTTGAAAATTCCATCGATAAGAAAAGAACTGACTAACGGTACTTTGCGGTCCACCTTGACAATACAATAAGGTTGGGTACTTTTTTGTTGGATCAAAATCGGGAGGATAAATCACCCAAGTCAACATGTCTTTTTGGTCGGTGGTTTTTACCATTCGCTTTTCAACCTTTCCAAATTTTATTTCTGCCAGTTCAGTTTTGTTAGGATTAACAATAAGTACTGGTGCATACTTTGAATCCAATTTATACAAAGAAGTTGGTGCATCTATTGCCATCATGGAGATAATAATCTGTGTGTTTTTCTTTGACAATTGAACTACATCAAAATTTTGAATGTCTGCTTGCACATTGGTTAACTGCGTTATCCCCTTCTTAACTTTTGCATTCAAACTCATGTAATACAATTGATGTGTGGCTTCCTTACCGGCTAAAAAATAAATGCCATTCCCATCGTTCGTGTACACAGCTTTATCTACACTGTAATCAAACCCAACCGTTAATTCTGCTTTATTCTTAGTTTGAAAATCGTATTGAAAAATTCGATTTCGATCTGCTTCGTATCCCGGAGTTTCCATGCTTAACCACATCAGCTTATTCCCATCAGAAGAAAATACAGGATTTACATCATAACCTGGCATCCCTGCACTTACAACAATGTCTGAATTGTTCTCAAGATCATATAGATAAATTTCTGAATTTGTGCTTAGGGCATAAGAAGTACCGATGAGTTTCTTACACGTATAAGCGATCTTTTTGCCATCGGGAGAAAAAGAAATTTGTTCAGCACCACCAAAAGGTTTTAGTGGAGAATCAAATTGAGTATCATTCATAATATCAATCGGGCGACTGCTTAATGCGCCATTCGAATATTCGGCTATAAAAATATGGCTATACGCGTAATCGTGCCAGGCATTCCAATGTTTGTACATTAATCCATCCATTAAACGAGCTTCTGTTTTAGGAAGATCTGAGTGAATATCTTTCAACTGTTTATCAAGTTTAACATCACTGGTAAACCAAACTCTATTTCCAGTATTTGCAAAACCATATTCATTTATACCAGATGCAATACCAGTGACCTGCTTAATGTCAGATCCATCATAATTGCACTCATAAATTTGACTACTTCCATCAGCACTAGATAAAAATGCAATTCTCCTTGTCCCTGGAATGAGTTGAGGAGTTGATTCATTGTACGGCCCATTCAATATTGCTTTATTTTCTCCTGAAGTCATATCGTAACGATAGATATCGGAGTTGCCTTTGTTTAATTCAATTGACATTTTTCGTTGAACATAAAAAACATATTTTCCGTCAGCACTTTGAACATGCTCTGAAATACGATTCAATTGCATTAGTTTCTCCGGTGTTAGCAATTTGGATTGAGAAAAAACCATAAATGGAGTTATCAATACAATAAAAAATGAGACTGCTTTCATATTATTAATTTTGATTGGGAGGATAAAAATGCAAAAAACTCATTTATTAATGAGCCTCTTTTGTGAAATTTAAGTAATGGGCACTTAAAATTCGGGACGAGCAACCCTTAACTTATAAAGGATATACGTTAAATACATTAGTGAGATAGAAAGCACTAATAAAAACATCTGCTTTTTGATTAATGATTTAATTCAAATATACTTTAAGTTTTTTAAAATTAAAATTTTGATTTGTAACCCATTAATAATTTAATGGATTTTTTAATTATTGACATTAAAATGAGACTTTTATTACCTTTGCACTTCGTTCTTAAACAACACTTATTAAGAAAGGCTGAGGGAATGTGCCCTATGATGCCTTGACAACCTCCCCTAAATGGGAAAGGTGCCAATTCACATCCTTGTAATATAACAAGGGCAAATAAGTCGAGACGATTTGAATTAAACATAAAATAATGATAAATCTCTTTCGACAACGAAAGAGATTTTTTTTGTGACCAATACAGAATAAACTAAAATGAATAATATCCGAACAGAAGCTCAAAAACGCATCTTGATCATAGATGGTGCTATGGGCACGATGATTCAACGGTATAAGCTATCAGAGTCTGATTATCGGGGTGATCGATTTAAGGATTGGAATAGTGATTTAAAAGGCAATAATGACTTATTGAGTCTAACACGACCCGATATTATTAAATCGATTCATACAGAATATTTAAATGCCGGAGCAGATATTATTGAAACCAATACCTTCAATGCACAACGCATCTCACTAGCTGATTATCGCATGGAAGAATTAGCGTATGAGATCAATCTTGAGTCCGCTAAGATTGCACGAAATGCAGTTGACGAATTTGACTCGAAAGTTCCGAGATTCGTTGCTGGAGCGATTGGACCTACCAATCGTACGCTTTCACTTTCCCCTGATGTAAATAATCCTGGCTATCGGGCTGTAACTTTTGATCAAGTATGTCAAGCATATGAAGAACAAGTTCGAGGACTCATTGATGGAGGTTGCGATTTGCTTTTGGTCGAAACCATTTTTGATACATTAAATGCCAAAGCAGCATTGGTTGCTATTCAAAACATATTCGAAGAAAAAAACAATCAACTGCCCATCATGATTTCCGGAACCATTACAGATGCTAGTGGTAGAACATTGTCCGGACAAACAGTTGAAGCTTTTTTAAATTCGGTTTCTCATGTGCCATTGTTGAGCATTGGATTAAACTGCGCTTTAGGCGCCAAGGAAATGCGACCTTATCTGGAAGAATTGTCTGCGAAAGCACCGTTCCTAATATCCTGTTATCCAAATGCAGGTCTGCCCAATCAATTTGGAGAATACGATGAAACACCTGAACAGATGTGCAGTTTGGTGGATGACTTTCTATCCAGTGGTTTTGTGAATATTATTGGAGGATGTTGTGGCACAACTCCAGAACACATAAAGCACATTGCTGCACATGCCAAGAAACATGAGCCTCGTAAAATTCCAAATATTGACCCTTTTTTAAGACTGAGTGGACTAGAAGCAGTAACGCTTCGGCCGGAATCAAATTTTTTCAATGTTGGTGAAAGAACTAATGTTACCGGTTCCAAAAAATTCCTTCGATTGATTAAAGAAAATAAATTTGATGAAGCCCTTACGGTAGCTCGAGAGCAAGTGGAAGGAGGCGCACAAGCCATAGACATCAATATGGATGAAGGCATGATTGATGCAGTTGAATCCATGACAAAGTTTCTTAACTTAATAGCAAGTGAGCCCGATATTTCAAGAGTGCCCGTTATGATTGACTCTTCAAAGTTTGAAGTAATCGAGGCCGGATTGAAATGTGTGCAAGGAAAAGCAATTGTAAACTCAATTTCTCTCAAATCGGGTGAACAACAATTTATACAAGAAGCTCATCTGGTTCGAAAATTTGGAGCTGCAGTAATCGTGATGTTATTTGATGAACTTGGACAAGCCGATACCACAGAACGAAGAATTGAAATAGCCAAAAGAGCCTATGATATTCTTGTACATAAAGTTCATTTTCCTCCTCAAGACATCATTTTCGATCCTAATATTTTTCCTGTTGCTACCGGCATGGAAGAGCATAAAAAAAATGCCATCAGTTACTTCGAAGCGTCTCATTGGATTAAAAATAATTTGCCTTTGGCCAAAATTAGTGGAGGAGTAAGCAATGTTTCTTTTTCCTTTCGTGGAAACGATCATGTGCGCGAAGCCATTCATGCAGCCTTTCTTTTTCATGGCATTAAGAATGGAATGGACATGGGAATTGTTAACCCATCTCAATTGCAGGTTTATGATGAAATCGAGAAGGAATTATTAAGTTTGGTGGAAGATGTGTTGCTCAATAAAAATGAAGAAGCCGGAGAACGATTGGTTGAATATGCCGAAAAAGTAAAAGGAGATGGAAAAGAAAAAGCAAATACACAAGAAGCGGAATGGCGTAAAGGAAATGTTCAAGATCGTTTAACACATGCTTTAGTAAAAGGTATTACCGATTTTATAGAACAAGACACTGAAGAAGCACGTCAGCAATGCAGCAAGGCACTTGAAGTTATTGAAGGTCCATTGATGAATGGAATGAGCACGGTTGGTGACTTATTTGGTGCCGGTAAAATGTTTCTGCCACAAGTAGTGAAGAGCGCCCGCGTGATGAAGAAAGCAGTTGCTTATCTCACCCCTTACATTGAGGAAGAAAAAGTAAAAGGTAAATCAAAAGGTAAAATAGTATTGGCTACCGTAAAAGGCGATGTGCATGACATTGGAAAGAACATAGTTGGAGTAGTACTGGCTTGTAACAATTATGAGATCATTGATTTGGGAGTGATGGTATCGTCCGAGAAAATATTATCTGTTGCAAAGTCTGAAAATGCAGATATCATTGGGCTTAGTGGTCTTATAACTCCTTCGCTGGATGAGATGGTTCATGTAGCAAAAGAAATGCAAAGAGAATCTTTGACCATTCCACTGTTAATCGGTGGTGCCACTACATCTAAAGTACACACCGCAGTAAAGATTGAGCCCTATTATGATCATTCGGTTATTCATGTGAACGATGCATCTCGAAGTGTACCGGTAGTAAGTTGTTTATTGTCTGATGAACAAAAAAACAACTTCATTAAGCAAATAAAATTAGAGAACGAAAAAACTCGTCAATATCACAACGCCAGTCAATCTCAATTACAATTAATTTCAATTGAAGAGGCAAGGCAAAATAAATTTCCATTGAATAGCATAGAAGTAAAAGCACCTAAACAAAGCGGAGTGCATGTTTATACGGATTATTCACTCGAAGAAATTAGTCAATACATCGATTGGACACCTTTCTTTATAGCATGGGAAATGAAAGGCAGTTATCCTAAAATATTGGATCATCCTGAAAGAGGTACAGAAGCCAAACAACTTTTTGATGATGCAAATAAAATGCTCAGAAAAATTATTGAAGAAAAATGGCTGAGCGCAAATGCTGTGGTTGGTATTTTTCCGGCTTTCAGTGAAGAAGACGATATTAAAATAATGGATGCTGAATCGAAAAAGGTGATTCATACTTTCTATACCATAAGACAGCAAAGCAAGAAAAGAGAAGGTGAAAAGAATATAGCATTAGCTGATTTTATTAGACCTCAATCTGTATCAAGCCATGAACCTACAGATCATTTGGGCGCTTTCGCCTTATCCACCGGATTTGGAATTGAAGAAAAGCTAAATGAATTTGAAAAAGATCATGATGACTATTCTGCCATCATGTTAAAGGCACTTGCCGATCGACTGGCTGAAGCGTTTGCAGAATTGATGCATAAAAAAATCAGAACTGAAATATGGGGTTATGCTGCATCAGAAAATCTTTCGAACGAGGAATTAATCAAAGAAAAATATGACGGAATACGACCTGCGCCAGGTTATCCTGCTCAACCCGATCACACAGAAAAAATAACTCTTTGGCAATTACTTGATGTTGAAAAGAATTCCGGAATTACTTTGACTGAAAACATGGCTATGGTTCCTAGTGCAGCGGTGAGCGGCTTGTATTTCGCACATCCTGATGCACATTATTTTTCAGTAGGTAAATTAAATAATGATCAGCTAAGCGATTACGCCAAAAGAAAAAATATGCCTTTAAAAGAAGTGGAACAATGGTTGAGCAGTAATCTTATTTAATAAAAGTGGGCACTTAAATGTAGTGCCCACATTTTGTCGAGATGTTTTATACTTTTTTAATCAGTACCGCACCAGCAACCAATAATAATATCATTGCAGCAGCAAAGTAAACTACCGAATCATTGCCGGCAAAGGGCTGTATTCCTGCTCTGATTTCTCTACTGAGTGTATCTCCTAAAGCAATAAAAGTATCTTTTACTTGTTGTGCAATTTCCTGTGTAAAAACTTTTTCGCTTGACCCTTGCTTCGAAACTCTATTCTCCTTATTCAAAACACGATCCTTGTCATCACCACTATTTTGTTGCATTCTTCCTTCATCTTGAATATCGTCATAACGTTGTGGTTGAGGAACCTCTTCAAACTCATAAATGTACGATTGATACTTTGCAGCTCTCCATCCGGTAAGATAGGAGAGTTCGTTCACTTCCTTATACCGTCTTTGTCTGAGTTCGGTTAAATATTTTTTTCCTTCTCTGCATTCGAATGGCCCAATAGCCGGATTATGTACTACATATCTACCTTGAAAGTTTTGTTTATCAGGAGTTTCCTGAAACATAAGATCCATTGGGAAGTTTTCTCTATCGTAAGTAACATGCAATCGGGTAAAATGCAAGTTTCCTTCATAGCCTCCGAATCCTCTTTGTCGTGATGCGTCTGCCAACCACCAAACACCTGCTTCTTTTAAATCGGCATATACCGGTGGTGTCGAAGCACAAGGATCACACTTAACAAAGTTTGAAGAATTCAGGTCCCAACTGTATTCTAGAAACACCACATTTTTTCCTTCTCTTTCATAAGCTTTTTTGTACAATGCATCGTAAAAACTTTTGAATTCACTTTTCACGGTTAAAGGAATATTTCTATCGGTCGGAATTTTTACCGTTCTGTAATTACTGGTCTCCACTCTACCTTTTTCTGTAAGCATGTAAACAATCATGTCCTGTGGGCCATTGGCATTTGCCATTCCCAAGCGAATTGGCAACATAAATTTTGGAGATTCAAAAGTGATTTGGATTGGACGTAATACATTAAATCCATCTTTACCAAATTCTTTCAAGTTTACTTTCACTACAAAAAATTTCATGTTGCTTTTTACATAAGGCTCTAATACCTTTTGAGCTTTAGCGGGAATTTTATAACCGTTATCCTCAAGCCAGTATTGCAAACCATCCGATTCTTTAGCAGATAGAATAATAATATCATACTCACCTACTGTGTAAGTAGCTTCAATCTTTACACTTTTTTCTTTTTTCACTTCCCTAACCATATCTGCACTGGCGGCAATGGAACTGCTCTTTACACTTGAAAGTTCTACTTCCTCATCCATAAAATATCTCCCACATGGATAAGGATCGTGATACTCTGCTAATCGAGGCATGGAATACGCATTAAGCTTGTCAAATACTGATTGATTTACTAACTTAATGTCTGACTTTGAAATCACTACCGGCACAGGTATTACCATTGCAAAGTCCTTAACATCGCCTTGAAAATCGCTCGACATGGTAATCGTACTTCGATCGTTGCTACGCACCACAATTACTTGCGAAGACTTGTTGAACAATGAGGCCATGTCGGTTGAAACATAAAAACCACAGAAGGCACTTACTAAAGTGCTAAATCCTAAAAAGGATGCGATTAAAAAAATTTTCTTTTTCATAATTATTTCCATTTAAAAGTTTGTCCGGGATAAATTTTGTTCAGTACAATACTCAAAGGAGTGAGTACAAAGAGGCTCCAAAGCGGAGCCCCGTTTATATAATAGAAGGACGTTGCTGCGAATGCAGCTATGGCAATGAGCATTGTCCAAATAAATCTGCCTTTAAATGAGCGAGGTGTTGTTACAGGATCTGTAATCATAAAAAATGCAAACAACAATAATGTTCCACTGGAAAGTTGGTGTAGAAATATTTCAAATTCCCAACCCTGTACTATTACTAATCGCACATACAGAAGGAATGAGTAGATAAACAAGAATAAAAGACCTGTATCCAAGCGCTTTGCTTTTAATAAAACCAACAACCCACTTATCCCTATTATAAAAATAAAAAAGGCCTGACTCCCCCATTGACCTGGTGATACCCAAGCATTACCAGTTAAAAGAATACTGGCCATAATTCCAAAATTGGTTGGATTATAAATGTGCTTCCCCTTGTATTGAATTATGAATTTTGAACCTATGCTCAAAACCGAAGCTAAAATTACTGGCCAAATTGAACCTGCTTTAAGCATAAGTGCAATGCTAAAACCACTGATCAATGCACTTTTCAAAGAAGAGAGGGAACCATTATTCCAAACACAAAAAATCAATTGTGTTAACAAGCAGGTAACCACCGCGAAGAAAGCAAAATGTAAATGCTCAGACCAACTCAAAAAGGCAACTCCATAGCAATAAAAAGAAAACAGAAAAACAATCTGATAGTGCCTTGCATCGTTAAACAAATTTTTAACAACGGTGTGGGCTATTTTTGTTAAACCTACTTTATTATTATGGTCAATAATTGCATCCATCTTTTTGCTGTTTTATAGTTAGATGCATGGAATGGAATAATTCCATAAAATATTTTCAACTTTTTTAGGGAACGGCCTTTAAGAGGATAAATCAATTATTTTACCTTTGTCAGTCTTAATCAGAAAAAAATATGGGCAGGTTTTGCTTTTTGATATTATTCATCGTATTGGGATCATTTGGTTTATCTCATTCACAAAGCGTATGGACTTTAGAAAAATGTGTTGAGCATGCTTTGAGAAATAATCTCACCATTCGTCAAACCTATATCAATCAGGAACTAAGTAAAATCAATCATCAACAAAACATGTTGAATTTTGTGCCAACCTTAAATGCCAACATGAACTACAATATAAATCGTGGAAGGAATGTTGACCCAACTACAAATTTGTTTACTACAAATGATGTTCAAAGTTTAAATGGAAATCTGACTACTAACGTAATTGTGTTTAATGGCTTTTTATTACAAAACAGTTTAAAACAATCGCGCTTCGAATACTTAGCCAGTAAATCTGATTTGGAAAAAATTAAGAATGACGTCTCTTTAAACATTGTCGCATCCTATTTACAAGTGTTGTTTGCACAAGATCAAGTAGACATATCAAAAGATGCATTACGCCTAAGTGAGTTGCAACGAAACAGAAGTAAATCTTTGGTTGATGCAGGAATATTACCGCAAGGCAGTTTGCTCGATGCTGAATCGCAATATTCAAACAGCGAATTGCAAAATGTAAGTGCAGAAAACGCATTGAGCACATCATTGCTTAATTTAAAGCAGCTGCTCGACCTAGACAGTGTAACTGACTTTAGCATTGAAGCTCCTATTATGTCAGAACCCGATAATAGCATCTTATTAAGTGGGGTTGATTATATCTATCAAACAGCATTGCAAGGGCTTCCTCAAATAAAAGCTGCCACACTTAGAACGAATGCTTCTCAAAAAGGAATTTCAATTGCCCGTTCGGGTATGTTTCCTCGCATCAGTGTTTCAGGCGGAGTTGGCACCAATTATTCCGATCAGGCCCGAACCTTTGATACTACTTCATTATCCTTTGCTGAAATACCATTTGACTCCCAAATTGAAGATAATTTCTATAAGGCAGCAGGTGTAAATTTGAGCATTCCTTTGTTCAATAATTTTTCTGTCAAAAATAATATAGCACGAGCTAAGTTGAGTTATAAAAACGTATCGATACAAGAAGATCTTACCAAAAAGACTGTATATAAAGAAATTCAACAAGCACATTCCGATGCTTTAGGAGCAAAAAATAAATTTGATGCTTTAAACAAAGCAGAAAAATCAGCTAAAGAAGCTTTTGATTATGCCAATAAAAAATTCGATGCAGGTCTAATAAATTCTTTGGAATACACCAATGCTCAAAATAACTTCACGCGCACAAAATCGGAGCGCACGCAAGCTTTATACGACTATGTGTTTAAAATAAAAGTGTTGGAATTTTATTCTGGAAAAAAGCTTACCATTAATTAAATCCTTTATTGTTCTATGAAAAATAAAAAAGTAAAAATTGCTGTTTGGACTGGAGCCATACTCATTGTATTGCTTACCATTGCTAAGTCTATGGGTTGGTTAGGCGCAAGTGATGCTATGGAAGTATCCACTGAAAAAGCAGGCAGTCGAGATATTATTGAAATAGTAACTGCGAGTGGTAAGATTCAACCTGAAACAGAATTAAGAATAAGTGCAGATGTGTCGGGAGAAATAGTGGAGTTGGCGGTTAGCGAAGGCGATGTAGTTAAACAAGGTGATCTTTTGGTTAAGATAAAACCCGATATCTATGAATCGAACATGGATCGAATGAATGCACAACTTCTTTCATCAAAAGCAAATGTGGAAAACAGTAAAAGTCGATTGGCACAAACTGAGTCGCGATTTGTAGTTGCAGAAAAAGAGTTCAATCGCTATAAAAAGTTGTTTGAAGACAAAGTTGTTTCTGCTTCTGAATTTGAAAATATTAAAACCAATTTTGAAGTTGCAAAAGCAGAGGTAGATGCGGCTTCGCAGAGTGTTAAGTCAGCGGAGTTTCAAATGCGTAGTTCACAAGCGTCCGTAAAAGAAGCAAATGAGAACTTATTAAAAACGAGTATCTACGCTGCTGTTAGTGGAACCGTTTCCAAGTTGAGTAAAGAGAAAGGAGAACGAGTGGTTGGAACCAACATGATGGAAGGAACAGAAATTTTGCGTTTAGCCAACTTGCGTGAAATGGAAGTAAGCGTTGATGTGAATGAAAATGACATTTTGAGAGTACAAAAGGGGGATACTTCCATCATTGAAATTGATGCATATCCGGATAGAGATTTTAAAGGAGTCGTAACTGAAGTGGCCAACAGTGCAAATATCTTAGGATTATCTACAGATCAGGTTACCAACTTCACAGTAAAAATCCGAATATTGAAATCATCTTATGAAGATTTGGTTCCTAAAGACAATCCAAACTATTCGCCATTTAGACCCGGCATGACGGCCAATGTAGACATCCAAACCAGAAAAGCCAACAATGTGATTGCCATTCCTGTTCAAGCGGTAACTACTAGAGATACCACCAAGTCTTTTTCTTCATCAGGAGAAAGTGAATCTGAAAATACAACCTCAAGCACACAAAGCAATAATGTAACTTGTGTCTTTATAGTACACGATGGCAAAGCAAGCATGAAAGTTGTGGAAACAGGAATTCAAGACGACACCTATATTGAAATTAAAAGTGGGGTTAATAAAGAAGATGAAATTATTAAAGCCCCTTATAGTGCCATTTCTAAACTATTAAAAGAAGGAAAGGACGTCAAAGTAATCTCAGAAGAAGAGTTATTTAAGAAAAAATAAGTTGCCCAATTTCATTTGCATTGATTCCGCTACTAATGTATGTTCGGTAACATTAGTAGTTAACGATAAAGTTGTTTGCTCTAGAGAAAGCCATGAAGATCGTAATCATGCCTCGTTACTCACTCCTTTTATCGATCAGTGCTTTAAAGAAAGTCAAACGGATATAAAAAAATATGATTTTGTCTGTATTAATAAAGGGCCTGGATCTTATACCGGACTTCGAATAGGTACTGCTGCAGCTAAAGCTTTGGCTTATTCCGGAAATCTAAAACTAATTGCTATCGACTCTCTTCGTATTCTCTTTTATGCGTTAAAACAAAAACACCCCAATCTCTTTCAAAATCAAGTTCTCTTTTTCCCTATGCTCGATGCAAGAAGGATGGAAGTATATACTTGTGTTTTTGACCAAAATGGAAACAGAATTCATTCGATTGATGCAACCATAATGGACATAAATTCGTTCAATAATAGATTGAAATCAGCTGAAAAAGCGGTTTTTTTTGGTAATGGTGCATCAAAATATAAAACAACAATTAAAGATGAACGATTGGTATACATCGATCAAATTCATTCATCTAGTCTATTTATGGCTCAAATTGTCCTTGATTCGATTAAAAACAATACCCTCTTATTTGAGGACTTTGTCTACTTTGAACCACTTTATCTTAAAGAATTTGCTCAAAAAAAGGCTTGATTTTTGCGATCGAGTCTTTAATTGTTTAAGCCCTATGAATTACTTATATTTGTTTTCTATAACCCGTTAATTATGAGGAAAGTAATATCGTTCTTCGTGTTGTGTACTTTGCTTTTCTTGCATAGCAAAAGTTATGCTCAAATTTCAGTCAACACCGCCTTAACTCCAGCGCAAGTAATCAATACTTTTGTTGGATCGGGAGTAACAGTATTTAATATTTCGTATAGTGGTCAACCCAATTCGTTAGGAACGTTTAGTGGAACTTCAAATCTGGGTTTTAATAATGGGATTATCTTTTCTACAGGTGGAGCTGGTCAAGTGAGCAATGGAGCCGGATATTTTATGAGCGATGCCGGCATGACACCAACTCCTGACCCAAACTTAGCAGGCATTGCCACAGCAGGCGTAAACGATGCAGCCATTATAGAATTTGATTTTTATGCCAAGTCCGATACCGTTTCATTTGAATATGTTTTTGCTTCAGAAGAATATAGCGATTGGGTTAACTCTGGCTTTAATGATGTATTTGGATTTTTTGTTTCTGGTCCAGGAATTACCGGCACTATGAATGTTGCTTTAATTCCGGGAACCGCTACCCCTGTTGCCATAAATAATGTTAACAATGGCAATTCTCCTGTAGGTGTTGTTCCTACTGGCCCTTGTACAAATTGTGCTTACTATAAAGATAATACCAATGGAACTACGGTTTGTTTCGATGGAATGACTCAAGTATTGAAAGCTGTTATTCCTGTACAAATTTGTCAAACCTATCATATTAAATTGGCCGTTGGAAATGTTGGTGATGGGGCATACGATTCAGGTGTATTTTTGAAAGCCAACTCTTTAAACGCATCTTACGTACCGGTTTATCAATCCGGATCTTCATACTTCAATCCAACCACTCTTACCGCAGGAATGTGTCAAGGAGATACGATAACTCTAACTTCTGGAGCAGCCTTTAATTACTTATGGACTTTTGGTCAAACGACTCAAAGCATTCAGGTATGGAATCCTGGAAGCTATTCTGTATTTGTGTTAAACCCTAACAATGGTTGTTTCTTATTTTCTCAATCCTTTAATGTATTACAAAGTAATATAGTTGCGAGTGTGAGTCCAGCTGGGCTAGTTACATTATGTCCAGGCGACTCGGTCACATTGAGTGCAAGTCCACCAAATGCTGCATCGTACTCTTGGTCGAATGGAGCAACAACTCAGAGTATTGTCGTCAGTACTTCTACTTCGTTAACTTGTACCGTTACCGACACCCTTGGTTGTAGTGATATAAGCAATATGGTAACTGTAAATGCCGGAACCGCAACTGCTTCAATAACACCATCGGGCCCTACTACTATTTGTCCTGGCTCTAATGTTACATTAACCGCAAACATTGGCTCAATATATTTATGGTCGAACGGAGCAACCACGCAAAGCATTAATGTCAGCTCTGCAGGAACATATACCGTTACCGTTACACAAGCTGCAGGATGTTCGGCAACTTCTCCACCAATAAATGTGAGTATTGGCTTACCCACTGCTACGATTACTCCGAGTGGATCAACAACTTTGTGCATCGGTAATTCAGTAACACTGAGTGCTAATGCTGGAGCAAACTACCAATGGTCTAATGGCGCTACAACGCAAAATATTTCGGTAAGCAATACGGGTACTTTTACAGTAACTGTAACCGATGCAAATGGATGTACCGCCACATCAAGTCCGGTTGCTGTCAATGTTGTAACGGCTCTAGCAAATATATCTGTTACGGGAGCAGTTCCTATTTGCCCAGGAAACAGTGTAACACTTGGAGCTAATGCTGGCCTTGCTTGGGTATGGTCAACAGGTGCTACAACTCAAAATATTTCTGTAGCTGCAGCAGGTAATTATACCGTTACGGTTACAAATTTCAATTCATGTGTTGCAACCTCAAGTCCAACTTCTATAACTACCAGCACTCCATTAGCAAGTATTACACCATTGGGTAGTACCGTATTATGTCCCGGATCAACGGTTACTTTACAAGCCAATGTTGGCAATAGCTATTTATGGTCGAACGGATCTACTCAACAGAGTATTACCGTATCCAATAGTGGTAATTTCACCGTAACGGTAACCAATGCAGATAACTGTCAAGCCATCTCCGCTCCTATTGCTGTTTCAGTAAATACTCCAGTTGCTACTATTACTCCAAGTGGTCCAACAAGTTTTTGCAATGGCGGATCTGTTACTTTAAGTGCAAATGCAGGCAGTGCATACAATTGGTCAAACGGTGCTACTACACAAAATATAAATGTAAATTCAAACGGTTCATTTGTAGTGACAGTTACCGATATAAACGGATGTACTGCAGTTTCATCTAACGTATCTGTGAGTGTTAATTCTGCTTTAGCTTCCATTTCAATAAGCGGTAATACACTTCTATGTCCAGGTGATAATGTTGTGTTGAGTGCAAATCCTTCTGCTTCCTATTTATGGACCAACGGTGCAACAACCCAAAATATAAGTGTAAACTCAGCCGGAGTTTATAATGTAACCATTACCACCACTGATGGTTGTACGGCCTCAGCAGTAGCAGTACCAGTAGTAGTAAGTAACCCAACCGCAAGTATTACACCACTAAGCAGCACTACAATTTGTCCCGGAGACAATGTTACTCTTCAAGCCAATTCAGGAATTACATATCTATGGTCGAATGGCGCTACAACCCAAAGCATAAATGTTTCGAGTGCAGGAAACTTTACTGTTATCGTTACAAACGTTGATAACTGTAGTGCTACCTCATTACCACAATCAGTCGTAGTAAGTAATCCAATAGCCAGTATTACACCTTTAGGGCCTACTACTTTTTGTGATGGACAAAGTGTTCAATTAAATGCAAATAGCGGCACCAGTTATACGTGGTCAAACGGAAGCACATTACAAAGCATTAATGTAACCAATGCAGGCACCTATACAGTTACTGTTACTAATGCTGACGGATGTACAGCTGTATCTAGCAATGTTAACATAATTGTAAATACCGCTGTTGCCAATATTACTTTAACCGGCAATTCAGTTTTATGCCCGGGTGATGTTAGCACTCTAAGTGCAAATGCAGGCAGTGCCTATTTATGGTCAACCGGTGCAAGTACTCAAAACATTCAAGTAAACAACTCAGGAAATTATAGTGTTACGGTAACTAATATGAATGGCTGTACCGCAATTGCGTCTCCTGTTCAAATAACTGTTTCTAATCCAAGTGCAATAATTACTCCTTTAAGTAGTACAACCATATGTCCTGGCTTTGCCGTTGTATTACAAGCCAATCTGGGAACATCTTATTTATGGAGCAATGGTTCAACCACACAAAGTATTTCCGTAAACAACAATGGAACCTTTACCGTTTCTGTAACCAATGCCGATGGTTGCGTTGAAACATCTGCCCCAGTCTCTGTTCAAGTGAGTATTCCTGTTGCAAACATAACTCCAGCAGGACCCACAACATTTTGCGATGGAGATAATGTGGTACTAACGGCCAATGCAGGAGTAGGTTATCATTGGTCAAATGGATTAACTACTCAATCCATAACAGTTTCTCAAGCCGGTACATACACCGTTGTTGTAACTGATGCTAACGGATGCTCTGAAACTTCTACACCTACTTTAATAAATGTATTATATGCCACTGCAGCAATAAGCGCAGGAGGTCCAACCGATTTTTGTGATGGAGGTTCGGTTGCTTTAAGTGCGAACAATGGTTTAGCGTATCTCTGGTCAAATGGATTGACTACTCAGACAATTAATACATCAAGTCAATCAAACTATACAGTAATCGTTACTAATTTAAATGGTTGTACTGCCATCAGTTCACCAATACCTGTAATTGTGCATCCATATCCAATAGTAGATTTTGCTTCTGATACCAGTTTGATTTGCGAAACACTTAAAGTAAAGTTCACCAATAAAAGTCAAACCGAACCCAACTCTTTCTATGCATGGACCTTTGGAGACGGTGGAATATCCAATTTGATTCATCCATCTCATATTTATGCTTTACCAGGAACGTATACAGTATCGTTAACGGTAATCAGTCCTTTCGGTTGTAAATCAAGCGACTCTTCTGATGTAACGGTAGTGTACTATCCTCCTCCTGTGGCCGATTTTAGAATTGATCCGAAAGAAGCACCTGTATTTAATTCGAAAATTACTTTTAAAAATCTATCTCAAAATATGGCTTCTGCCATTTGGAGTTTTGGAGATGGAACTACATCTGATGAAATGGATGTAGTGCATTATTATGATGAACCCGGGAAATACATAGTAACGCTTACCATTTATAGCCCTGCTGGATGTATTGATCGAAAAAGTGAAGAAGTATATATTTTCCCATTCTTTATACCTAATGCATTTACTCCAAATAATGATGGAAGGAATGATGTGTTTTTTGATGGGGTACCACCAATGGATATTCAAGCTTACGAAATGATCATATTTAACCGTTGGGGAGAGAAAGTATATTCAAGCAATGATTATCGATTCGTTTGGGATGGTTCATTCCAAAACCAAAAAGACGCACCTAGCGGAACTTATGTTTATTTGATAAACGTGGTTACACATAATGGTAAAGAGCACAACTTTAGAGGCTCTGTCAATTTGATACGATAACCTTATTCTTTAATTTGATGTATTGCATCTTCTACTGATGAAACAGGTTTTTTACATGCTCCATTTGAACATACATAAATCAAAGGCCTATCAAAGTCTTTGTCTTTAAGAAAAATTAAGCTGCTTGATTTTGTACTGAATACTGAAATCTGATTCGGTAGATACTGCTGATTGAGATTGGTAAATTTATTTTGGGCATTGGAACCTGTTATTGCAACTTCATAATACGGAAAAACAAAATTCATCATATTGCAAGCCCAATTGGCATAAGCTTGAGGATGTTTTGAAGCATTATCATTCATCGAGTGAACCATTCGTTCGGATTTTTCTAGGTAAGAATTTTCCATTAACAATGATCCTAACTTAAACAACACTTCACACATCACACTGTTAGAAGATGGAATGACATTATCTTCTAATTCCATTTTCCGATGTATTAACTTTTCACCATTCTTAGACGTGAAATAAAACATGCCCGATGATTCATCATAAAAATTTTCTTCAGCATAATTTGTTAGAGAAATACTCCAGTTCAACCAACTCTCATCACTACTGATGCTAAAATAATGTAAAGAGGCAAGAGCCATCCATGCATAGTCTTCCAAGAATCCATCCACTTTAGCCGTTCCATTTTTCATAGTATGCTTCAATCCACCCTTTTCCGACCAAGTCATTTTTTTTATCTCGTTTAATGATTTTTCGGCCATTGCTAAATACTCAGCCTTCCCTATTGATTCATAAGCTGTCAATAGTGCATCGACCATAATTCCATTCCAAGAAATTATTTGCTTATCGTCCAATGAAGGTTTTATTCTTTTGTTCCTCTCGGATAATAGGATCTTTGATGAATTCGAAATAGATTTTTGTAAATCCTCTTTAGAAATTTTGAAATGCCTCGCAATTTCATCATCGCTTTTGCTTCTAAGTAATATATTTGACGACTCCCACTTTCCAAGTGTACCAACATTATAATATTTTTTAAAGCTATTTGATTCGTTTGACAAAAGATCATCTATTTCCTTCTCGCTCCATATATAGAACTTTCCTTCTTCTCCATCGCTATCTGCATCTAAAGCTGAAAAGAAAGTACCTTCCTTGCTGGTTAACTCTTCATTAACAAAAGAGATGGTTTCATCAACTATTTTCTTATAAAGCTCATCTTTAGTAAGTTTAAAAGCCTCGGCATATAAGCCAATCAACTGTGCATTATCATAAAGCATTTTTTCAAAATGAGGTACTTTCCAAAAACGATCTGTTGAATATCTTGAGAAACCACCACCAATCTGATCATAGATACCACCAAAAGCCATTTTGTTCAAACTCAATTTGACCTGTTCCAATGCAGAAGTTTCACCAGTATGATAGTAATGTCTTAGCAGAAACTTATAGTTGCAGGGCATAGGAAATTTTGGAACCCGATTAAAACCACCCTCTTCCGTATCGAATTGTGTTGTAAAGGCAGCAAACATTTTATCGATGGATGCTCTGTTGACTGAGCTGCTTTCCGTCTCAAGTTCAATCAAACTCATTTTTTGCATACCTGCTACTACATCAGTAGCATAGTTGGTTAACTTTTGTCTATCCTTTTCAAATAAATCTACTAATTGATACAACATATTTACCCACTTATCTTTCGGAAGGTAAGTGCAACCATATATAGGTCGTCCATCAGGAAGACAAATGACATTAAGTGGCCAACCGCCTCTGCCGGACATCAATTGTACAGCATTCATATACACCATATCAATATCAGGGCGTTCCTCTCGGTCCACTTTTATATTTATAAAATGATTATTCATATAAGAAGCAACAGCGGTATCATCAAAACATTCTTTTTCCATCACATGACACCAATGACAAGCGGAATAACCTATGCTAACCAAAATGAGTTTGTCCTTTTCTTTGGCAAGGGTTAATGCCTCTTCATTCCATGGGTACCAATCAACAGGGTTTTCAGCATGTTGTAGTAGGTAAGGACTGGTTTCATATTGTAAGTGATTTCTCATTGGTTGCTCTATAATATTATCTGATGCAGAATTCTTTGTTTGCGTACAGGAATAGCAAAGGTTCAAACATCCTAAAATTGACACCAGAATGATAGATTTTTGGCTATAAAAAGAGTAATTTTGCATCAAACTCTAACAAATTTACATAAATCATAAGCAGAAACCATTTCTGCAAGACCAAAATGGATTCATACTCTTACTTGAATAGCACTTCCGCTGAAAATATTGAAGATCTTTACGAGCAATTTTTAAAGGAGCCAAATAGCATTGATCCTAGTTGGCGTCAATTTTTTGAAGGGTTTGATTTTTCAAGAAAGACATATTCAAATGGAAAAGAATCTAAACTAAATTTAAACAAAGAGTTAAATGCGTTAGATCTCATTAATGCATATAGAACACGAGGGCATTTGTTTACAAAAACCAATCCGGTTAGAGAAAGAAGAAAATACAATCCAACTTTAGATTATACAAATTTTGGCTTTCAGGCATCTGATTTGAAAACTGTTTTTCAAGCAGGAAATGAAATTGGTATTGGTCCTGCTTCTTTAGAAAAAATAATCAGCACCCTGGAGCAAACCTATTGTCAAAGTATTGGTGCGGAGTATAGATACATACGCAATCCTTTAGAGCGGCAATGGCTTGAATCTAGAATGGAAGGAGATAAAAATACACCTTCGTTTTCAATCGATTCAAAAAAACAGATCCTAAATAAACTCAATCAAGCTGTTGCTTTTGAGAATTTTTTACATACCAAATTTCCTGGTCAAAAAAGATTTTCCTTAGAAGGAGCTGAAACATTAATACCCGCTTTGGATAGTGTTATTGAATATGGGGCAGAACTTGGCATTAAAGAATTTGTATTAGGAATGGCGCATCGAGGAAGATTAAATGTGCTAGCGAATATTTTGAACAAAACATATGAGGATATCTTCAATGAGTTTGAAGGTAAAGAATATGAAGAAAATATTTTTGATGGTGATGTAAAATATCACCTTGGTTTTTCAAGTGACATTAAAACAGAGAAAGGAAAGAAAGTACATCTTAGTGTCACGCCTAATCCTTCTCATTTAGAGGCAGTTGATCCGATAGTACAAGGCATTGTGCGTTCTAAAATAGATCTGACTCCTGGTGGTTCAGAAAAAATGATCGCTCCCATTCTAATACATGGAGATGCAGCAATTGCTGGACAAGGTATTGTATATGAAGTGTTGCAAATGTCGCTGTTAAAAGGTTATAAAACTGGAGGCACTATCCATATCGTTATAAATAATCAGATTGGATTTACTACCAATTACATGGATGCTCGTTCGAGCACTTACTGTACGGATGTGGCCAAAGTAACTTTATCTCCGGTTTTTCATGTCAATGGAGATGATGTTGAGGCATTAGTACACATCATTCGATTGGCTATGGAATACCGACAAACTTTTCATAGAGATGTTTTTATTGATCTTTTATGTTACAGAAAATATGGACATAACGAAGGTGATGAACCAAGATTTACGCAACCAGTTTTGTATAAAGCCATTGCCAATCATCCTAATCCGCGAGAGATTTATCATCAAAAATTAGTCGCACAAGGCGAAGTAGAGAAAGCTTTGGCAGATGAAATGGCAAAGGAGTTTAAAAATTTGTTAGAAGTTAGTTTAGGTAAAGCAAAGGCAAATACGAAAACAAAATTCAAACGTTATTTAGAAGGAAGTTGGTCAGGCATTCGCGTTTCATCATCTTCCGATTTTGATGAATCACCCGACACTTCCATTTCGAAAGAAATGTTTGACAAAGTAAGCAAGGTCAATTCGCAATTACCTGCCAACAAAACCTTCTTTAAGAAAATAATAAAGTTGTTTAACGACAGAGCTGAAATGCTCAAAGGGAAAGGCAAGTTAGATTGGGCCATGGCAGAACTTATGGCCTATGGAAGTTTGCTTATGGAAGGGCATCCGGTTCGCATTAGTGGACAAGATGTTGAACGAGGAACTTTTTCTCATCGACATGCTGTTGTTAAACTTGATGAAAGCGAAGAACAATATGTTCCGTTAAGAAGTTTAGCAAAAGAAGAAGCCCCATTCTTTATTTTCAATTCGCTTTTATCAGAATATGGTGTATTAGGATTTGAGTATGGGTATGCATTTTCTAGTCCGCAATCGCTTGTTGTGTGGGAAGCGCAATTTGGAGATTTCTTTAATGGCGCTCAAATTATATTTGATCAATACTTAAGTTCTTCAGAGGACAAATGGAGAAGAATGAATGGTATTGTTGTTTTACTTCCTCATGGATTTGAAGGCCAAGGCGCTGAACATTCAAGTGCTCGTCTTGAACGATTTTTATGTTTGTGTGCTGAAGACAATATTCAAATCATCAACTGTACAACTCCCGCCAACTTTTTCCATGCCATTCGAAGGCAATTGAAGAGAGAATTCAGAAAACCATTGATTGTTTTTACCCCAAAAAGTTTATTAAGACATCCTAAATGCATCTCTCAAAAATCAGAATTCACTCAATCAAAATTCAAAGAAGTGATCGATGATCCCAATGCAAGAAGTAAGCAGACAGAAACGCTCTTCTTTTGTAGTGGAAAAATTTATTATGATATTTTAGATCTAAGTGAAAGAGAAAGTATTCCATTGGAGGATGTAGCTATTGTACGGATAGAGCAACTTTACCCATTCCCACATAAGCAAATTGATGCCATTTTGTCGAAATATAAACAAGTCAAAAAGGTTTATTGGGTTCAAGAAGAACCTGAAAATATGGGAGCTTGGTCATATTTACTTCGAATGAGAAGAGATATAGAATGGAACTTAATCAGTAGAGCTGAAAGTGCCAGTCCAGCAACAGGATCATACAAACAACACGAGAAAGAACAAATAAAGATAATTCAACAACTTACTAATATTCAACTTGTAAAATCATGAAGGTAAAAATGAGTGTGCCCAGCCCGGGCGAATCCATTACAGAAGTGCAAATTGCACGATGGTTAAAAAAAGACGGTGACATTGTTGAAAAAGATGAAGAGCTTGCTGAAATAGATTCCGATAAAGCAACTTTAACACTAAACGCAACAGAAGCAGGGCAATTAAATCTTTTAGTCGCTGAAGGTGAAACGGTAAAAGTTGGCGCTACGGTATGTACTATTGATACCTCAATAAAACCTTCGCAAAAAAATGAATCAGAAAACAAGGGTAAAAATGAACCAGCAAAGGTTGAGAATAAAGAAACAAAAGCCGAAGTCGTAAGTGAACAATCAAAATCTGCAGTTTCAAAAGTGATCACGCAAAATGAGTCAGGCCATTCAAGTGGAATTATTACGAAACAGCATATCGTAAATCAATTGAAGAATGGTGTTAAAGCTGAATCAAGTTCAGCCAGGTCCTATGCTCCATTAAGCCGCGAAGTAAAACGAGAAAAAATGAGTATGCTTAGAAAGAAAATTTCTGAGCGATTGGTTTCGGTAAAAAATGAAACCGCCATGTTGACTACTTTCAACGAGGTTGATATGGGACCTATTATGAAAATTAGAAATCAGTACAAAGAAAAATTCAAAGAGAAGCATGGTGTAGGCTTGGGATTCATGTCATTTTTCACAAAGGCTGTTACTGAAGCACTATTGAATTATCCTGCAGTGAATGCTATGATTGATGGTGAAGAAGTTGTTTATCACAACTATTGTGATATTGGAATTGCCGTGAGTGCTCCAAAAGGTTTGATGGTTCCGGTAATCAGAAATGCAGAGTCGATGTCGCTGCATGAAATTGAAAGCGCTATTTCGGATGTAGCGGTAAGAGCAAGAGAAAACAAAATAAGCTTGGACGAAATGAGTGGAGGAACTTTTACCATAAGCAACGGAGGTGTATTTGGTTCGCTTATGTCGACACCCATCATCAACCCACCACAAAGTGCTATTTTAGGCATGCACAATATTGTTGAACGCCCAATGGCTGTTAATGGCAATGTAGAGATTAAACCAATGATGTATGTTGCGCTTTCATATGATCATAGAATTATTGACGGTAGAGAATCGGTAGGATTTTTGGTGATGATCAAAAATATGTTGGAGAACCCTGTACAATTGATGTTTTCAGGAAAAGATCCAATTAAGAGGCTTCTTGAACTCTAGTGCAGAGGCAAGCAGATTGAAACAGTAGTTCCACCTTGCGCCCTTCTGTTTATTTCAATATTTCCTTGATGCATTCTCATTATTTGCTTGCTTAAACTCAATCCAATTCCACTCCCATTACTTTTGGTAGTGAAAAAAGGAATGAAAATTTGGTCTAACAATTCATCTTCAATACCACAACCATTATCTTGAACTTCAATTTTTAGCATTTGATTGGCATTTGCAGAAGCGGAAACAACAATGTCCTTTTGATCACTGTTTTGTAATGACTCCTCTGCATTTTTAATTACGTTTATCATCACTTGTTCAATCAATTGCTCATCAGCAAAAATAGTCATAGTAGAGTCAACCGAGATAATAAGGTTAGAATTCTGATTTACATCAAACATTGACTTAATCTTTCGTAGCATTTTGTCTAATTGAATCACAACTTTTTGAGGTTCCGGAACTTTTGCCATCAAGCGATACGCTTTAACAAATTGCATTAGCCCTTTGCTTCTGTTTTCTATAGTGTCCAAAGCAGTCAGTATATCAATATCTGGAGTCAATTGATTTTCTATTGACCAAGTATTATACATTTCTTTACTTGTGCCTGACAAACTGGTAATAGGCGTTAATGAATTCATAATCTCATGTGTTAAAATTTTAATCAATGAACTCCATGATGCCAATTCCTGCTCTTCTAATTTTTCTTTCAAATCTTGAATGGTAAACACACTATATCGATTGGAACGCATAATAAATTCTGTTTCATTAAAATGCAATTCTCTTGTACCCACATCTTCATCATCAATAACCAACTTCTCCCCTTCCTTTGTACTCGTAACTAAATTGAAAAAATTGTTTTGATATTTTTTAATCGAAAGATCAACTAGCTTTTTTGATAAAGCATTAAAAAATATTGCCTCCCCTACGTTTTTTTGACAAACAACAACAGCTAATGGAACTCTGTTTAAAACATGATCAATCAATAATCGATAATCATCTTTCTCTTTGTTTAGAGCACTAAATAAACCTGTGACCTTATTAATCTCTTTAGCCAATTCTTGCGCAGAACCAGATTCCTTATTCTCATTTATTTGAAATGAAAAGTCATTGTGTTGTATGCTCTGCAAAACATTTTTGAAGTGCCGATTATTACGATCGATATACCGTTGCATTTCATACACTTGCATAATAATTACTATAAGTAATAACAAGGGTGTTATTAAATATGATTTATGGATTACGAGAAACATAAACAACCCTATACTAAAGACAAGCAACAAGGTCTGAATCCACAATCGATTTCGTATCTTTTTAAATACCATGTTTCTCGATTCTTCTGTACAAAGATGATCGGGTAATACCTAAGGCCTTTGCCGCTGCAGAAATATTTCCATTGTATTGACTTAACGCTTTAACTATGGCTTCACTTTCTATTTCATCTAATGTAGTTGCTTTCATTAAATCACTAGCAGCATTTTTCTCATTCAAATCTAAATGAACCACGTTTATAAAATCATTCTCTTCGCATAAAATAACAGCGCGCTCAATCACATGCTTTAACTCTCTAACATTTCCAGGCCATGTATGGGTTTTCAGATAGTCTAATGCAGCGCTTGACAACTGCACGGATTTATTATACTTAAGCCTAAACTGATCTACAAAATGTACAGACAATCGTTCAATATCATCCAAACGATCTGCTAAGGAAGGAACGAATATCTCAATAGTGCGAATACGATAGTACAAATCTTGCCTAAATGTTTTTTCATGAACCAATTTATTCAAAGGTGCATTAGTAGCACAAATCAATCTGAAATTGCAAAATTCCATTTTAGAATTACCTAAAGGTACATACGACTTTTCTTGAATCAATGTGAGCAATTTTGCTTGAAGTTGTGGAGACAAATTAGCAATCTCGTTAAGAAATAAAGTTCCGCCATTAGCTTCTGACAATCGGCCAGGTTTATCCTCTCTCGCATCAGTAAAAGCTCCTTTTTTATATCCAAATAATTCACTCTCAAAAAGAGATTCAGGAATAGTACCAACATCTACCTTTACAAAAGGCTTGTCTGCTCTGTTTGATTTCAAATGTATTTGTTCGGCTAATAAATCTTTGCCCGTACCATTGTCTCCTGTTATCAAAACATTTGCTTCGGTAGGAGCAACGCTCTTAACCAAATTCATCATTTTAACAATGGAAGGATTATTGCCAATGAACTTATCGCTGGATTGAATGACCTTAGTACTATCTATTTTGTTAATCTGATTTCTGCTCTTTCTCAATTCCGAAAGCTGAGAAAGTGTGGCTAACAAATCTGAGTTATCCCATGGCTTAACGATAAACTCAGAGGCTCCTTCTTTCATGGCTTTTACAGCCAGATTAATATCTCCAAATGCTGTAATCAAAACGATGTCGATTTTAGGATGATGATTTTTTATCTTATTCATCCAGAACATTCCCTCATTACCACTGTTAATTGAACCTCTAAAGTTCATATCAAGAATGACAATATCGGGTGAAAATTTCTCAATACTATTCAAGAGCATCTCTGGCGACCCAATCGATTCTATCATTCCCACTTTGCCTTTGAGCAATAAACTCAAGGCAGTTCTCACATCAGCATCGTCATCGACTATTAATATTCGTGCATCACTAAGCATGGATAAAAAATAATTTTTAAAAATACGACTTTCCCATTCCATATACCATATCCGAAATCGGACAAGCAGTGTTCGTTTTCGGACACTCAATGCAATACAACATTACTTTTTACTATAAATTAATAGTTGATTGCATTGGCATTGTTTTTATATCCTAAACAGATATGATTATTCAAACGCAAAATCTTTCTAAAATATATGAGTCGGGAGACTTACAAACCCGCGCATTGCATTCCGTCAACTTGCAGATTCCGGATGGGGAATTTGTAGCTATAATGGGACCCTCCGGATCCGGAAAATCTACCTTATTAAATATTCTTGGAATGTTGGATAAACCGAATAAAGGAGCATATATTTTTAAAGGAGTTGATGTATCTGATTTCTCAGAAAAACAAAGAGCCACTATGAGAAAGAAGCATATCGGGTTTATATTTCAAAACTTCAACTTAATTGAAGAACTTACAGTATTTGAAAATATAGAGTTACCACTTCTCTACTTGGGCACCTCTTCAACGCAGCGAAATGAATTGGTGAATCAAATGCTTGCTCATTTGAATCTACAACACCGTAAAAGTCACTTTCCACACCAATTGTCAGGCGGACAGCAACAAAGAACAGCGGTTGCCCGTGCTTTGGTTACTAATCCGGATATCATCTTAGCTGATGAACCTACAGGAAACTTAGACACACGTAATGGTGAGGAAGTAATGAGGCTCTTGACTCGTCTAAATGTTAACGGCACAACTATAGTGATGGTAACCCACTCCGCAGAACATGCTCAACATGCGAATAAAGTTATTCGCATGCTTGATGGAAATATTAACACCGAAATATCTCAATATGCAAACATCCTCTGAAACATCTCTTGAAATGACGCATTTAAAAATTAACACCAAGTTAAACACCTTTCTCTCAAATCTCACTGGAACTCAAAAATCCATCATTGAAAAACTGAGAATGATTATTCTATCCGTTGATAAGGACATTGACGAAGACATTAACTGGGGAAGTTTGAGCTATAAGTGTGGAGAAGGATTTTGCGAGTTTAGAACTGGTTCGAATAAAATTGGAATTGTGTTCTATAAAGGGAAAAACATATATGATAAATATGGATACTTAAAAGATACGGGTAGTTCCACAATGGGAATGTTCATTGAAAAACCACACAAGATTAAAGAAGACGTAATTACGGATTATGTAAAGCAAGCGGTATTGCTCACAAGAAAAAGTTTTTTACTCTAAAGTCGGATGTTCAAGAACTATATAAAAATAGTTTTCAGAAATATTATACGAAGTAAGCTCTATTCTCTTATTACTATTATAGGGCTAGCTATTGGAATCTGTTGTTTTGCTTTTATAGCATTGTTTGTAAAAGATGAATTGAGCTATGATTCATTTCACAATGAATCCTATCGATTGTACCGAATTACAGAAACCATTGAAAACAAAGGTCAGGGTGAACATTCAAGTAGCGTGCCGTTTCCTGTTGCAAAAGAAATAGAGCAAAAATATCCTCATATATTCGATCAGGTTGTTAGATTATTCAATAATCAAGAACCTTATCATACACTGCGCTTAAAAAACACAACCTACTCTGAAACAAGTGTGTTTTATGCCGATAAGAATTTCTTTGAAGTCTTCAACTATGATTTAACTGGCGATAAAGCAACTTGTTTGCTTAAACCTAATTCGGTGGTCTTAAGTAAAGACTTTGCACAAAAGTGCTTTGGATATGAAAACCCAATAGGAAAAACAATAGAGTTTGAGGGAAATACTCAGTTGACCATCACTGCCATAGCCGACACTAAAGATAAAAATTCTCATTTTTCATTCAATGCCCTAATTGCCTTTGAGACACTTGGCGAAGAACTCAAGTTTTTTGAGAAAGAATGGGTTTGGAATCCCTGTTGGACCTATGTTAAAGTGAATGAAAACTATGATTCCCCTATAGCTGAAGCTGCTTTACAAAATATTATTTCTGACAATTTCCCTCAACAACTAAAAAATCAAACTCAATTTTTTCTTCAACCAGTAACCAATATACACCTACATTCTCAGTTGGCATATGAAATACAGAAAAACGGAAGTTATTCATCTCTTCTAATTCTTGGGACTATTGCTCTATTGGTATTGGTTATAGCAGGTATCAATTTTATAAACCTTACTACGGTTCGTTCCATATCACGGGCTCGCGAAATAGGTATCCGAAAAGTAAATGGAGCTTATAAAGAGTCTTTGTTTTTGCAGTTCTTCTTTGAATCGATTGTACTATCTGGATTATCCATACTCATTTCTATTTCATTATGTGAGTTGTTATTACCCATATTCAATGAGTTGGCTAATAAGAACTTTTCAAGTATTGATATATACAATACTTGGACTTTGAGTGTACTGATAAGCATTGGTCTCTTAACGGGAGCCTTGTCCGGAATTATTCCTTCGTTAATAATGTCGAAATACGATCCGCTAATTGTTTTAAAAGGCAATACACAAATGTCGCCTGAAAGCAGTTCAATTAGAAGATGGCTTGTTATTTATCAGTTTGCAGTTAGTATTGTTCTGCTCATATGCACAGGTGTTATCTACAAACAACTAAACTTTATGCAGCAGGCTGATTTGGGATTTGATCAAAACGAAGTACTGGTAATACCTACACGTTCGTCCATGCACAAAGAAATACCTGCTTATATAGATTCGATCAAAAACAATCAACAAATAACGCAAGTGACAGTGATCAATGACTTGTTAGGTCGACAACACAATACGAGTGGATATAAAATTCCACACATCGACACATCAAATTATTATTACTTCCCTGCACTATTCACCGATTTAAATATTGCTGAAACGTTCAACATGCAAATCATTGCCGGTAGAGATTTCTCCGATGCAAAAGGTGATGACTCATTATCTGTCCTAATCAATGAGTCAATGCTTCCGGTGATAAATGCTGCTTCTCCAAAAGAAGCACTCGGCATTGAATTGATTTCGGGAAGAAGAAAAAAGAAAATTATTGGAGTGGTTAAGAATTTTCATTTCACATCACTTCAAAATCCCATTGGACCATTTATAATAGACATACCTCCGGCACGGTACAAATGGTATTTTACCAAATATATTGCCGTTAGAGTAGATCAAAATAACTTTGAAATAGCCATCTCAGATCTTGAGTCCAAATGGAGCACTTTGATACCAGAAATACCCTTTACCTTTTCGTCCATGCACAAAGAAATAATAAGTCAATATGGTGTAGAAAGCCGATTGGCTAAACTTGCGGTTTACTTTTCTTTATTGGCGATCATCATAGCCTGCCTTGGATTGTTTGCACTCTCAGCATTTACAGCCAATCAAAGAACGAGGGAAATCGGCATTCGAAAGGTTCTCGGAGCATCCATTTATAATATCACAAAAATGCTATCATTAGAATATCTAAAACTTGTTATCATTGCAAATATGATGGCCTGGCCTTGTGCCTATTTCATTATGAATCATTGGCTAGATAATTTTGCATTCCATATATCGTTAGATATAAATGTGTTTCTCATTGCAAGCGGAATAGCATTAATTATTGCTTTGATAACTGTAACTTCGCAATCACTTAAAGCAGCCATACAAAACCCAATACATGCTATCAGCTATGAGTAAACAAAAGACCTTTTCAAACCTTAAACTAAAAATTGTATTTTCAATATTAGTATGGATGATTCTTTGTCCTATAAAATTTTATGCTCAGGACACCTTACCTTCTTATTCGACCCAAAGAACTACAGAGAGTATTAAAATAGATGGAGTACTTGATGAAAACATTTGGTCGAGTGTTCCTAAGGCAGGGAATTTTATTCAAAATCAACCTACAGAAGGCATAGCAGCACGATTTAAAAGTGAGTTTATGATTGTGTATGATGATGAAGCCATCTACTTTGCAGGAATACTTTACGATCCATCTCCTGATAGTATTTTAACTGAACTCAGCGAGCGCGATCCAGACAATGATATCAATGCGGATCAGATTCGTTTCCTAATCGACCCATACAATAGTCGTCAAGATGCATTTGAATTTAGTGTATATGCATCGGGTGTTCAAGCCGACTATAAATTTAGTGACTGGACTTTTGATGCTGTATGGGAAAGTGCTGCACATATCAATGAGCTAGGCTGGATTGTTGAGATAAAAATTCCCTATAGTGCCATTCGTTTTCCTGATGACCTTAATAAGCCCTGGGCGCTACAAGTTACAAGAAGTGTAAGGCGCTATCGTTCATTTGATCAATGGGCTTTAACTCCAAATAAGGAAGGTAATTCATTGCGATTTTGGGGCAACTTGATCGGCATCCGAGACATCAAAACTCCAGTACGTTTATCATTCACACCCTATGCAAGTGTTTTCGTAGAAAGAAGCCCGGTATATGACAATGAAGGCAATTACTCTTATGGAAATTCCTATGCATACAATGCCGGAGCCGATTTGAAATATGGTATCGATGACCGATTTACTTTAGACTTAACCTTGCTGCCAGATTTTAGTCAAGTACAAAGTGATCGCAAATTTGTAACACTGGGTTTTGAGGAAATTAATTATGATGAAAACAGACCCTTCTTTCAAGAAGCAACCGACCTATTCAATAAAAACGGTTTATTTTATAGTAGAAGGATCGGTCAAACACCCTCAGGCAATTCAAATGCTTATGATGCGACCGATAGCACGGAGACGGTCATAGAAAATCCTTCGGCCAGCAAACTATTAAATGCATTTAAAATTTCGGGAAGGAACAATGCAAAATTGGGTATGGGAATATTTAACGCCATAACAAATAAAACCTACGCTACCATAGAAAACAATAGAGGCGAAAAAAGAGATGTACTCACCGAGCCATTGATTAACTACAATGTTTTAGTCTTAGACCAACAATTGAAAAACAGTTCGACCATTTATCTAATTAATGCTAACACAAATCGACTCGATAATGATTACGATGATGCAAATGTTACCGGAACCGGTTTCTATCTGTTAAACAAGAAAAGCACTTATGCCATAGGTGGCGAAGGAGCCTATAGCTATATAAAACATGGCGATAATAGCTCAACAAATAGTACCAATGGCTATAAATATTTCTTAATTCTTGAAAAGACATCTGGAAATTTCAGATTCAATTTTTCAAGAAATACCATCAGTGACGACTATCGCCAAAGCGATCTTGGATACTATGTTACCACCGATAGGACGAGACATAATGCAAATTTTCAATACAACATTTATACGGCAAAATGGTTCCTGATTAACTCATATAACAATATTAATTTCAATTATGAGAATCACTTTCAAAGTGGTGATCGAACAAGATTTCAAATAAACTGGAATAGTTTCTTCACGCATAAGAGTTATAATGGGTTCTTTTTTGGAGGAGGGTTCACTCCAATTGATTATGTTACCTACGATCCACGAACCAATGGCAAAGCTGCCGATGGAATGCGTTTCTTTTATGTGTATGGAGGAGTTAGCAGCGACTACAGAAAAAAACTTGCGGTAGATCTCGAAATCAATGTGTCCAACTTTTTAGACCACTATAAAATGGAGGGATACAACTTTGGTCCACGCATACGATACCGGTTCAATGACAAACTTACCCTTAGAACTGAGTTTAACTATAATTACGATCCCTTCAATTTTGGCTACGCTTCTTCTGATGAGGATGGCAATTCAATTTTTGGAGGTCGTATATTAAACACTTACGTAAGCGGAATAAGCGGAAAATACATCTTTAATAATAATGTTTCTCTATCTGTTTTTGCACGCCACTATTGGTTTACAGCTCAATACAGAAAATTCTTTACCCTAAAGGATGATGGAAGTTATGTGGATAACTATGCATTTGATGACGACATTGATCTGAATGTAAATTTCTTTAATGTCGATTTTGTATTCAGTTGGCGATTTGCTCCAGGTAGCGATTTACTTCTTACATATAAAAACTCTATTGATGTTTTTGAAAATGAAGTTTCAAAAAATTTCGGCAAAAACTTCGATCAGATGATTGGCTCTCCTCAGACCAATAGTATTTCGTTAAAGATTCTTTATTACCACGATTACAATAGGCTGCAGCTGTTTAAAAGGAAAAAAACAAAATCACCTACAGAATAAAATGAAATCAGTTGCCATGATATTTGTACAGCCGAAATCTCTAAGTATATGAACAATTTGTCCTCTATGAAATGTACTATGGTTCATTACATGGACAATAATTTCTGAAAGGCTATTTTCAAAGGGATTTCCTTTCAGATCGCTATAGGTAATTATTTTTTCTAATTCCGATTCCGACTTTGATGCAATTAGTTGGAGAAACGATTCACTGCTTGCTTTCAACGCTGCAATTACTTCAGCTTTTGTTCGTACTGAATCTCTATTGGCCATCCAATCTGGATAGGATACATTATTGATTCGACAGTCCCAAGCCACTTGTGCCATTAATATATGTTGTAATGTATGCCCTATAGACTTAAAACTTCCGCTGGTATTTTGAACCCATTGTTCCTCTGAAAGATCTTTCATCATTTCAAACAATCTGGAATTTGCCCATATGTTATACGATGCTAATTTTTCTAAATACACTTTCATGTTATAAAAATTTATTCAAGAGGTTGGTTTCACTTATTTTCTGAAAATACAATTCATATCTCACATCTTTAAGAGCCGCCAAATGTCGTGAATGATGTAAGTCGCTGCCAACAGCGCCAACTAGATTTTCATCAATCAATTTTTCTGCAATCTTTTTTGCCTCCGGGCCATAGTATCCTGTCAGGCTATTGATGTTAATCTGCAAGATCACGCCTTGATCTTTGAATTTTCTATACATATCAATATCTCGATACCAGTAGGGATATCGTTCCGGATGAGCCATTACAGGTTTGTAACCGGCTACCATCATTCTAAAAATGATATCATTAATATTATCGGGACAATTAATATAAGACACTTCAAATAATACATGTCCATCACCAAAAGTCAACAACTTTTCATTCTCAAGCTTGGAAACAAAACCATCGTCAATATAATATTCGGCTGCGGCTTCAGTTTCAATTTCAATATTGCACTCCTTTAACTTTGCTTGTAGTTCCTCCAGTCCACTTTGAATTATTTCTGGAGTGTTTTTAAAAAAGTCAGACATAACGTGTGGAGTAGTGATTAACTTGGTAAAACCCAAATCCTTCATTTCTCGAATCAATGATATTGCTTCGTCCATGTCTTGAGCACCATCATCAATACCAGGAATGAGATGAGAATGAAAATCTACTTTTAAAACAGACAGACTTAAGGGCTCTGCTAGTTTTTTACTTCTTTTAAATAGCTTATTGAAAATCAACTTAGTTTGGTTTTGAGTAGAACGTATTTTTAAACCATTCAAGTGTATGCATTAATCCTTCCTTGGTTAAAACTTGCGGATTATAGTCTAAATATTTTCTTGCTAAAGAAATATCGGCCAAAGAATGTTTAATATCTCCGGGTCGTTCGGCTTTAAACAATGGATCAATTTTTTTTCCTTCTAAATCACAAAGCAAATTATACAAATCCAATATGGTTGTGTTCACACCTACGGCCACATTATACACTCTACCACTTGCCTGTTTGTTCTCACTCATCAATGCTCTAATATTAGCTTGAACAGCATTGGCAACAAAAGTAAAATCTCGGGTTTGATCTCCCTTCCCATGTATAGATGCTGACTTATCGTTCAAAATAGCATCTATAAACAGAGGTATGGCGGCAGCGTATGGGCCATTTGGATCTTGTCGTGGTCCAAATACATTAAAATACCTCAAACCTATTATGTTCATTTTATAGTTAAGTCCAAACACCGATGCATACAACTCATTGGTATATTTCGACACGGCATATGGCGATAATGGATTTCCAATCTTATCTTCCCTTTTAGGTAAGTCTGGTGCGTCTCCATAAACAGAAGAACTGCTTGCATAAACTACCTTTCGAACCTGCTCATCCCTTGCAGCAATAAGCAAATTTAAAAACCCATTTACATTAGCCGCATGTGTTGCCAATGGAGTTTCAATGGAGCGAGGTACTGAACCTAAGGCAGCTTGATGAGAAATTAAGTCAACCCCTTTGCATACTTCTCTACATGTATTGATATCGGTTATATCTCCTTCAATAAATTCATATGCACTGAAATTATTAAAACAATCTACATTTCTTCTAAAACCATTGGATAGATTATCGAGCACTCTAACTTTTGAAGCACCATGAACCAAAAGATACTCCACTAGATTTGAGCCAATGAAACCAGCTCCGCCTGTAACTAAAAATGTAAGCCCTTTTAATGAGCTATGATTATAGGCTGATTTGTACAAGGTCATTTCTATCGATGTGTGTATTGTTGATTATAATAATTCTGATAATCACCGCTGGTGACACGATCAAGCCACTGCTGATTACTTAAATACCAATCTACTGTTTTGCAGAGTCCTTCTTCAAATTGTAAAGAAGGCATCCATCCTATTTCAGATTTAAGCTTTGAAGCATCAATTGCATAACGGAGGTCATGCCCCGCTCTATCTTTAACGTAAGTAATCAACTTTGCTGAAGCACCTTTCTCTCTTCCCAGCTTAACATCCATTATGTTACACAATAAGTGAATTAAATCTATATTCTTCCATTCATTGTGCCCACCAATGTTATAGGTCTCTCCTACTTTGCCTTTATGAAATATTTCGTCAATCGCATGGGCATGATCTATTACATACAACCAATCCCGAACATTTAATCCTTCACCATAAACAGGAATAGGTTTATTGTTTCGAATATTATTGATGGCCAATGGAATCAACTTCTCAGGGAATTGATTTGGTCCATAGTTGTTTGAACAATTTGAAATTACAATCGGTAACTTATAGGTATGATGATACGCACGAACCAAATGATCTGAAGATGCTTTAGAGGCAGAGTAGGGCGAATTAGGTGAATAGGATGTGCTCTCAACAAAAAATCCGTCCGAACCTAAAGATCCATATACTTCATCGGTAGAAACATGGTAGAACAAATTATCCTCATATGGAGCTTTCCAATATTTCTTACAACTGTTTAATAAATTTACGGTTCCGATCACATTGGTGTTTACAAATTCCATAGGATGATCAATCGATCGGTCCACATGAGACTCGGCTGCTAAGTGAACTACTGCATCAATCTTCTCCTCTTCAAAAACCTTATCCAATTCGGATGCATTTACGATATCTATTTTTCTAAAAATATAATTCTCTCTATTCTCTACATCACTCAGATTTTCAAGATTACCTGCATAGGTTAGCTTATCTAAATTGATACAACGATAATTCGGGTATTTATTTACAAGTAGACGAACTACGTGTGAACCAATGAACCCGGCACCACCGGTTATTAATATATTCTTCGCTTTCATTATGTATTACACTACTTTTTCTGCCATCTTTTGTTCCCATTTCCAGGCAGATTCTACCATCTCTTTTAATCCTAACTGTGCCTTCCATTGTAGTTCTTCGTTAGCCCACTGAGTATCGCTATATACTTTAACCACATCACCGGCTCTTCTTCCCCCAAGTTTATAATTCAACTTCATTCCGGTATGTTTTTCAAAAGCAAGAATCATTTCAAGTACTGATATTCCATTGCCGGTTCCTAAGTTAAATGTTTCACATTTTTCTTTATTTGCTCCATTTAATAGTCTGTTCACAGCAACTACGTGTGCTTTTGCAAGATCCACCACATGAATGTAATCTCTTATACAAGAACCATCTGGTGTATCGTAATCAGTTCCGAAAACTTCAAACCCACTTCTTTTACCTATCGCAGTTTGTGTAATGACTGGCATTAAATTATTAGGAGTTCCTAAAGGTAACTCGCCAATTATAGCTGAAGCATGAGCACCAACCGGATTAAAATACCGTAATATTATCGCATTAATATTTGAAATCAGTACTGAATCACGAATCATATCTTCACACATTCGCTTGGTGTTTGCATAGGGTGACTCTGCCTTTTTTAAAGGAGCTTTCTCGCTTACAGGTAATGTATCCGGCTCACCATAAACAGAGCAGGAAGATGAAAACACTAATCCTTTTACTCGATGCTGAATGCACATCTCGAGTAGGTGAATATTGGATAGTAAATTGTTTTTATAGTATTCTAAAGGCTTCTGTACCGATTCGCCTACCGCTTTAAGTGCAGCAAAATGAATAATGGCATCGATTTTATTTTTACTAAAAAACTTATTCAATTTTTCTCTGTCGCAAAGATCGAATTGTTCGAAATAGGGTTGAGTCCCTGTTATTTGAGCAATCCCTTCAATCGCTTCAATCCTGCTATTGCTTAAATTATCAATGATAAAAACATTGTGACCATCATTTATCAATTCAACACTTGTATGAGAACCAATGAAACCGGCACCTCCGGTAACCAGTATGTTTGATTTAGCGGTCATTAATTTATAAACTCCAATAGTTTAACGATTTAATTCTATTTCGATAGATTCCTTTGAGATCAACGATTATAGTATCCGCTTTCCCAATGGATTGGAAATAGGCTTCATCATGGTTTTTGTATTCGTTGTGATTCACAGCAACTACGATTGCATCATAATTCTTTCCTATCGAATCAATTAGTTTGAATCCATATTCTTCTTCCAACTCATGAGAATTTGCTCTCGGGTCGGTTACATCAACTTCAACTCCATACGACTTAAACTCATTTACCACATCTACTATTTTCGAATTTCGAATATCCTCTACATTTTCTTTAAATGTTGCTCCCATAATAAGCACTCGCGATTTGGAAGAGTCTTTCCCGAGTCTTATCATATACTTAACCGTTTGTTTCGCTACGTAAAATCCCATGGTATCATTTACATAACGACCTGAATTGATGATCTGTGCATGATACCCTAGTTCTTGTGCCTTATATGTGAGATAATATGGATCAACACCAATGCAGTGGCCGCCCACTAATCCTGGAAAAAACTTTAAGAAATTCCATTTCGTAGAAGATGCCTCGATAACCTCGTATGTATTAATTCCAAGTTTATTAAAAATAATAGAAAGCTCATTCATCAGAGCAATGTTTACATCGCGCTGAGTATTCTCAATAATTTTAGCGGCTTCTGCTACTTTAATTGATGATGCTTTATGCACTCCTGCTTCAACCACCAATTCATACACTTTTGCGATTAAGTTTAAAGAATCCTCATCGCATCCTGAAACCACTTTAATAATTTTTGCCAGTGTATGTTCTTTATCGCCCGGATTTATCCTTTCCGGACTGTAGCCTACCTTAAAATCTCGCATGAATTTCAGACCCGACTGTTCTTCAATCACCGGAATACAATCTTCTTCAGTACAGCCCGGATAAACGGTTGACTCAAACACCACACAATCGCCTTGCTTTATCACTTTACCAATCGTTTTTGAAGCAGCAAGCAAAGGCTTTAAATCCGGAAGTTTATGATCATCTATTGGTGTAGGAACAGCAACTACAAAAAATTTTGCTTTCTTTAATACTTCTAAGTCGTCTGTAAATTCAATATCGCAATGATCAAAACTTGAAGAATCTAATTCACCACTGGGATCAATTTTATTCTTCATTTTGTCAATTCTATTTCTGTTAATGTCGAATCCAATAACAGAGATTTTTTTTGCAAACTCTAATGCAATTGGAAGACCTACATATCCTAATCCAATGACCGCGAGCTTAACTTCTTTCTTTACAAGTTGATTATACATTTTTTAAAAAATACTTTGCTGGTTTATTAATTTTCCGATGCTCATAAATACGTTCAATCATGTCCACTACTTTCAGCCCTTCCAAGGCATTTGTAGTAATAGATGTTCTTCCTTTTAGCGTATCGATGACATTTGATATGATGTAAGGATGATTTTGCGCAGACCCTTTATATCCACCATAATCGTTAGCAGGATTGGCTTTATCCAATATTGGCATCTCGTAATTCATTATATGGCAATACTCTACTTCATTCATATATTGACCTCCTATCTTAACACTACCCTTACTTCCTATAATGGTCATACTGCTTTCGAGATTTTTATCCCAAACCGAAGTAGAATACATTACTGTTCCCATTCCGCCATTTACAAATTTAAAACTAACGATTCCTGAATCTTCAAATGAGGTTGAAGACTCATGATTGAAATCGGCAAACTTGGCTTGAATATCTGTGATATCACCAAAAAGCCAATACATGATATCGATGAAATGAGAAAATTGAGTAAACAATGTTCCACCATCTAAATCAGTAGTTCCTTTCCAATTATCTTCTTTGTAATAACGTTCATCTCTGTTCCAATAGCACACTACTTGCACCATAAATATATCACCCAATCGTTTACTATCGATTATATCTTTTATCCAAACCGAAGGAGGAGAATAACGATTTTGCATTACACAAAAAATATTCTTGTGCACTTGCAGACCTTTATATATTATCTTCTCACAATCAGCCTTACTCAAAGCCATGGGCTTTTCTATCACTACATGTTTTTGATGATTCAAAGCTAAAAGTGCATGTTGCGCATGCAATCCATTTGGTGAACAAACACAAATAACATCGCACTCTGGGTGTTTGCTTAGCATTTCTTCGGCTGAAGAGTAAAAAGAAAAAGTTGAATCATCAATGGACAAATCAATAGTCGGACGTATGTCGCACATAGCCACTAATTGTCCTTCTTTATTTCTGTTGACCATTTCGGCATGCCTTTTTCCAATATGGCCAGCACCGATGACACCAAATTTAATAGGTTGATCTGTAGTCATAATATTTATTTAATGCGACTAACCCGATTGCCCTTCAGCTGATATTTTAACTTGCTTTCGGGACAAATTGCCAAACCATCACTATCGAAACTTAGTCGATGACCATGCTCGCTCATCCAACCCACTTGTTTGGCCGGATTGCCAACTACTAGTGCATAAGGTGGAATATTTTTCGTTACTACTGATCCCGCTCCGATGAATGAGAACTCACCTATATCGTGACCACAAACGATGGTGGCGTTGGCTCCAATAGTAGCCCCTTTTCCTACATGAGTTTTCAAATACTCGTGTTTGCGAATGACTGCACTTCTCGGATTCCTAACATTGGTAAAAACCATTGAAGGGCCTAGAAACACATCATCATCACAGGTAACACCAGTATAGATGCTTACGTTGTTTTGCACCTTGCAATTATTACCCAACACAACATCCGTTGAGATCATCACATTTTGTCCAATGTTACAATTATTACCAATTACACATCCTTTAAAAATATGTGAGAAGTGCCAAATCTTGGTTCCTTTACCAATATTAGCCCCCTCGTCAACAATTGCAGATTCGTGTTTAAAAAATTCTTTATCGTCCATTATTAATCAAATCTATGTGCTGTTTTATAAAGCTCTTCTTCGGGTAGTGATTTAAAATACTCGTAAGTAACTTTTAATCCATCTGCCCTACTTACTTTAGGCTCCCAATCCAAAATGCTCTTTGCTCTGGATATATCCGGTCTCCTTTGCTTAGGGTCGTCTTGAGGTAAAGGATTGTAAGTTATTTTTGCTTTGTTTCCGGTTAAGCGAATGATCTCTTCTGCAAATTCTTTAATGGTAATTTCTTGTGGGTTTCCAATGTTGACCGGATAAACATAGTCGCTTTGCAACAAACGAAATATTCCTTCAACCAAATCATCCACAAAACAAAACGATCTTGTTTGTGAACCATCTCCAAAAACAGTAAGATCTTCGCCTCGTAAGGCTTGTCCTATAAAAGCGGGTAAGGCACGACCATCGTTTAATCGCATACGCGGACCATATGTATTAAAAATCCGTACTATGCGCGTATCTAATTTATGATAGGTATGGTAAGCCATTGTCATGGCTTCCTGAAATCGTTTCGCTTCATCGTAAACACCACGTGGTCCTATTGGATTTACATTGCCCCAATAATCCTCGTTTTGAGGATGAACATCCGGATCGCCATAAACCTCACTGGTACTGGCCACCATGATGCGAGCATTTTTTGCTCGTGCTAAGCCTAACATATTATGTGTACCTAACGAACCAACTTTAAGCGTTTGTATGGGTATCTTCAAATAATCTATGGGACTAGCGGGTGAAGCAAAATGAAGTATAAAATCTATTTCGCCTGCAACATGAATAAACTTAGAAACATCATGTGTATAGAAATCAAACATTGGATTTTTAAACAAATGTTCAATATTTTTTAGGCTTCCGGTTATTAAATTGTCCATTCCAATAACGAAATATCCTTCAGAGATAAAACGGTCGCTCAAGTGTGAACCTAAGAATCCGGCTGCTCCAGAAATAAGAATGGTTTTTTGTTTGCGATGGGTCATTGTGTTTTGCTTAACCTATTAATGGCTCACTACTTCTCTTCCAATACTATTATAATAAAATCCCATTTCTTTCATTCGAGATGGATCATATAAATTTCGTCCATCAAATATGATTTTGTTTTTCAACAGCGATCCTATTTTATCAAATTCAGGCGTTCTAAAAACCGACCATTCGGTTGCGATTACTAATGCATCTGCATCTTTAAGCGCTTCGTACTGATTGGTGGTATATTCTATTTTATCACCTAATTGCTTTTTTACATTTTGCATTGCCTCGGGATCATATGCTGCAATACTTGCACCTTCTTTAATAAGATAGTCGATGATGTACAGAGAAGGCGCTTCACGAATATCATCGGTATCGGGTTTGAATGCTAAACCCCACAAGGCAATTTTTTTTCCTTTCAGGTTATTGGCGAAATAGTTTTTTATTTTCTCAACGATAACTGTTTTCTGCTTTTCATTTACATCCATCACTGATTGTAAAATGCTAAAATCATAATCGTACTCTGATGAGGTTTTCGATAATGCCTGAACATCTTTTGGAAAACAACTTCCACCATATCCGATACCGGCAAACAAAAATCGCTTACCTATTCTATTGTCTGATCCAATACCAATTCGTATGGCATCCACATTTGCTCCAACCTTTTCACATAGGTTAGCAATCTCATTCATAAAAGTAATCTTGGTTGCCAAAAAAGCATTAGCAGCGTATTTGGTTAACTCTGCAGAACGCTCATCCATAAAATAAACCGGGTTGCCTTGTCGAACAAATGGAGCATAAAGATCTCCCATCAGTTTTTTGGCTTTATCTGATTTGGTTCCAATAACTACACGATCGGGTTTCATAAAATCATCAACGGCAAATCCTTCGCGAAGAAACTCAGGATTAGAAACTACATCAAAATCACTACAGCCTTTTTCGCTAATGGCTTTGCTTACTTTCTCGGCAGTTCCTACCGGAACGGTGCTTTTATTTACTACAATTTTATAACTCTTTATTAATGTTCCCAATTGAGAAGCTACTCCCAACACATAACTCAAGTCGGCCGAACCGTCTTCACCTGGAGGCGTGGGCAATGCAAGAAAAATTATCTCAGCTGGATCAATTGCTTCTTGTAAGTTGGTCGTAAACTTTAATCGACCTTGTTTAATGTTTCGATCAAACAAAACATCCAAATGTGGTTCATAAATTGGAATAACACCGCTTCTGAGTTTAGTGACCTTCTCCTGATCTATATCAACACAGGTTACATGGTTACCCATTTCAGCAAAACATGTTCCGGTAACTAAACCTACATATCCGGTTCCAACAACAGCTATATTCATAAGTCGTTTGTCAAGTAATTAGAATTAAAAACGAAAATCGGAAATGATCGCATATCAAATCAACTGCTTAATGTTTTTTCATTAACAATGTTAAGCACATGATCTATAATTTCATTTTGATCCTGCTCGCTTAACTCGGTATGCATGGGTAGCGACAAAACACAAGAACAAAGATGTTCGGTTACCGGAAATGATCCATCAGGATATCTATCGCTTCTATATGCTTTTTGTTGATGCAAGGGAACAGGGTAATAAATCATGCTTGGCACTCCAACCGCTGCAAGTTTTTCTCTTATTTCATCTCTATTTACATTACGCAATTGCAAAGTATACTGATGAAAAACATGGGTTGATCGTTGTGCTCTTTCAGGAATTATTATGTTTTCGCTTTGTAAACCTCGGTCGTATCGATCAGCAGCTTCATTTCGTGCTTTTGCATAGGCGTCCAAGTGTTTTAGTTTAATACGTAAAATAGCTGCCTGAATACTGTCTAATCTTGAATTAACTCCAATTTCGTCATGATAATATTGCTTTTCTTGACCATGATTGGCCATCATTCTCAATTTTTTTGCAAGACTATCGTCATTGGTAAATATTGCACCGCCATCTCCGAAACACCCTAAATTTTTTGAAGGAAAAAATGAAGTGCAGCCAATATGCCCAATTGTACCTGCTTTTGATACTTTACCATCATTGTGCAGATAGTCCGCTCCTATGGCCTGAGCGGTATCTTCTATAACATATAAATTATTCCTTTTTGCTATCTCCATTATGGCATCCATATCGGCACATTGGCCATAGAGATGAACAGGCACTATGGCTTTGGTTTTTCCGGTAATGGCACTTTCGATCGCTTGCGGGTCTATGGTAAATGTTTTAGGGTTTACTTCAACCAAAACAGGAGTCAAACCCAGCAATGCGATCACCTCTGCAGTTGCAACATAGGTAAAGCTTGCCGTTATCACTTCATCTCCCGGTTTCAAGCCCAATGCCATCATTGCCAATTGAAGTGCATCCGTCCCATTTGCACAGGGAATAACATGTTTTACTTTCAAATAACTCTCCAGTTCGGCTTGAAATGCCTTAACTTCAGGTCCATTTATATAAGCAGAAGATCGAATGACATTCAATACGGCCTGATCGATTTCCGTTTGTATTTTTTCATACTGCGAAATCAAATCAACCATTTGCATCTTTTTCATAATTTATATTATTATCAACCTCGCGAAAGTACTTAATATTGATCAATTTAACCCAATTTTCGCTTGCCGTTATTGCTGAATAACGACCAATTTTTTATTTCTTTGCCTAACAAGATATGCGCAAGTTAATTATCGTCATCATTATTGTTTTTAGCTTTTCTAATGCCAATGCCCAAAGCAGCATAAGAGATTCCGTTATTTCATTACGAATGTTTGGTGTAAACCTTGGCTTTTATGGTTGTGGAGGAGATTTGAACGAACGGGTAAAGTCTACTTTTTCACTAGGAGGTAGCTTCATTTTTAAAAACAAGCATAATTGGTTGTTAGGATTAGACGGGGCTTATTTCTTTAGCGATCGAATTGGAGATGAGGATGTGTTGGCAAAAATGAGAACTTCTAGTGGTGCTATTCTTGGAGTTGATGGTCGTTTCGCAGATGTGCGAGAATTTTTCAGAGGATATCAGTTTAATATAATGGCTGGGAAAATTCTAAATGTATTTGAAAAACCTAATCCTAATTCCGGGATCTTGTTGATGGCAGGAATGGGTTTTGTTCAACATAAAATAAAAATTGTAGATGCTCGAAATGTAGTCCCTTTGCTTGCAGATGAGTATTTGAAGGGATATGATCGCTTAAGCAATGGATTAATGTTGCATCAAAGCATTGGTTACTTATATACTGGAAACAAAAAACTAATAAATTTCTATTCTGTTTTAGATTTCTATCAAGGCTTCACACAAGGAAGAAGAGATTATCAATTTGATTTGGAAGCCCCTGATCATGATAAAAGAATCGATTTAATGTTAGGCTTGAGAGTAGGGTGGATTTTACCTTTTTACAAAAAAGCCCCGGAACAATTTTATTTGTACTAATCCTATGGAGCTTATCTATTTATTTGGAATAAAGCTATATGGATTCGCAATTTATGTTGCTTCATTTTTTAATCCCAAAGCAAAACTTTGGATACAAGGTCGTAAAGGCGTTTTACGAGAACTAAAAGCTCGAATTAAGTCTGAGGAAGAATGGACATGGTTTCATTGTAGCTCATTAGGTGAATTTGAACAAATACAACCTCTTATATTAGCTTACAAAAAAGAGTTTACCTCATATAAGATTTTATTGACTTTCTTCTCTCCTTCGGGATATGAAATAAAAAAAAATTGGGAGGGCGCTGATTATGTAACGTACATGCCCTTGGACAGCCCTACCGTATCAAAAAAATTTCTTGACATCGTTAATCCCAAAATGGTGTTTTTTACTAAATACGATTTTTGGCATTATTACATTAAAAATTGTCGAGCAAAAAAAATTCCATTTTTTAGTGTTTCATCCATATTCAGACCGTATCAAATATATTTTCAATGGTATGGTACATTTTTTAAAAACATATTAAAAAGAGTAACGCATTTCTTTGTCCAAAATCAGAGTTCACTTGAATTGATGTATCGAAATTCATTACCAGATGTTACAGTAAGCGGAGATACCCGATTTGATAGAGTTTTTCAAAACAAAGAGAACAGAAAAATAATTCCTGAAATTGAAAAATGGAGTCAGGGGAGTGAGATAATCATTTTAGGTAGTACATGGCCATCAGACATTAAGCTACTTTCAGCATATGTAAAAGAAAAAAGCCACCGATATAAATTCATTATCGCACCGCATGAGGTTAACTCTAATCAACTGCAACTGATAGAACAACAACTGACCGGTTTAACAATACGATATTCTCAATTGCATAATAATCCTAGTGCGCAAAAAAGTGTTTTGATTATTGATAATATAGGAATGCTGTCATCACTTTATGCCTATGGCAAGTATGCTTATGTTGGAGGAGGATTTGGCCAAGGCATACATAATATATTAGAAGCCGCTGTTTTTGGTATCCCAATCTTTATTGGTCCTAATTACAAAAAATTTCAAGAGGCTAACGATCTGAAGTCCAAAGGCTCTTTGCATGTTATACACAATGGATCTGAAATGTTTAATCAGATTGGCATGTATGAGTCCAATAAGGATGCATATGTATTATCCTCTGAAAACAACAGGCTTTATATTGAGCAAAAGAAAGGTGCAACTTCAATTATTATGAGCTACTTGCACATCAATTATAATTAGTCTAAAAATAAGTTTAAGGATTACATCAGATATTATGTCAACTGAAACAACATACGATATTGCCATTATTGGTGCCGGAATAGTAGGTCTATCTTCAGCTTATAAAATATCACTTCGCTTCCCGCATCTTTCTATCCTTGTGCTTGACAAAGAGAGTGAAGTTTCATTCCATCAAACCGGTAGAAACTCTGGAGTAATCCACTCCGGACTCTACTATAAGCCAGGTTCATACAAAGCAAAAAATTGTGTAGAAGGAAGAAGAGAATTGGTTGACTTTGCTAAGAAGCATAAGGTAACACATGATGTTTGCGGTAAAGTTATTGTCGCCACAGATAAGGCAGAACTTCCTCATATGAATAAGGTGTTCAATAATGGCCTTCAAAATGGTGTTGAAGGAATTGAAAAAATAAATTCGGATCGCATAAAAGATATTGAACCTTTTTGTCGAGGCTTAGAAGGAATTTGGGTTCCTTGTACAGGAATCATTGATTTTAAAGCTGTCTGCATAACTCTTAAAGAGTTGGTTATTGCAAATGGTCAAGGCAAAAATCAGATTCAATTGTCAACGGAAGTATTATCAGTAGATAAAAATAGTGAGCGCATTAATCTAATTTGTTCGAATGGAGTTTATCATGCAAAAAATATAATCAATTGTTCTGGCTTGCAAAGCGATCGGGTGGCTTTGATGGATAAAGTAAATCCTGATTCAAAAATTGTTGGCTTTAGAGGTGATTATTATGAATTGAGCGAAGCAGGAAAACATAAAGTACGCCATTTGATTTATCCTGTACCAAATCCAAAGTTTCCTTTTCTTGGTGTTCATTTTACCCGAATGACTGATGGCAGTACGGAGTGTGGCCCAAATGCCGTATTCACTTTTAAAAGAGAAGGATATAACAAAACCGATTTTGATCTAAATGATACTATCGATGCTCTCTCCTATGCCGGAACCTGGAAATTATTTTACAAACATTGGCGCTTTGGTTTAGATGAATACCGCAGGGCATTTTCTAAAAAACTGTTTCTAAAAAGATTACAAAGATTAATTCCATCTCTTACTATGGATGATATTATACCCGGAAGAGCAGGAGTTAGAGCAATGGCATTGAATAGCGATGGAGAAATGATTGACGATTTTAAAATTGTAAATGGTCACCGTTCTATACATGTACTCAACGCCCCTTCACCCGCTGCAACAGCCGGTTTAGCTATTGGGGAAGCGATTTGTGATATGGCCGTAAAACAATTTGCTCTGAATTAAGCTCCCCATACAGTTGTCCCTTCTGTACAGTTTGTACACATATCTATTTTGGAGCGACTGGTTAACACATTTCCTCTAAAGTCTTTATACAACTCATTTCGCCAAATTTGCTTTAATGTATATTCTTTTAAAGATCCCATTTTGTACCAGGCATCTTTGTCGAAACAACAAGGAAGTATAGCACCATCAAAGGTAATCACACAACTATGCCACAACTTCCAACAGTGATTCTCAAGTTTGTTTTTTATTTCATAACTCCCATCTGTCTTTTTTTTATATCGACTAAACTTCTCGTTCTCCGGGATTAAAGGACTGCCTTTTTCAAAATCATAAATTTGTGCTGTTTTAAAACCAACTTCATCTACTCCCAATTCCTTAGCTAATTCTTTAACTTCATTTATTTGATGCTCATTAGGTTTTACCACTAAGAACTGAAATATTATATGGGGAGTTTTTGATTTGAGTTCCTTTTTCCACTTCAGAATATTTCTGGTTCCTTCAAGAACTTTTTCCAAGTTACCTCCTACTCTATATTGTTCATAGACTTCCTGTGTAGTGCCATCTATTGAAATAATCAATCGATCTAAACCACTTTCAATCGTTTTCTTAGAATTTATATCGTTCAAGTAATGTGCATTTGTGCTAGTAGCTGTGTACATTCCTTTTTGATTTGCATAGGAAACCATATCCAAAAAACTTGGATTCAAATATGGTTCGCCCTGAAAATAAAACAGCAAATAAGAAGAAAACTTCGACACTTCATCAATAGTGTTTTGAAACAAATCCACATCCAACATTCCAGTAGGTCGTGTAAAAGACCTCAATCCACTTGGGCATTCGGGACATCTTAAGTTGCAAGAAGTTGTTGGTTCTATCGAAATGCTTATCGGATATCCCCAGTGAATTGGCTTTCGTATTAATTTACTGATATAATAGCTACTGACCACCTTAAAACTATTTGCTACTCGATTAAAATTAAGTTTAGACAAATAGTTCAGAGCATCTGAAGTACTTCTGTTTATCATTACAACACCAAACCTAGTTGATGACTCTTCTGTTATCGTAAACCGCTTTCCTACTCAAGTCTCGGTAAATATTTGTTGCGGCTTTTATCATATCTACATCGTGTGGAAACGGCAATGGAGATGATTTTGTTTTCTCCAATGTTTCAGGTTTCAATGCATTAAAATCTCCGTTTGCTGTTGCAAAATAATGGTTAAAAAAGTTTTCGGCTATAATTGGTTCTGTTTTTAAAGTTTGACCATTATAGGCATCAACAAAATCAACAGATCCTTTTAATGAAAGCGCTTTAAATTGATGAGACTCTTTCACATTGCACGAGATCGTTTTGTATTTAGGAACTTTAATATCATTCCCCAAACTATCTTTCATCACATTTCCATTCCCATCCAATATATATTGAAACCCATCTTCTATCGTTTTGCTTTCTACATATGCATTTTCTTTTACCGATTCGGGACTAACATTAATCTCATGCAGAGATAAATAAACATAATAATCGTACTGAGCTTCCGGATCTTCTTTCGTTAGATATACTACCCATTGTTTGTTCAGCTCGCTTGTATTGTACTGCATAATTTCCTTTTCAAAAAAATCCGGCAGCGGCATATTGGTTTTGTTCCTTGGTTTAATCAACACATAGGAACTTCCCGCTCTTGTAGCTTCACTAATTTTTTCGTCTATGTCTTTATAATCACTATACAACTTCTTAACATTTACGAATTCATTGTAAGCTTTTCGTGCATTGTCTTTCCCTCCACGTTGCAGCAATTCCTCGCCTCTGGCATAGCTATAATCAGCTGCCGCTTTTTTGGCGTTTACCATGTCTCTATCTACATCAATAAATTCGAACTCTACTTTCCTTCCACCTTCATCCATGATATAGATTTCGGGTAATGTTTTAACCAAAGTCTGCCTATTTCTTATGGATGTATAGAGCTTAAAAACCTCTGTATGTCGTGAAGGATTGCCTTCTAATTGCAGTAATTTGATCTTATCAAGATCTTGCATATGGGCTGTTCTATAAGCTCCTTCAATGATGCGGGCGGCATCACTATTTTCCTGATTTTTCTTAAGCTTTTTGGCAGCTATACTAATTGCCCGATCATAGTTGCCTTGTCGATATGCCTTGTCCATGGTCATACATGAACTGATTGAAATGGCTAATACGGTTAAGAAAATTAAACTTCTGTTTTTCATAATCATTCACTTTTATATAAAGAGAAAATCAAGTGTCATTCCAAAGATAAAAACTTACTTGTTTTCTTAATGTCTATTTCATTCAATTATAATAAAGGCGCACTATTGATTAGTTTTTGAGTATACTCATTTTGCGGATGCAGATAAACTTCATTTGCTGGCCCCATTTCTATTCTATTCCCTTTATACATTACCAATATTGTATCTGACATATAGTTTACCACACTCAAATCATGTGATATGAAAATATAGGTTAGTTTAAATTCTTTTTTCAAGTCATTCAACAAATTCAGCACTTGGGCTTGCACAGAAACATCTAAAGCAGAAACGGACTCATCACAAACCACCAACTTAGGTTCCAATACCAAGGACCGCGCAATACAGATTCGCTGTCTCTGTCCACCCGAAAACTCGTGAGGATACCGGTTTAATACGTCCGAACTCAATCCTACTTTTTCAAGCATATCGGTTACTTTTTTGATACGATCTACATCATTATTTCCGATTTGATGTACCTGTATAGGCTCAAGTAATATTTGTTTTATACTTAAGCGAGGGTTCAAAGAAGCATAAGGATCTTGAAATATTATTTGAATATCTTTTCTCAAGGTATGCCACTCTTTCTTGGAATAGGAAGTAATATCAACTCCTTCATACCAAACTTTACCAGTACTGGGTTCGACTAGGTTCAAAATGGTTCTCCCCAATGTAGTTTTTCCACAGCCCGATTCACCAACTATTCCAAGTGTTTGACCTTTGTAGAGCTCAAAACTTATCTCATCTACCGCTTTTACTGAGGGAGTTTCATTTTTAGAAAAAAATACTTTCTCAAAATAATATTTACTAAGCTTTTCAACTTTTAAAATGGGTGGCTCAGTCAATATCTCAGCATGAGCCATTTTTTTAACCTTTTCTTTAAGTACTGTTTCTGCCTGATTGAGTGTGGGCAAACGATCTTTACTTCCAGATTGTAAAATCTTTCTACATGCAATTAAGTCCTTAGTATATTGGTTATTCGGATGATTGAGAATCTGGTTAACATTACCATACTCCATAACTTTCCCTTTTCTTAATACCAATACATCATCCGCAACCTCCTTTACAACTCCCAAATCATGTGTAATAAATATCACTGCCATGTTTCTTTGTTGCTTCAAATCATTTATAAGTCTGAGCACAGACGCTTGAACCGTTACATCTAATGCGGTAGTCGGCTCATCTGCAATAAGCAATGATGGATTTCCAGCCAATGCCATGGCAATTACAACTCTTTGTTTTTGCCCTCCGGATATCTCATGTGGATAAGACTTATAAACTCTTTCCGGATCAGGTAAACGCACTTGCTTCAATAGATCTAATACTCTATTCTTTTTCTCTGACTTCGATATTTTACCTTCTCGTATAGCCTCTTCAATTTGCAACCCGCATGGAAGTACCGGATTTAAAGAAGTCATTGGCTCTTGAAAAATCATAGATATCTCCTGCCCCCTCATTCTTTGAGCATTGTTCGCTTTCTTTTCTAACAAGTCGATTTGGTTATCAGTCCGATCTTTGAATAAAGCTGAACCCGATACTACTTCAAATTTTTTAGAAGTAAGAAGGCCTAACATTGAATAACAGATAAGTGACTTTCCCGAGCCGCTTTCGCCAACTATTCCTAATGTTCTTCCTTGCTCAACAGTAAAAGAAATGTCATGCACTAAATTTCTCCGAGATCCTTTTACAGATAGATCAATGGATAGTTGATTAACGTCAAGTAGAAAAGTCAAAATCTTATGATATAAAATTTAGGATTGAAAAATACTAAAAAAAGAAGCCGGACGATCATCATCCGGCTTCTTAGGGTTATTTGTTGCTACTGCGTATTACCGCTCAATAACCATCCTGATAGTCTTCTTAGAATCACCAGAACTTATTGTAACGAAATACATTCCAGGACGAAGGTCTGTTAATCTAAACTCTTGTTCGTTTAGTCCTTTCAGAGCAGTACCACCATCGGTATAAACCACTCTTCCAATCATATCAACGATGTCAATACTTACCTGACCCTCACTCATGCTTTCAAAGCTTAGAGTAAACAATCCAGTATTTGGATTTGGATACAGATTTGCATTAGTAATATCGCTGTACGATCCACCAACACGTGGTGATAAAGGCTGTTGAATGATAACAGAGTTCGAACGAGTACAACCATTGGCATCGGTTACAGTAACGGTATATGTACCCGCTACCAGATTCGATGCTGTTTGAGTAGTTTGACCATCGCTCCACACAAATGAGTAACCAGGAGTACCACCACTTACATTAGCAGTTGCAGATCCATCGTTTCCACCGAATGTGCTCACGTTCGTCTTACTGATCGCAATATTGATACGAGAAGGTTGCTGTATAAATACAGTGCTGCTCTTCTGACATCCATTTGCATCAGTAACTACAAGTGTGTACCATCCTTTCTTCAATCCTGTTGCTGTAACATTAGTTTGAACAGGAACTGAATACCATAGATACGTGTAAGGAGCTACACCACCAGATACAACAGCTGTTGCTGTTCCATCCGCTCCACCCCAACAACTGTTTGCAGTCTTAGTTGTGGAAACCGTCAACTGAGTAGGTTGTGTAATGGTGAACGACAATGTGCCAGTACATCCATTCACATCAGTGATCGTAATGGTATAGATACCTGCTTTCACACTTGGACGATTCTTATTCGTACGTCCATCACTCCATAAGTAAGTATATGGTGCAGTACCTCCGCTGATATTGATGTACATTGAACCTGTGCTGGTGTTGAAGCAAGTTGCATTGCTAGAATTACCAGTCAATACAAGTCCTCCACTACTAATCACCGTGTTGGTCATCGAAACAGTACAACCATTCGCATCGGTTACAGTTACGGTATAGGTACCGGCTGCTAAGTTGCTCGCCATTGAAGTCGTTTGTCCGTTGCTCCATACATAACTGTAAGGACCAACTCCACCACTAACACTGGCTACAATTGAACCGGTATTATTACCACAAGCCGCTGGATTAACCACAGAGCTAACTACTAGAGCAGGAGGTGCAGTAATCACAATCTGAGCGGTAGCGAAGCAATGTCCGCTGCTTACCGATACAGTATAAGTACCTGCACAAACTCCAGTTAAATTCTGAGTAGTTGCTCCATTACTCCACA
>Ga0209096_1000263_pt1 | contig 74891 bp, 68 predicted proteins | sample AD_UKC034_MetaG_FD_184407 | JGI IMG/M metagenome (GOLD analysis project Ga0209096, IMG submission 184407) | Active sludge microbial communities of municipal wastewater-treating anaerobic digesters from USA - AD_UKC034_MetaG (SPAdes) (version 2) | ecosystem: Engineered > Bioreactor > Anaerobic >... | reverse complement strand
ACTTTGCAAATGATGCTCCTGTTCAAATCGAGGGAATATGGCATGGAGAGCGTTCACCGACCGGAGAGCTGCCGGAGGGCGCCGAGGAGGAGGCGCGTGTCCAAGCGGCGCACGAAGCCGTCGCCGTGTGGACAGCTCCGGTGTGCAGATGATTGTTGTCGTACCGCCGTGCTCCGGTCACATGTCAGAATGCCCGGTACAAACCGCCGCTCGTCAGTTCCCAGAGTTTTCCGTTGAGAGAGAAGAGTTTGCGGAATGGTTCGAAGTCGATCACCGGATCGGTCCATGACCAAGCATGACCGTCTTTTGTGAGGAGCAACCTCTTTTCCTGGCCGATCGTATACAGATTCCCTTGATGTTCCACGAGTCCCGCTCCTCCGTTTGGCACTTTGCCGGACGAAGACCAGTGGATGCCATCCGGTGAGGAAAACAATTGCGAACTGGAGAGAATCCAGAGCAGATTGTTATGAATCGCACCGGGCACGCTGATGAAATAGAGCGGTTGTTCTTTATCCAATGTTTGAAAAGAAGGAGAGGGTTGTTCGAGATGCCACGCATTTCCATTCCGCGTGTCCAACGAATATACATCGAATGTTTGAAAAGGTTGGATGTCTGTTCGGCCTCCCATAATCCACAACTTTCCGTTGAATGACTGGAAGAGGACTTCGCTTTTTGCAGCGAAACCGGACGGGAGCGGGATACCGGCGTGCCAGATTTTACCATCGTCGGAATAGTGGACTTTTTTGTCGCGACCAATAACCCACATCTTGTCATCGTGAACGGTTCCTGCCATTACATTGAACTTGGGCAGAGATGTTGCTTCACGTACCCATGCCCAGCGCGTCTGCCCCGGAGTGAATGATTGGACTTCACCCGTATCATAGGAATCACCGATCGCCCAGAACTTTTCTTTGAATGGAAAAACTGCGGCGTCCGTACTCAAGTTCGGTTTCCATGCGACCTGTTCCCACGAAAGGGAGCCGGCTCTGGGCAGCCATTTGCACTGATGACAACCGTCAAACAGAACGTCGTTGCCGTCATCACACTGTTCGTTCAAGTCGGGATGAGGGATGGTATCGCCGCAGTAGGGTGCGGAAGATTTCCATTCAATGGGAGGAAAATCGATGGAAAGATCACATGGTTTTGTCTCACATCTCTCTCCGTTCCATGTCGTTCCTTCGAGGGTGCGCTGCCCGTCCGGTGTGTATGCGGTCACCATGTACTGCGGGAAGTCCGCTTTCAGCGTGAACGGTTGTATGATGTGCGCGGATGAGAAATCAGCACGTACTTCCAGTACATGCTCCCTTGCAGGTGAAAGGTCGAGGAGACCGCCGGGGTTGTATGATTTTGCTCCTCCGAATAGTATTTGGCTTTTTAGGGTTGTACTCTTACGATCGGCGATTTTTTCCATCACACCATCACTGTTACGGTCACTCCAGAGACTGACGTTTGCCAATGTGGACAGATTTTCAGATGCTACATTGAAACTGAGAGTGAAGAGGCGGAGAGGCTCGCTTGCTTGCACGTTAAAACGAAGTAAGGGGACATCGACGGTGCCGGGAGTGACCGTACCGCCGGCAAGAGTTTGATGCATGCTCAAGGAATAGTCGTAGTCACAACCGCTCGTATCGAATGTGCATGCGTTTTGCGTTGCGGGTGGTGTACAGGTGAGGGTGCCGACATCGTATCCCATGTCCATGCATGTTTTTCCGTCGAGATCATCTTCGTCACAATAATCAAAACCGTTTTTCGTACCATCACCGCACGTGACATCGGGTTGAGGAGGATTGGTCAAACTGCCGATCATCAATCCTCCCTTATAGGGTGTCACGACGGAGGACGAGGTAAAGGGACGGGAGGATGGATCGATCATATTCCACGTTCGTCCATCGTCTGACATGTAGAGTGTCATGGCTTCCTGATTGACGTCATTTGCTCGCATAATCCAGAACTTTCCCCCCTGAGCAAATGCCAGAATAGTATACCAAGCGAGGCTGTTGCCGTTGTTCGGTGTATTCCACGGAGTCAGGGCTACTTCCTCCCATTCGGTGCCGTCGACAGTCGCATATATTCTGCCGGGGCTGATAAACCACAGGCGATCATTGAAGACAGCAAGCGTGCCCCACTTTTCATAAAAACCGGTTGCTCCGTGATGGGAAAAATTGCAGACGTTTTCCTCTTCTCCGCTTGCCAATATTGAGACACCGGTGTCATACGAATTATAGTAGCCTGCAATCCATAGTCTGCCGCGGAAAGAAACGGCAGACACACTCTTACGCATGGCAGGAACAGTGCAGAGGAAGCGAAAAGCCTGTTCATATTCCACGTAGTGCGTCATGACTTTCGCAGGATCGTACGAGAAGCCGGCTCCGGGGATGGCATCACCTTCTCCGCCGAGCGCATACAATGAACCATTGTGCGCGACGAGTGCATTCCCCTTGAGATTGCGTGTCGGGAAAGGTACCGGTTGCCATGTGTTGTTTCGGTACACGTGTGCGACATCCGAGTTGACCGCCATCCCGACGCTCCACAATTCCCCCTTGTATTCGGCGACGCGAGACATGCCGTTGTAGACGTGCGGCACCCTGAGCGGAACCCAGTCTTTAAAAGTGCGCGCGGGAATCGGCAGAACGCATGTCTGGCATTGGTTGCAGGCATACCCCGATGCACACTGCGCATCGGTATCACAATGTTCGAAAGCATCCAGCGTACCGTCTCCGCATGCTCTGGGTGTGCGGACGATCATGACTGCGTCGGCCGGATAGTAAACGTTGGAATTGGACGCAAGCATGTCCACCACGATCCTGCGGTTGTCTGTCACTGTGAACGTACCGACACGCGCCCATCCGACATCTCTCCATGTCACAGTTGAAAAGCCCATTCCCTCATTCTTCCACGAGGCAATTTCTTGCATGTTCGATGCGGTGACGTCATTGAGGACGTACCACGATTGCCCCGGTCGTGTCGTTGCGTACACATCGTACGTGCCGTCGGGAACGTCCCCGAAATTCCATCGTGCAATGGAATTCCCCGGAGAAAGAGGAGCGCCGCCATGCACACGGATACGTGAACCGTCGTACCCTGTCTGCGTTGTGGCGTCCGTATTCGCAAAACGTGCATCATACTCGAATGCAGGATCTGCATTGTCGATCAGCAACCATGGAGCAGCACTCGTGTCGCACGTCTGCACGATCCCATACATCGCCTGCGCGAACACGAGCCCATCCATCTCTGTCACGCCATTCTTCCCATTCACATCGAACGCCGGATCCTGCGTAAATTCTTTTGCCTGGAAGAGATCGTGGAAGAACGCCAGTTGCTGCGTGCCACCCGGACACGCATCTGCAGCGAGAGACAGCCGCTCACGAATGAATGTCGTGGCGGTCTCGAGCGGATCGCTCGTCACCGTCGCAGTCAGCAGTCGTGCGGAGACCAGTGCGAGGAGCAGCATGCAAACGAGTGCAATGATGAGGAATGCCCGACGCATGGATGCATGGTAGAAGTACGAGAGGCGGTACTCAAGGTGTTTCTGCCATCGTCACCCGCAGTGTATCCAAAGGTCACGTCGACGAGATGGCGAGCAGCATCGGGAAGACGGTCAGAAAAACGTCGAGGATGACGAGGAGAGCCGGCTGGTGTGCGCGGAGGGGGGACAGAAGAAGGATGGCTACATAAGGCTGCCATGGGTTGATGCATATGGTCGCAACTGCCACTGACCGGTCATGGAACAACGTCGCAATTGGTCCATCCTGCCGGTGCTTCCGTGGGAATGGAACAACTGCCGAATCTTTCCGATTCTTTCGCGTGGCACGACTTACCCTGTGTGCACTGCAACCCCAAAATTCTCCCCATTCACATCGAACGCCGGATTCTGCGTAAATTCTTTTGCCTGGAAGAGATCGTGGAAGAACATCAGTTCCTGTGTGCTGCTCGGACACATACCTTCGGAGAGAGACAGCCGCTCACGAATGAATGTCGTGGCGGTCTCAAGCGTATCGCTCGTCACCGTCGCAGTCAGCAGTCGTGCGGAGACCAGTGCGACGATCAGTCCCGCAACGAGGAGGAGGACAATGAGAAGGGGAGTGCGACGCATATGAGGATGGACTGCGAGGAGAAAAGGACTCATGGGGCGAGCCGCACGCAGGAGGGCATGTACGGGAACATCTCAGTGTGTGCAGCTTCGCGTGAATATGCCTCCTTTCAAACCGGGTGCGAACAATTCCGGCAGCCCGTCTCCGTCCAAATCCGCGGCGCGAAACGTGCCTCCCGTGACATTGAAGGCGCCACTATTCTCTGCGATGACATGTTCGGACCATGGCGCACTGCCGCGGTTTTCCATCCAAAATACGGTCTGCCAAGCAGGTTGGGTGATTGCTATTGCCGACTGTGCGATTCCGGCAATGTCCAGATCGCCGTCTCTATCCATATCTACGGGCACCACCCACGTTTCTCGTCCGCCCGTGAAGCTAGACTCGGGTCCGGGCACTCGTCCGAGCGTACGATCACCGTTGAGTCGCAGAGAGAGATCTCTGGCTCCGTTTTCGGATACCACTGCGACAAAATCATCCTTATGATCACCGTCGAAATCCGCCACACGGATGAGATCTTCCGTTCCCTGAGACGGTGCGATGCAGCCCGCTCGTCCGTTTGGTTTTCCGAAGAGCATGCACGTTTGGTGCACATCGAACATCACCGATCCGTTGTACAGCTTGTCGCCGACGGCCGAGGCGGAGAATGTCGTCAGGCCGGGAATGGGTGTCCCATAGAATGGAATGTCAGAAAGGCGAAAAACAGTTCCGGCGCTTCCGATCGGCGCCAGTGCATCGGAGTATTCCACATGATCCAATGCGGGTACGACGATCTCCAGTTGCGGATCCGCGTCCAATTGAACGGCTGTGAACCATGGCCAATACATGCCGCCTGCCGCACCGCATCGAAAAGAGCCGGCGGTATTGATGCACCGAGTGAGATTGGTGGTGAGTATGTCTCCCCCCGTGGTGCGTTTCGACATGATGAGAATATCCTGATCTCCGTCACTATCCAGATCATATGCGCGTGCAACGGGTGAATGGCCTATGTTCGTCTTATTCGATTCACCGACCATTTCCAGATCTTTGATTTGATTTTCCAAGGTCCGCAATTCGATTTCTCTTGCTGTGTCATCCATCTGCATGAAATTGAACACGACTTGATATCGGTAGAGCAGGGCATCCGTCGCGGATGTGCGCGGATGCTGCCGTTGAAAACACAGGATGGTATCCTGCATGGATTGCAGCATGTCTTGGCGGCCTGTTTCATTGAGATTCGTAAATTTCATCATCAGCATGAGCCGCGTACGCCACTCTTCCAAATTGTTACCCAGAATGATCTTTTCAAATTTCAATCCTCCTACGTTGAGATAGGTGTGGATAATGTCTGCGATGCCGGCGATGTCCGGTTTTCCGTCTTTGTTCAGATCCATCAGTTCGGCAGTGGAAAGCGTGCCGGGGAGAGATACTTTGCCAAAACCGTTTGTGGCACAGGCAGGCGGAGTACTGTTCGTATTCCAGTCCGTCGGATGAACGGCGAACTTGGCATCGCAGACAGGAAAGGTACAGGTCGGAGTACAGTCAGAGGCACTGCCCTGGAGCGGATCGGGGTCACACTGCTCGGTGCCTTCTTTCACGCCGTTCCCGCACTTTTGGCAGACGGACGGCCGGTCCGGGCCACGGGGGTCCACGCAAACGTACCCCTGATCAATCTTGCAAGCCGTGCAGCCGTCGTCGTCGGTGGAGTTACCGTCATCACACTCTTCCAATGTCGATAGGATGCCATCCACGACGCAGCCAGACGGACCCTGCCCGCAGCTGAGGACGATCCCATACATCGCCTGCGCGAACACGAGCCCGTCCATCTCTGTCACGCCATTCTTCCCATTCACATCGAACGCCGGATCCTGCGTAAATTCTTTTGCCTGGAAGAGATCGTGGAAGAACGCCAGTTGCTGCATGCCGCCCGGACACGCATCTGCAGTGAGAGACAGCCGCTCACGAATGAACGCCGTGGCGGTCTCGAGCGGATCGCTCGTCACCGTCGCGGTCAGCAGTCGTGCGGAAACCAGTGCGACGATCAGTCCCGCAACGAGGAGGAGGACGATGAGAAGGGGAGTGCGACGCACGCACGTATGGTAGGAGCACGAGAGGCGGTACTCAAGGCGTTGTATCAGCGGCGGTCGGAGGGCAGCTCCATCCGTCGGACGGATCGCAGGACGAGGAAGCCCGCCGTCACGGCCAGAAGCGAGGCTGCCGCGTAGGGAAAACCTGATGCGGGGAGCGAAGCTGTCGTGTTCCCTTTCACTTTAATCGCCCGGGACGAGATGACGGTCGATGGAGAAGAGATCGGGGAGACTGAGGATCGTGGTGTGGAGGAACTATTCGTCTCGATCACGGGGGCCGCCGGTTGCAAGGCGGATCCGGCCAGACGTCGGTAGTATTCCTCGTAGGCGGGAGTGACGGCGGTGTCGGCTATTTTCGTCGTGCTTTTCACAGGAGGAACGTACAAAGTGTACTTGTCGTTACCGGCGCTGCTTCCGGTTTTTTTGCTTGCACTACTACTGTATTTGCCACCCCCGCCTCCTCCACCACCCCCACCTCCTTTATAGCTACTGATGGGGCGCAGAGAGCTTTTGGAAGATGCATGCACCGATGAAATACCGGAACTTGAGGGGAGGGGGAGTACGGGAATGAGAACGGAAGATTGTGCGGAGCTGGCCGGGAGGGGGAGTACGGGAATGAGAACGGAAGATGGTGCGGAGCTGGCCGGAAGAGGAAGCACCGGAATGGGAACGGAAGATTGGGAAGAAGATTCACCGCTTTGTATGGACTCTTCTCCCAGGAATTGCCCCGGTGTGATGTACGCAGTCAATCGTCCGCCCAGAAACAGCAGCAGTGCGCTCGCGGATGCGAGGACGACGAGATGAGTACGGGTGTGCATTTGCTGAAAATTATAGCATAATATCAACCAAAGAACCAGCGCTCGTCGTTATTCAGGACCTCTCAGGCTCGTTGACGCTCTTGCGTACCCGAATGGCATTGAAGTGCGAGAAACACGGAGGTGCCTCAGATCCCCCAGAGAACGGCTCTTTCGTCAGGTGGAGCGTGACCGGTCCATCGTCGTTTGCTTCCAGAATGTCCGTCGCTTGCTCCCCGCCGATGCGGTCGTCGCGCATGCCCTGCGCCTCCGATATGTGAGAGAAGCGGAGGGCACCGTTTTCTTTGCACCCCAGTCCGACCGCATTCCGTTGCACGTAGGCATTGCCGGCGTACTGATGCAGGAAATCGGAAAGCGCGGCGTTCCCCGTTTCCATGATGCGGAAATACACGTACTCCACTGTCTCACACTGTTCCATGCAGAACGCTTCCTCCCTTCGTGCAATGATCGGAAAGCCGCGCACGAACAGATCGCCGCTGAAGCCGTCTTCGTCGCGGGCAAAACTTCCCGCAGGCAGTCGGTCGGTCACGAGGATATCATTGTCATCGGGAGCGGATGCTTCCTGCCGCTGCACATTCGTCGCGCAGGCGGTCAGGAGCAGGAGGGCACCGAGAGTAGCAGGGAGAGTGGCACGCATGTCGGCCAGTGTACCACTCATTCACCTGCCCGTCTTCGATCTCCCCGGTGTGTTCTTCCAAGACAGGTATTCATGGGACGAGGTCGACGATCATGTCATTGAGTGAAGCGCGCGGCGGATCAGTCGCTTCCTGTGTCGAGTTTTGCATCGATGAACGTCGGTGGATTATCCACAGACGATACGTCCAATTGCGTTTGCGGCTTCCCCGGCGATTTCCTCAACCTTCTCTGAAAGTGCCGTTTTCCCGCTGCGTCTTCATAAGGGTATTCCTTCCCGTTTTCCCCCTTGCAGCCATGATATCTTCCGCACATACATCATCGCGCTTTGTCATTTTGATGATAGCGATCGCCGGTGTTTCCCTGCTTGTAAGTTTTCTCCTATTCCCGTTTCGGTCGGCACTTGCGGCGACGGTGACGCTCCGTCCCGATGGATTGGGAAGCGAGCCCCTCGGCCAGGGCATTCCCGATAACGAAGACGGCTTGGATGCCACGGATGATTTTGACGGTCTCCCGGCGTTCGGGTCGCTACGATGGATGGACACGGATGATGATCCCTCACACGATGGCGACGACAGTTACGTGGAAACGACGGGTGATGACAACGGTGATTTGTATACGCTGACTGATCCCGCATTCGCCACGGGTACCGTCGTGAACGGCGTGCAGCTCTGTGCGATCATGCGGCGCGCGTCGAACGGGCAGCGCGGAGGGTTCTTCGGATTGAAGAGCGGCGCGACGGAGAGTTGGGGTCCAATGATCACTTGGCCGGGCGGTCAGGATACGGACTACGCCCAGTACTGCAGAACGTACGCCACCGATCCGCACACCGGTTCGGGGTGGACAAAGGCCGCCCTCGATGCGCTTGAGGTCGGTTTCTTCTCGAATGACGATATCCTCAGCGGGTTGCGTGCGACGCAGATCTTCGTGACGGTCGATGTCGGCGCAAGCAGTTCCGCCGGTGCGTCTAGTGCAAGCAACAGTTCTTCATGGATGAGCAGCATTGCTTCCTCTTCCATGTCAAGCAGCATGCCGTCTTCGAGTGCGAGCGTGGCGAGCAGCACCGGTTCGAGTGCGTCGAGCGTTTCAAGCAGTACGGGATCGAGCATGAGCAGCACCGGTTCGAGCGCCGGCAGCGTGGGATCGAGTGTGAGCAGCGCGTCGAGCACGGGCAGTACGATTCCCCCCGGTCCGCTCTGTAACGGCATGACTGCGACGATCTACGTGTCCAACGGCATGATCGTCGGCGGACGTGATGACGGGGAAGTGTACGGAGGGGAACTGCGCGGGACGTGGGGCATGGATGTGATCGTGGGGACGGAGAACGCAGATGAAATCAAGGGTCGCTCGGGTGACGATGTGATCTGCGGTGTGGGCGGCGATGACACGCTGGACGGCGGCTTCAGCGATGATTGGATCGATGGCGGAAGCGGGGAAGATGTGATGGACGGCGGCATGGGTGAGGATGTGCTTCGTGGCGGCGACGGCGATGACACGCTGGACGGCGGCATGGGGGAGGATCATCTCTTCGGTGGCGCGGGGAGCGACGTCATCGACGGGAAGATGGGAGAGGACATAGCTTGCGGCGGCGATGGCGATGACATTCTGGAAGGGGGATTCGGTGATGATCGCATGGATGGAGGCACCGGCACCGATGCAGTGGACGGCGGCAGTTTCGGCTCCGATCAGTGCGTCAACGCCGAGAGCGCCCTGCGGTGTGCCGTCACTGCCGGCTCCGTGCCGGAGTGCGCGGAGGAGTGATCGTCGATCGTCATCGGAGGGACGCAGAGTCGACCCCGCCGCTTCCGCGGCGGGGTCGGGTTGACGGATGATCAGCATCGGCAGGAAGATCTTTTGTTGCAGAGGGAGGGGGCATGGTAGCATCCATGACCATGGAATCTTTCTCGTGGTACGCGCAACTCATCAAACCGTCGTGGGCGCCGCCCTCGGAAGTTTTCGCTCCGGTGTGGGCGGTACTGTACCTCATCATCGCCGTCACGTTCGGGTACGTGTTCTTCCGGGCGTTGCGGCGGACGATGGATCCGATGGTCGCAGTGCCCTTCGCGCTGAATCTCCTGTTCAATGCCGCCTTCACTCCTCTGCAGTTTGGCCTGCAAAACAATCTGCTGGCCGCCGCCGATATCCTCCTGATGCTCTGTACGCTGATCTGGGCGATGATCGCCATCTATCCCCATGCCAAATGGATTACCTACGCGCAGATTCCGTATCTCGTCTGGGTGGCCTTCGCGACGGTTCTGCAGGGGACGATTACGTATCTCAATTTTTGATGGATGGCTGCAGGAGCGTTCCGTACCGGATGCCGTTTCGGAGAGTTTTTTTGAAAATGAGATGGGAAGCTGTAATCAAGGGGCATTACCTATAAATCGAAATGCGCCTTGAGATATTCTTTAATTTTTTCAATCCATTCATCCTCCATGCCTCCGATTTTTCGGAGAAACCGGCTCCTGTCAAAACTGTAGAGATATTCCACCTTCACCAATGAATCGTGCCATAGGCCGTTGTGTCCGCTCTTTTGAACGAGTAGGTCATGGTTCCACTTCTTCCCCTTGTAGGATGTCATAATTGCGACAGTCACCACTCCGCCCTCCTTTCGGATCGTTTTTGCGGATTGCACCACGACCGCCGGACGGATACCTGTAAATTCATTCCCAACGCTGGGATCACACTTCACCATGCAAATATCTCCGGTTTGCAGACGGTATTCAGGCTTCATAACTGAGATCGGGCAAAGACATATAGTATGCGTATTCTTCCTTTGTCATTGGTTCAAGATCGTTCGCAATGTCCGCAGCCGCTGCATCCTGCACCATGGTCAGTATTTCTTCTTCCGACCGCAGCGCATACGGCTCCGTCCTCCAGTGTACCAATTCATAATCAATAGCCTTGTTCGGTTCGGTCGCCTCCCAAGGGACATCGCCGTGAACATATTCTTCGATTTGTGTTGCATTCAAGTGCCCCAGATCTTTCACAACATTCTGAATGGTGCACTGCTCCTCCTCGCTCAGCATATGCGGCGATGGATCACACAGCGGAATATACCGTGTCTGCGGCATGCCGTAGTACTCATGTTGTACTTTCTCCACTTGCCTCTTCTGAAGCATCATTTCCATCACCGGAGCAAAGTGGCTTAATTGCGGCACGGGACCAAATTGCATGCGCTTGTACGTCATGCCGGTAATGGAATGTCCCGTTTTCTCATACTGATTGAAGTCGCAGAAATAGAGCAGCTTATAGAGCACTGTCTCCCCTACGTTCGCAAAACCGCCAACCTGCTGCAGGAGAGTAAGAAGAAGTTGGCACAGTTTTTCGGGCTGGAACCTCATGCCGGACTGCGCAGTTCTCTCCTTCGGTTTTTGCTGCAACGGTGCCAGAACATCGTCGTAGCTTATCTGCAAAAATTTTGTGAGGGTATCAAGCTCAATCGCCGTGAGCTCGCGCTTCCCCTGCTCGAGGAGCGAAACGGTTTGGCGGTGCACGCCAAGCGCTTTTGCCAAATCATCCTGAGAGAGCTCTCTCTCCATCCGCAGTTGCCGAATCCGACTACCAATTTCTTTGGGAGAAATGCCAGTCATAAGCGCAGTGTACAATGTGCAAGATTTCATTGCAACGTTATTCTTGCATAATTGTATTTTTTAATCATGGTTGCCATTGTAACCAATTCGCCCCGCTTAAGGCGGACTCAGTTTTTTGATAGGGGAGATGCGTATGTATGTTGATTTTTAGAAAGTAATCTCACTTACATGAGCCACTCTTCGATATTCCACCTCTGGAAATTCCGCGAAGTGTTTTGTGCCACAATCAATTTTTTGCTGCTCTGATTCCCGCAATTCCTGTCCTTCTCCTTTTGTTTCAGCGACGAAATACACACGCTTGTCGTTCTCAAACACGATAGCCCAGTCAGGGTTGTAGCTGCCTATGGGAGTATCAATTCTGAACCACCACGGCAATTTGATGAAAAACTTCACATCTTCACGATCTTCCAAATCCTTGGCAAAGACGCTCTCCACGGAGGAATCGATCTGAAGGTAATCCCAGAGCGTTTTTTCTGGCTTCTTCACAGTGTACAAATCGGACAAATACGCTTCCAATTCGTCGTTTTCAAACAAGTGCATTTCCCATTCCTGCCCTGCGACTTTCTCATACTTTATCCCGTCCACCATCAACTTCTTCATGGTTGCCGTGATGATGCCAGCCGCGTTATCCATAAACTGCTGCGGATTCTTCAGTATGTCTTTCAGTTTCCCCGAACGCTGGATGATTTTAAAAATCGTATCGCGACTCAATTTGGTTTTGCCCTGTATTCCCCCAAGAATGTCAGGAACCGCCGAAATTTCCACCTGGATCAGTTTTTCATCGGCAGACTTTAGCGACGCTGCCACTCCCTCCTGCGACATGCCCAGTTGTACACGTACGGAACGGATGCGCGGAGGCGTAATGGTAGTTTCGGAAAGAGTCTGCCCTGCGCTTTCAATGAGTTCCTCCGTTGAATACTGCACTCTATATCTCGTTTTGTGCTTAATCTTCTCCCAAAGGTCTTTGAAATTCTGGTCGAGCTGATAACCCTTGCGAAGTGTCACCTTGCGCCTATCCTCTTTTTTCTTGATTCTACCAGTAAAGTTTACACCGCAATCCTCCTCGATTTCACTTTGGAGCTTCCGGGCGAAGTCGTCGTAGCTTTCGTTGGCAACCACCGTGAGCACGTTGATGTTTTCGTCGAACACGCGATTGCCTTCCTGATTCACAGGCAGGCGCAGTCCTCGTCCTATTTCCTGTCGCTTCTTCATCTCCGAGTTGGTTTCATTCAACGTACAAATCTGAAACACATTGGGGTTGTCCCACCCCTCGCGCAGAGCAGAGTGGCTGAAAATAAACCTGAGAGGCGTATCAAGCGAGAGCAGCTTTTCTTTTTCCTTCATAATTAAGCTGTAGGTGTCATCGTCTGCCTGTGTATCTCCTCGCGTATCTTTCCAGTTGCCCTTCTTGTCCTGTGAGAAATATCCGTTATGCACCTGTGAGAGTTCAGAAGGCAGGAGATCCTTGAACTGCGGACGGCTGATCATTTCTTTACAAATCTCTTCGAACCAAACGGCAAACTTGCCCTGCTTAAGCGTATCTCCCTCGTAGTCCCGATAATTCGCCACGCGGTCTATAAAGAACAATGTGAGCACTTTTATGCCCTGCCCTGCCATTTTTCGTTCCTTCTCCAAGTGGTTGGCAATCGCTTTTCTCATTTGAAACTTCTGCACATCGTCCGTGAGTTCCCCTTGAATTTGCCCGACGGAAAGTTGCTGACCGTTGCTGAAGCGGATGAACTGTCCTGTTACGTCTATTTCCTCGATGATGAAGCCATCTCGATATACTTCACGATTGCCCGAAAGAGCATACAGGTCTGCGCCCACGCGCACAGTCACCGCTTTGCGCTTCACGTTGGTTGCATCGGCAATATCAATAACGAGCTTCGCCGTAACCGTCATTTTCCTGCTTGTAACCGCTTTTAACTGAGCGTACGCGGCATTGAAGTTATCGGCTGTCACCACGCTATCCACTTCGATTTTCTTCACCAGTCCCAAGTCATAGGCTTTCACAGGATCGAGCTTGTACATCAAGTTGTAATGGTACTTGTGCGTTGCGCTGTACCGAAGCGTGCAAAGAGGATGCAAGTTTTCGATCGCCTTCTTGCGGATGTCCGTTTCCATATTCTGCGGTTCATCCACGATGACAACCGGCTTCACGCCCTGAACGTAACGAATGGGGACGCCCCAATCACTCTTCTGGTAGATGATATTCGTGTCCTCCTTCGCAAAAGAATCTATGTTGATGACGAGAATTTGCAGGGCATTGGTCGTCGCAAACTGGCGAAGCAAACCGCGCTTCTTGGGATCATATACATAGAAGTCCATTTCGGGATTTCCATAGAGCATTCCAAAGTGCTCTTTGGTGATTTCCAGATTTTTCATCACACCTTCCTTGATGGCAACGCTTGGCACCACAATGACAAATTTCCTGAAACCGTAGGTGCGGCTCAATTCGTGAATGGTGCGAAGATACACATACGTCTTGCCTGTCCCTGTTTCCATCTCAATGGAAAAATTGAGCCCATTCGTCAGCCGTGTCTCTTGCTGCATCGGCATCGTGTGAGGCTCAAAGAAGCCGCTTGTTACCTCGGATTTTTCCACTTCATTTCTCACTTGAATCTCATGGACGTTACGGCAAATCGTATCTTGTGATACAAGTAATTGATTGCCAATGGCTAAATCGCCCTCAATTTTCATCTGCCCGTCGGGTTGTTTCATCTCCACGGCAAAGTCACCTTTCTGCAGCGGTTGCCCACTGAAGATGTCCACAATCGCATTGATTGCATCTAATTGATATGCCTGATTTGGGTCGAAATGGAGCTTCATGCCATTAGGAAGGTCTCAATTTTTGTAATAAGTGCCTGTACATCTGGGAAAGTCGTTTGTATCTGCTCTTTTGTCTTTCCGGTAACCAATTCTAATAACTTACTGTATTTTTTGTTTCCTTTTTCTAAACCTAGTGATACTTCGAGACAATCTGGATGTTGATAGTAATTTTCATCATTTAAGCCATTCAATATTTCGCTGCGAGTTGTAGCCGCTTCACTCGATTCATTATCCCCATCAATGACTGGAAAATAGCCAATACTTAGGCTCCTACAAACATTTTTGTAATCGGATAAATTTCCTAACCCTCCACAATCTACTATGGAAATACTGTTTAAGTTACAGTCAATTTTTAATAGGTCTGAGAGCAAATAGCTGATAACTATTCTGTCTGCTTTCCCTTCCGTTAAAATTACTTTTTTGGCAAAGAATAATTCTTTTGTGCCCTTTTCTAAAAATTTATTTTCTAATTTGTTCACTTCCTTCAGGGAATATTCCTCGGTCGGTTGATGCTTGTGAGTGCTTCCTTTGGCCTTACATACACGAACGACATTCTGATAATCCTCAAAACTTAAAAAATTTATTGAATGTGTAGAAAAGAAAAACTGATGTCCAGCCGAAGCAAGTTTCTTAATTGCTTCGTAAAAAAATCTTTCAAGATGCGGATGAAGATATATTTCAGGTTCATCAATAATAAAAATAGAATTTGGGAATTCCTTCATAGATAGCAAAGTCTCAATTACAGCTAAACGAAGTACGCTCAAATAACCCGCACCATTCTTGGTTATTGGTAGTTCAACGCAATCATTTTCTTTGGTGTTTAAAATCATTAGCTCGTCAAATAGTTCCTCGAAATCAAGAACGGTAAAACCGATGCTAAAATCTTTACTCGGTATTCCTAAATATTTGGCAACGTTCTCTCCAAGCTTCTGTTCAATTTCACCAAGCATCTTCGTTTTAAGAATGGATTTAATTCTCCCACTCCACATTTCAAAAGCCTTTAAATTTGTCATCTCCTTAGTCTGCACCCCATCATCAGTCGTGACTGGCAACTCAATAGTATTGGTTGGATTTGGAAAATCTTTTTTGTAGTTTTTTAGAATATCAGCAAATGGTGAGTAGCCTTTAGGATTAAAAAATTTATGTAAATCCTGAATATCCAAGCAATACAGGTTTCCAAGCCGATACAAATAATCTTTAGCGTACGCAGGATGGGGACTTCTTTTTATAACATTTTCGGCCTCGTCATTGTTATTGCCCTTTTTTTTAATTGCTTCCATAATTATCAGCGTTTCTCCGTTTGGTGCAAACGCAAAGTGATCTGGGATTTTTAGTTGACCAATAAAATGGTTATCAGTCTCCTTTTCATATGCTTTTATTTCAAAAGAAAATCCAGCAAGTTGCTGTTTATCCGATTGCCCATAAACGTTTTCTAGAAAAAATCTAGAACTTTCATGAAGCCAAAGCTCTATTCTTAGCTTGATAGGCTTGCCATCTGAATCATGAATTTGACAATTGTAAAAATCTTTTTCACTCCATTGATATTTTTTGAATTTCCAGTGGCCAAGCACGACTGCAAGAGCATCCAAAATATTTGATTTCCCAGCATTGTTAGAACCAATCAATGAGTAGAAATTATTGTTTTCATCAAAATCAATTGTTACACCCTCCTGCCCTACTGAACGAAAATTGTAAATTTTAAGTTTCTCAAATTTCATATTTAGATAACGGAAAAATCAACCCCCGCCTGCTCCATCTGGAGCAAAACGTTGGTCTTTAATTGGTCATTGCCGCCAAAGGCTTTATCCAGACAGATAAACTTCTCCGGCTTCTCGGCCAACACTTTATCTGCCAATGCCTCCGTGATGCCTTCCTGAATGCATACAATGAGCTTGCCGCCGCTTAGTTTGAAATACGTTCCGGCTTTGTGTTCCACTTTCTCGGTCGGCGTATTGAGATCCAGTCCGGTTTTCAGCATCAATTCACACAGAATATTTTCCTGCGTGCTGTCCTTCTTCACGTTATCTATGAACATTTCCATTTGCTTCGCCAGCGCATCGGCATCTCCTACATCGTTGCGCCAGATTTTGAAGTTGCTTTCCTCTAACCGGAACGCCTTGAAACCATAATCAATCTTCTTGCCAGTCTCTTTCTTGATCTTCTTCCCAGCACGGCGAATACGCTCCCGCGCGATATCCGCAATCGTATGGAACCCCGTTTTTTTTGCTTCGCTTGCCTCGTCGCATGGCTCGTCAAGCTGAACAGAAATGCACTGAAGAGTGCTATCGACTTCAGCGTTCAGTGCCATAACAGCATGGGCGGTTGTGCCTGATCCTGCGAAGAAGTCGAGCACGATGCCATCGTGAGTGGTGCTTGCCCATCTCATTAATTGCTTGATAAGTCGAACTGGTTTTTTCCCGTTCGAAAATTCTGTATCACCCTCCTTCGCAACGTTGCCCATGTCTTGATGGAATCCCTTCCAAAGGTCACCACGGATAACTGTCCTCCCAAATCTGGGCTTGTAATCATCGGACATCCGGTAATTTAGAGAAAGCGGCATTAGTGCTTGAAGGGCGCCACTCTCTAACGTCGTAAGAATGTAAGTTCTGTGATCGGCCTCAAACCTCTCCCATCGCCCAACTTGCGTAGATCTTCCCTGTGCGACAACAGGTGCTCGATCGATACGAGCGATCTTGTCTAGATTAGCACTAATGAATAACTTGGCTGCTTCGGAAACCGAAAGAAGTTTATCCATGTTCTTGACGCTAAATTTCTCGCGTTCTAAAAATCCATATCGGATGATTTCTTGCCCCACCGTTTTATCGTTTGCCATCTTCTCTGCGAGGTTTCCAAGGCTACCGTCATCATTCATCCAGATGGAGTAGTGAGTGTCGTAGGAGTCAATGCCGTCGAGCAATGGGGTGTGAGGTGTGCGATCGAACTCGCCTGATTTGCTGTAGATGTGAACGAACTCCACATTTTTAACAATTGTCCCTTGTTGTGCATTAACAGTTTTAGGACCAGATGTTGTGGACATCTCCACAGCAATTGTGTCGATAAAGTTTTGTTCTCCAAAGACTTCGTCGAGAAGAAGTTTAAGATTGGCGGTTTCACCGTCGTCAATAGAGACGAAAATCACTCCATCCTGCCTCAAGAGATTCCTAGCCAAAAACAAACGCGGATACATCATGGAAAGCCAGTTGCTGTGATAGTGGCCGTTGTCCTTACTATTCTTCTGCCACATGCCTTCGCGCGTTAGATGCCCCTCCTCTTTCTGGCCAATGCGCTCCATGTATTCCTCTTTGGATTCCTGAAAACGATCCGGGTAAATGAAGCTGTCGCTACCGGTGTTGTACGGCGGGTCTATATAGATCATTTTCACCTTTCCGTAGTACGACTTCTGCAACACCTTCAGCACCTGAAGGTTATCTCCCTCGATGAAGATATTTTTGGTCGTCTCAAAATCAACGGACTCTCCATGCATCGGCTTCAGCGTCGCAGTCGTCGGCTCCTGAATGTGCCTAAAACAATCGTTTTTCCCAGCCCATGAAAGCCCGTAGCGTTCACCGTTTACGTCCACGGCTTCACCCAGAGTCGCCTTGATCTTTTTAGCATCCACTTTGCCGTCGCTGAATACCTCGGGGAATTGCGCCCGAAGCAGCGCGAGTAGTTCTTCCTGTGGATTGAGCGAAGTGCCTTTGAGTTTTTGCGGCTTAGTCATGTGGAGAGTATAACGAATGAAGTGAGGGTGTACAATCGTACATATTTTGGATTAATTTGCTCTCACTAAAAATAAACGAACGTAGTTTAGACCCCATACCATCTGGTTACTACTATTCTTTTGGGCTCCGGACATTCACCCATTTCGTTCTCCTCTTCGGCTCGCCAATAGATTGGAAACAAAATTGGATTTCTTCGAGCAGCCCCGCCTGGGGCGGGAAAGGAAAGGTCGTACGTTACAGAACACGGCGTATGTGGTTCGTCGGTGGCGTGCCATGTACCGTGCGCCGCATGAGCGTCAGCGAAATAGCCATAGATCATTGTGATCTGTGGCATGCGGTGCTCTGGTACATGGAGCCGCCGACCGGATTTGAACCGGTGACCCTAGGTTTACGATACCTATGCTCTACCAGCTGAGCTACGGCGGCTTGGGTGTTCTGCCAAGGAAAAGAACGGCGAAAGGGGCTCCATTGTGGGCAAAGTGTGGCACGGGGGCAAGTCTTTTCTTCGTCCCCCATTTGAAAGGCAGATGACGCGCATAGACTGCACGTATGCACGCAGAATCCGCATTGCTCTGGTGGTGGCTGGGAGTGCTCGATGTTCGGCGCTATGAAGTGCTGAAGCAGTACTACGGCGATCTGGACACGGCGCTCACGGAGCTCTCTCCGGAGGTGCTGCGCGGGTTGAAGCTGCGATCAGATACCATCGAAAGAGTGTTGGAACGGAAGCATGCGTTCGACGCAGTGCGCTATCGCAAGGAGATGGAACGCCGGGGAGTGACGCTCCTGTCACTGGAAGACGCATCCTACCCGTCGCTCCTGCGGGAGATCGGCGATCCGCCCGTCTTCCTCTCCGGTATCGGGGATTGGTCGGTGTTGCGGTGTCCGTTGATTTCCATGGTGGGAACGCGGGACATGACGTCGTACGGCAGACGAGTGGTGGAGACGTTCGTTGCGCCCCTCGTGCGTGCGGGATTCGTGACGGTCAGCGGACTGGCGCTGGGCATCGATGCGGCGGTTGCGCGGCAGACCACTCTGCACGGCGGCCGGACGGTCGCGGTGCTCGGCAACGGACTCGGGAGCGTGTATCCGCCGGATAACCGGAACCTATCCCGGGAGATTCTCGAAGCAGGAGGACTGCTCCTGAGCGAATTTCCCCTGGAGACGCCGCCTGACAAGTACACCTTTCCCTCCCGCAATCGCATCATCGCGGGGCTCTCTCCCGCCACGGTCGTCTGCGAAGCGCCGGAGGGAAGCGGTTCCGTGATCACGGCGGAACTGGCGCTCGAGTACGGACGGGAGGTCTTCGCCGTCCCCGGCCCCATCTTCGACGAGCACCGCGCGGGTTGTCATCGTCTCATCGCGCAGAACGAAGCCCGTCTCATGCACTCCCCTTCGGATCTGCTGCGGGAACTGGGTGCGGCGCCGCAGGACCCGCAGTCAACGGCGTACCTGCCGCAGGAACCGCATGAAAAAATACTCTACGGCATCCTCTCCGCCATGCCACGGACCGTCGATGATCTGGCGGAACTGACGGAACTGGATGCATCGCAAATCTCCGTCGCTCTCACGATGATGGAACTCTCCGGCGGCGTGCGGAACCTGGGCGGCGGACAGTGGGTGCGAACGTACTGATATTCACGTTGCCAAAAATTTTTGATACGATGGGCGGGATATTTTTCCCCCCACATTCATCATGGCTGCACTGACTCTCGGTCCTTTGCTCTCGCAGAGCTGGTCTTCATTCCGTTCCTCTCTCAAGCTGGTCCTCATCGGCGCGGTTATTTTCGGCACACTCATCGCGATCACGCAGGGCTTACTGCAGAAAGATGTCCAGCGCGGTACCGGTGCGCTCATGGAAGGTTTGGGGATCGATCCTGCGCGCCTGGAGGAACTCGGCAGACTGGCGGAAGCGGGCGATGAAGCGGCGCTGCAAGAGATGATGGACGGATTGGGCGGAATCAATCAGGAGCTGGAGGGCATGACGGAGGAGGAGCAGGCTGCCTTCGTGACCGGAAAATTCCTGGGTGCGTTCGGGACGATGGTGCCGGCTCTCAGCATCGGCGCCCTGATCAGTTTTCTCATCAGTGCCATCGCGCTGACGTACTTCTCCATCCTCGCGCTGAAAGACGTGAAGGACCCTGCGGTCATCGCGCGTCAGATACCCGGTCTCATTCTTCCGATGATCGGCTTGATGATCTGGATTTTCCTTCGCTCCTTCGTCTGGTTGTTCGTCATCCCCGCCATCGTCCTGGGTCCCCGTTTCATCGCATCCATCGTGTATCTGGTGCGTGACGGAAAAGGCGTGATGGAGAGTGCCCGCCTGAGTTACGGAGCCACCGCGGGGTACTGGGGCAAGATCTGGGGCAATGGCATCGTGCTCGCCGTGGTGCTCTTCGTCGTATCCTTGGTGCTGGGCATGGTCGTAGGCATCATCGGCGCCGTGTCCGCTCCGGTGGGCGCGTGGGTGATGCAGATGGTGCAGCAGGGTATCAGTGCCTTCGCCATTCTGTTCTCCCTGCGTCTGGCTCTCACCATCATGGAGAATCCGAAGTCGGTACCTGTGAAGCAGTAAAGGTTCGTACATTTTCAAAAAAACGACACCGCTCGGTGTCGTTTTTTTTGTAGCAAGCTCAGGGTGACGTACTGATTGTGATGGAATGGTCGCCTTATTTTTTAGCGAGACCCTCCAACGCCTTCAGGACTTCCACCGGCACCATCCACACGGTGGTGTTGGATTGGTCGGAGCTCAAGTCATTGATGCTCTGCAGCGTTCGCAGATGCAGCGCGCCGGGTGAGGCAGCCAGCGTGTGGGCGGCTTCGGCCATGTTCTTCGCCGCGGCGACTTCCCCTTCGGAATTGATGATGACCGCGCGCTTCTCGCGCTCCGCTTCCGCGACTTTCGCGATGGTGCGCTTCAAGCTATCGGGCAGGACGATGTCTTTGAGTTCCACCGATTGCACGTCGATGCCCCACGGGTCTGATGCCGTGTCGACTGCTTCTTTGATCTTCACGCTGATTTCCTTCTTGTTGGACAGAAGTTCATCCAATGTCACTTCGCCCACCGCGTTGCGCATGGTGGTCTGCGCCAGCTGCGAGACTGCGTAGTAAAAATCTTCCACTTCAATGACGGCTTTTGCCGCATCATTGACCTTGTAGTAGATGACGGCGTTGATGCGCACGGGGATGTTGTCTTTGGTGATGGCTTCCTGATCCGGCACGTCGACGGCCTTCACGCGGACATCGACTTTGATGAGCCGTTGGAACACGGGAATGATGACGTGCCATCCCGGTTGCCAGATCTTCGAAAATTTCCCCATCGTGAGGATGATGCCGCGTTCGTACTGATCCACCTGGCGAATGAGGAGCAGGATGAGGATGAGGGCGGGAATGCCGATGGTGAAGAGGGGGAGGAGGAAGGGCATGGAAGTATGGAGTATGGAGTATGGAGTATTGTGTATAGAGTATACCCAATACCCAATACCCAATACCCAATACTCGACAATCCTATCGGGCGGCTTCCACAATCTTGCGGAATTCCTCCGGCTGCAGCGAGGCTCCTCCCACCAGTCCGCCGTCGATGTCGGGCTGTGCCAGTAAAGCTGCGGCGTTGGAGGCGTTCATGGAACCGCCGTACAAAAGACGAAGGGATTTGGGATTTGGGATTTGGGATTTGGACAGCAAGGAACGGATGAAGGCGTGCATCTTCTGTGCATCATCCGGCGTGGCGGCCGGGATGGTGGGGTCGCCGCGGCTGATGGCCCAGACGGGCTCGTAAGCGACGACGAACGATGAATTTTGCATTTTGCATTTTGCATTTTGCATTGCAGTCAGCACCGCATCCAATTGCCGCCGTATCACTTCTTCGGATCGTCCGGCATTGCGTTCTTCCAGTGTCTCACCGACGCACAGGATCGGGATCATGTCCGCTTCCAGTGCGGCGATGACTTGCCGCGCGACATCGTCGTCGGATTCGCCGTGGAATTTTCTCCGGTCGGAATGTCCGCACAGCACGTGCGTGCAGCCGATGGATGCGAGCATCCGTATGGAGACGTCGCCCGTGAAGGCGCCCGCTTCCTCCGCCCGGCCGTACTGCGCACCCGTGATCAGTTCCTCGCCCATGCACGCGACGAGATCCAGCATTGTCGGGAAGACGATGACGTCGACACGGTTGGTGGAACGGTAGGGCGAATCGTCGGCGTCCCATCCTGCGGGCGGCGAATGCATTTTCCAGTTGGCGGCGATGAGGGGCGTGCGGTCGGTCATGGTCATCAGCATACGCAACTGCTCTTCCCGATGGTAGGGCGTCTGACGTACCATGAGGTCATGCAGAAGATCACACGCGTCGCGCTCGGGAGTGACCATGCCGGATTCACGCTCAAGGAAGCGGTGAAGGAACACCTGCGGCAACAGGGCATCGACACCGTCGACACGGGGACGTTCGACGTCGATCCCGTGGATTATCCTCCGATTATCCGGAAGGTGTGCGCCGTGGTGCTGGAACAGGGAATGCCCGGGTTCATCTTCGGCGGGAGCGGCAACGGCGAGATCATGGCGGCCAACAAGGTCCGGGGCATTCGCGCGGCGCTGTGTTACAGCGAGGAAATTGCGAGGCTGGCGCGATTCCACAATGATGCCAATGTCTGCTCCATGGGCGGGCGGTTCACCGATCCCGTGCTCGCTTGCCGCATGGTCGATATCTTCCTGGAGACGCCCTTCGAGGGAGGACGCCATCAAGCGCGCGTCGAGGATCTCGATACCCCCATTCCATCATGAGCATTCTCATCGCCCCTTCCATCCTCTCGGCGGATTTCAGACGGCTGCAGGAGGAAGTCGATTCCGTCGCATCGGCGGACTGGCTGCAGGCCGATGTCATGGACGGACACTTCGTCCCCAACTTGAGCTTCGGCGCGCCGGTGCTGAAAACGTTGCAAACGGATCTGCTCCTCGACGTGCACCTGATGGTCGAAAACCCCGCCGATCGCATCGCGGAATTTTTGGCAATCGGCGCAAAACATCTCACCTTCCACGCCGAAGCGGTGGAGGCGACCGATGCGCGCCGATCCCTGATGGAAGCCATTCGCAAGGGTGGAGCGACCGCGGGCATCGCGCTCAATCCCGCCACGCCGATCGAGGCCGTCGAAGATGTCATCGAAGAAGTCGATTTGGTGCTGATCATGACGGTGGTGCCGGGATTCGGCGGTCAGGCATTCATCGAGGACGCACTGGAAAAAGTCAAGGCCGTTCGCGCGCGTTTCCCCCGTCTCATGATTCAGGTCGACGGCGGCATCAATGCCAATACGGCCCGCATGAGTATCGATGCGGGCGCCGATAACATCGTTGCCGGGAGCTTCATTTTCCAATCAAGTGACCGTAAAGCTGCCATCGCTTCCCTCCGCTCCCGATGACGTTCTCCCATCAGAATATCGTCATCCTCGTACTCATCGTGTTCTTCGTCGTTTTTCTGGCTGTCTCCGTTCTGCGCATTTCCTCCGTCGAGGTGGGGACGATGACGAGGAAGATACGACTGTTGGGGCCGGCGGGGGAACGGGTGACTCTCAGCGTGGAAATCGCCGATGATTCCATGGAACGGCAAATCGGCCTGATGCATCGCGAGTCGTTGCCCGCCGGTACCGGCATGCTCTTTCTATTCGATGCGCAGATGCCGCTCTCCTTTTGGATGAAGAACACGCTCATTCCGCTCGATATTCTCTTCTTCGATCAATCCGGGCGATTCGTCTCTCGCGCATCGATGGAGCCGTGTGCGGGTGATCCGTGTCCGACGACGCCATCCGCTGCAGCGACCCGGTACGCACTCGAGGTCAATCGCGCTGAGGCAAAGACGGCGGATGTGGGGGAGGGGTGGACACTCGAAATGGACAATTGAAAATGGATAATGGATAATATGGAAGGAAGCTAAGGACTATTTCGTAAAGAAGCTAAGGATTCGAATTCCGAAGTCCTAATCCCTAATCCCTAATCCCTAATCCCCAATCCCCAATCCCCGTCCCCCCATGCGTCCCCAGATTCTCTTCCCCGTCCTGTTCATCATCCTCGTCGGCCTCGTTCTCTTCAGCGACATGCAGCGGCGTCAGGCGCAGGTGCAGCTCCGCGAGCTTTCGCTGCAGTTGGATCAACAGGGAGACGAAGCCCATCGCGAGCAGGCGGCGGAAATCGTCCGGAAGGTGCGCGTACACATGGATATCGGGAACGAAGAGGATCCGACCGTGGCGACCATCGTCGATGTTGCGAAGCTGCGCGAGCAGAACGCTTTCTACAACAAAGCCGAGAACGGAGACTTTCTGGTGGTGACATCCACGCGCGCCATCCTCTACCGCGCATCGGAAGACAGGATTCTCGACGTCGTTCCGGTGGAGATCAATGACGCGCCGCCATCCATGGATGAAGCGGCGTCTTCCGCCGCGAGTTCCTGAGCGTGAACATGCGAGCATCTTTTTTTCTGTCGCTCCTGCTGGCCGTCGTGTGCGGGGCGTTCCTCGGTGCGACGGTGACGGCATACCGCGTATATCGGCCCGCTCCCGTTCTTCTGTCGGCTGACAAAGGAACGGATGTTCCGGTGGTGCGGATCGAGGGGATTGTCAACGGGGCGTTACGGGGAACGGTGGAGGGGGACGTGCGTCTCAGTGCGGGGGAGGACATCGTGGAAGTCGATGCAGAGGGCCGATTCGTTATCGACGACCGCGCCGTTCTGACAAACCGCATCACCGTGCAGGCTCCGCCCGGCATGCGTTTCGTCGCTTCGTCCAAAGGAACCAAGTACTATCCGGTGGATTCCGGTGCTGGGCAAAGTATCGTGCCGGCCAATCGCATCTACTTCGCAACGTCTGCGGAGGCGGAAGCGGCGGGGTATCGGAAGTGAGAGGATGGGGGAAAAACAGAGATGAGGCCGGAAGGCACATTCCTCACTCTCTTGCCGTGACGTCCGTGGTTTTCTTTGCTACTCTGCCTTCCACACTATGGCTACCGCTCAACGCCGTCCGCCGGGCAATCGATCGCAATGGCTGTTGAGTTTGCTGCTGTTTTTCAGCTTGCTTTCGCTCTCTTTCTACTACCTCACGCAGCCTCAGCGGGCGCGGGAGGAGGAGTTTGCGAATGCCCCCCAGGTGCCGATCAGCGAGATCGTCAGCGGGTACCGGGAACGCGCGTTTACGAGGATCCTCATTCGCGACAATAAGATTTTCGCGGTGTCCGCCACGGGCGCGGTGGTGCAGTCGTACAAGGAGGCGCTCGATACGGTCAGCCAACTCGGATTCACCGATGCGGATAATCCCACCCTCGTCGAGGTGGAGAATCGCGAGGCGACGAACATGTTCTTCGCGGTGCTGCCGGATCTTCTGTTCTTCCTCCTGATCATCGGAGGAATCGTGTGGGTGTTTCGGGGCATCGCACGCAGCCAGAGCACGGCCCTCTCCTTTGGAAAGTCCAGGGCTCGCGTGGCCGACGCCCGGCAGGTGAGGACGCGGTTCAAGGACGTCGCCGGCGCGGATGAAGCGAAAGAGGAATTGGTGGAGGTCGTTGACTTTCTCAAAAACCCCAAGAAGTACATCGAGATCGGCGCCAAGATTCCCAAGGGCGTCCTCCTCGTGGGTCCCCCGGGAACGGGCAAGACCCTCATGGCCCGGGCGGTCGCGGGAGAGGCGGGCGTGCCGTTCTTCTCCATCGCGGGTTCGGAATTCGTGGAGATGTTCGTGGGAGTGGGCGCGTCCCGCGTACGGGATCTCTTCCAGCGTGCCAAGCGCAATGCGCCGTGCATCATCTTCATCGATGAGATCGATGCCGTCGGGCGGCAGCGCGGCGGGGCGGGCTTCGGAGGAGGACATGATGAACGGGAGCAGACGCTCAATCAGATCCTCACGGAAATGGATGGTTTCGAGCAGGGCACCAACGTCATCGTCATGGCGGCGACGAACCGTCCCGACGTCTTGGACGTGGCGTTGCTGCGGCCGGGGCGTTTCGATCGACGGGTCTTCTTGGACAAGCCGGACCTCGCGGCGCGCGAACTCATTTTGGAAGTGCACGGTCGCAACAAGCCCCTCCTGAAGACGGTCAACATGCACGAGATCGCGAAGCAATCCGTGGGCCTCACGGGAGCGGATCTGGAGAACGTCATGAATGAAGCCGCCATCTTCGCGGCCAAGCGCGGTCGCAAGTCCATCGCGCACCAAGATCTCGTCGATGCGCTCGAGAAGGTGACCGTGGGGCCGGAGCGCAAATCTCGCAAGTTGCAGGATCGGGAGAAAGAATTGACCGCGTACCACGAACTCGGGCACGCCATCGTCGGGCACTTGTGCGAGGAGAGCGACAAGCTGCACAAGATCTCCATCGTGTCGCGTGGATCTGCGCTGGGGATGACGTGGTTCCTGCCGGAAGAGGACACCTACACCGTCTCCCGTCAGAAATTCCTGGATGAAATATGCGGACTCCTCGGCGGTCGCGCGGCGGAGGAGCTCATTTTCAAAGACATCACGACGGGCGCCAGCAACGACATCGAGCGCGCCTCGCAGATCGCACGCAACATGGCCATGCGCTACGGGATGGACAAAGATCTGGGGTTGGTATCGTACGGTGAGAAGCAGGGATCGCAGTCACTCGGCATCGATCCGGGGCAGATGCGCAACTACTCGGAACACAGCGCGCAGAAGATCGATGCGTTCGTGCAGGCGACCATCAGCCGCGAGTACGAGCGCGCACTCGGTCTTTTGAAGAAGCACGAAAGCAAGCTCCGCGAGATCTCTCAGATTCTTCTGAAGAAGGAGACGATGTCCGTGGAGGAATTCGTGGAAGCGTTCGACGGGAAGCCGTCGGGGAAGAAATCGAAGGAGGTGTAGCGATCACTGCGTCGGAGTCACCACGGTGTATTGCTGCGGTTGAGTGATACTGCCGATGAGAATACGAGGATTGTATTCACTGTCGCCAGGATTGAACACAGTCGTTGCACCGATGCGATCACAGACGCAATGAGTAACTTCCCACGCACGATGGATGTGACCGCAGAGAGCGAGTTGGGGTTGTTGCTCTTCTAAAAATCTTCGGACACTCGTACTGCCGAAATCTCCAATTTTGCCTTCTACGATTGCTTTTGCCAAGGGGGATGGACCGGGTGGCACATGGATATTTGCGATGCACATCATATCGGAGCGCATTTGTTTTGCGAGTGCTGAGAGATCTCCGTTGATCGCTGCTTCCGTCTTAAACCAATCGTCCAACGCGATACCTTCGATGGGCGGAACGTTGGAGTATCCAAGCATGTGCAGGTTCGGACTGATATCAACGACACGATTGGTCGCATGCCGGATCAATCCGTTTGCGTCCGCATCATCAAATATTTGTGATAATGATGGGTCATCATCATTCCCAAGGATGAGTGAGATACTGCCGTGGAATGTTTGTCGAAAATTTTGAATGCGTCGCAGAAGTTCCCGTGCGAATGTGCGTTGCTCCTCAGGTGCGTAGTTCTGCATGTTGTCATAAATTATTCTCCACTGCATCCAGGGTAATGCATGCTGAAACGCAGATCGGATCAGTACTTGAAAATCACCCACCGTCGCACGCATGCCCAGCTCCATGAATGGACGTGCTTCCTCAAGAGAATGTCCCAATTCATCAAAATAGAGCTGACTGATGGCATCGGTATTGCCAAATAACCGACGGGACAGAGCGTAGTCGTTTTTTAGTCTGTAAAGATAACATTTGGCAAATTTCTCCGGGGTCAAATGTTGTTCTGCGGTGGGGTAATTGGTTTCTTGAACATATCTTTCAAACAGGCGTTTGCCGAATTCAGTTCGCAAAAATTGCACGATGAGAGGTACCAAATATTTTTCTATCATTGGGAAATCCTCCAAATGAATATCGGACTCGTCACCGTGGTGTGATCTGAGTGTTTGATATGCGACGCAGTCATGCGTGATGCGTGCTATCCGCTGCAATGCACCCGGATCAATGTCGGTTTGTGCCAGTAACATGTATCCCTCTTCTTGCAGTTTGTCCGCCGATTCGATTTGTGCGGTGGAGATCTCCTCATTTCTGCCACGGTAAGGGAAGGCGGTATTGCCCTTCAATCGTATTCCCATTTTTTTAGGTGCAACGTCTCCGCCAAATATGACATGATCCACCCCTGCCTGTTTGGATGTCTGCAGAAATGCATCAATATTCTTCAGATTGCCATGGAAATCTGTGCCGAAGCTATAGGTCATTTCCGTTTTCATAGCCCTCGAAATGAGAGTACCGCATGTGGAATGACGGGGAGGAGAGAAGCAGTATGCTCTCCGTCTTGTATACGTAGGTAATCAAAATTCCTGTTGATGAGATCGTGACATCTGCTTTGCAAACTATGCAATTGTGTTCGCAAATAATTTGTTACGCGATCTTCCCAATAGTCATAGGGATAATTATCGGTGTCAGCAAATCTCTGTCGCACGGGAATGTGTTCAGTTTGTGAGTCTAAGAGGAGATAGCCTCGTGCAAGATCTTCTTCAAGTTCTGTGGCATATGCGAACAGAGTGTGCATTATATCCCGAGGCTGCTCAGCTGCGAGAAAGCGAAAATATACCGTGCTTAATAGCCGCTCAATCTTAACGTGTATGGCATCTGCAAGAGTGGTAATCTCTTGTGAGATGCGCAATGCTTTCTGATGACAGTGTTCCACAATGCAATCCATGGTCACTGCATCCGGCAGATAGAGTCCGGGCAGTATTCCTTCTTCGATACATTCGTCTTCATGCAGCCGAGAGTACGTCATATTGTTACGAACGGTGATTACAGCAGATGCAGGATCGAGGGAAACTTTCTCTTGCCTATCGGCATCATCGGCAATGGGAATATGTTCTTTGAGTGCGATGTCGTACCAAAGCTTCGCTCTGCCGTTTGTCGGATTCCGGTAGTTCGCAGTTTTTCGTTCAATATCTCTTTCAGGGCGTACCCACCAGTCGATGCCCCATTCATTGGGCGCAGGGTTATGCCGTGAGTGATGCTGGAGAATGAGCACATCGAAGTCGGAGTGCCGCAGAGAAAAGAGATCTTCCGGCGGTTCTGTGAGATCGTGTATCGCGCTACCCAGCACAATACCGATGAGTCCGCGAGTGCGGAGATTGACATCGGCAAGTGCAATGCCTTCCAAAGTCGTTGCGGCATATGTTTCTAAATCCAGACGCCTTGCATATTGATCGTATGCGTCATACATGGTTGAGTCAGGTTTCACTCTTCTTTCCACATCGAATGGAGTTTGCTCTTCATCGTATCTTTCGAGTCTATCACCTCCGCGCGTATGGGAGGTATCCGCAATGCTGATGATTGTTGCTGCAGGCCGTTCCTGTGTATCCGATCTGATGGTCATTGGATGATGGGCGAAAAGCAAGGTGCTGCTTTCCGAGCACTACAGACAGTATGTGGCATTTTAATACAATTTAAATATATTGTAAATCTCAAAGAATATTGAAGAGAAGGAATGTTTTGAGTCAGATTTTGCTTTAAGGCCAGAGTGGCTTGAGCGTCTAATGAAGAACCGTACGGGCTTTGCGGAACGCGTCCAGTGCGTGCTGGACGGTATCGATGCGGATCCAATCGTTGTCCGCTCTGATGCGGATCGCGCCGGTGTCCTGTCCGTTCGTGATTTGCAGATTCATAAGATTGGTGACGGCCAACGTCAGGGCGTCTGTGTAGCGAGCCATGCGGGTGGCGTCTTGCATGCGGATCGCGGTGTCGAGCGCGTAGGCCAGACCTTCCGTATAGACGCCGTCGGAGGAGGAGTGCGGAGATCCGTACTGCGGCGTCAGCGGATTATAAAACCTGCCGACGTACTCCGTGCGATCCAGGAGTTCCAGCAGCTTGTCATTGAGTGCGAAGATCGCATCCGCGTATCGATCATCTCCCGTGCGTTCCCACAGGTGATAGATGGACATCGTGTGCCACGGAACGTACGCGGGGTAGTAGTGCGTTTCCATCTGCGCGACGTATCGCCGGATGTAGTACTCTTGCGATTGGATTGCCCGTGCCAGGACGGATGCGTCTCCCGTTTTGGCTGCGTACTCGAAGAGCGCCAGCAGCGCTTCGCCGGAGTAGAACGTGAGGAGGTAGTCATGGTCCGTCGCTCGGTCGGGCTCGATGAACCACGGTCGCAGCGCTCCCTGCGCATCCATCAAGGAAAAAATGCCTTGCGCCACCTTCGCGGCCTTCTCCGCGTGCTGCGGAAAATCCGGACTCGCAACGAAGGTGCGCAGCAGCAGCGCATTGCTCCCCAGTTTCGACGAATCATCGTAGAAGACGTATCCCGGACCGTCCTCCGTTTCGCGGTACCAGTACCGCAGGTAGAATGCCAAGTTTTTCCGATGCAGGGCAAGGAGCTCCGGATGCTCCGTCGCCAGTTCCGCCAGCAGCCGCGCGGCCATCAGTTGGCGAATGGGATTGTTGGTGCTCGGTTCTTCCCCCGTCGCCGTGTTCCGCGTGTAGCGAAAAATACCCTTTTCTTTCACGTTGTTCGTCAGCCACCGTTCCATGAGCGCGGAGCTTTCCTCCATTTTCCGCAAGAGCGCCGCCTCCGGCGTGCAGGCTGAGAGGAGAAGGAGAAGCAGTACGATGAGAAGTCGAAACATCATGAAAATGGCAAGGAAGAGAAATAACGGTATTCAGACCTTGTGATATACATCCTTGCGATGGCCGATGGCGAGAACGGTGACGGTGATGATTTTTCGTTCGATGGTGTAGAGAATGCGGAACGGCCAGACACGCAGAGCGAAGAGGCCGTGTAATTCTCCATTCAGTCTTTTTCCTCCGAACGGCTGTTCACGCAGGCCGTTGAAGGCGATGAGAATCCTTGCGCGATCCTTTGCCTGCAGTGCGTCGAACTGCTTTTGTGCCTTTCGTTTGATGACCAGTTTGTACATCGTTCTTAGCATGCTCCAGCTCCACCAATTCTTCCAGTGTGATCGTTTCCGTTTCCTGCATGGCTTCTCGCAGATCCTTCATCAAAGCCGTATCGGAGAGAATTTCCAACGTTTCCTGCCATCCTTCAAATTCCTCCTGCGACATCATGATGACATTGGGACGACCTTCATGGGAAATGGAGACCATCATGCCGGGCTTCTGCGCCGTTTCCAGCATGTGAAAGAAGTTTCTTCGGGCTTCGGTGGCGGTGACATACTGCGTCATGTGTACATAATAGCGTACATATCGCATGTGTGCAAGAAAAGAGCAGTGTGCTCTGTGGACAATACGAATGGCAGTTTGCTACCGTTGCTCTTTGTATGGGCTTCGCTTCTTCTTCGACGGCGTCTAAAGGCGACAGACCAGACATACCACACGGTGTACAGATCGGAGATTTTATCGTGGGGAGGTTTGTTCAATCGGATTGGTCGCGATACTTTCCCTGGGAAGATTGGGATCATGCTGCAATGATCACGAAGACAGAGCCGCTTACTATCATTGAGTCCAGCGGAATTATTTTGCAACGGGAGAATGTACAGAAGCAGAAACAGGAGATTCGGGAGGGGGTGGTAGAGTATGAATTTCAGCAGCCTCGTATCGTTATTAACATCGATCAGTCACAAAATCTTCGTGGTAACTTGTGGCAGAATGACGACCTGATTGCCATGCTCTGGCTCCGGCCGACATTCCCGATGCCATTACGTGCGATGGATCACTGGAGCATTCCTTGGCGCAAGCGAGCAGTCATTTCCGAGCATGAAGCACGTAAACGTGCAGTTGCCTACGCACGTAGCCAATTAGGCGAACCACACAATATCTGGATCAGTAAACGGAATACGAAAGAATGGTACTGTTCGTATCTCATCTACAAAGCGTACAGTCGCACAGTCACGAACATGTACCTAGAAACGTATCCGCCAACGATCGTGAATACACTTCCATTCGGACATGTGACCCCCGAGGATTTGGTACAGAGCAACCGTAGTGAGTCTTTTCATGAATGGCACAAAACAGATTCCCCCGCATGATGATGTATCCGCATGTTGCACTGCGCCGGCGCATTTCCCAGCTTAAGGGATTTCCCGTCGGTCTTGTTCATGTACTCCTCGTGCTGGATTCCATCTTCCTCTTCCTATTTTCGCCGATCTATCTTGTTTTCAGATTTGGAACATTGGAAGAGTTTATGATGCACGTCACACCATTCACGGTACTATTGCTGTACAGTGGAGCGCTGTGGGTGTTGCTTTTCCTCTTGAAGTGCATGCCATCCACAAAGGTGGTGGTGTGGCCCCTTCTCGTCGGTCTCCATTGTTACCTTATTTTTCACCTGTACGTGTTGTGGGGATTATGGATGGTGTATGGGTTTTGAGGCAGATTACAGTTGTCGGTTGCGATGACGTTGTCTCATGCTACAATTTGGCACCTCTTGATCTTTTTTGCAAACACCACGTGCCGTGGTGGCGAAATTGGTAGACGCGCACGCTTGAGGGGCGTGTAGGAGCAATCCTGTGGAGGTTCAAGTCCTCTCCACGGCACCATTCGACTCGTCCGCCTCAGGCGGACTCGCTCATGGTAAACCATTCTGGCCCCGTTTGGTTACCGGTCGTCTCAGATTGCTGAGTCGAATGACTCTGAGCGACCGAGCCGCAGCGAGGAAGTCGAAGAGCCCACAAAACAAAACCTGCTACCATGAGCTTCACAATGCCCTGGTTCGTCTACATCGCTCAAGCACCAACCGGCAGATATTATACCGGTATTACAACTGATCCGCCTCGGCGCATCCTTATGCATAATAATGGAATGGGGGCGAAGTTTTCCCAAGATCAAGGTGCGCTGAGATTGCTCTACACGTCATCGCCGTATGAACAGAAGTCTGATGCTCGTAAACGGGAGATCCAGATCAAAGGATGGGTCAGAGTGAAGAAGGAGAAGCTGATTTGTGGAGAGTGGAAATAAGTGGTTTGGTCCTCTTCACGGCACCATAATAGGTTTCTAAATTACAAACTGATACTATGGAAAGCATGAGAGATCCAAAGCATGAAAGAATGAGCTTTACAGTTGATTTTAATTTTGAGTCTGGCAAGGCGTTTTTTACTGGCTTTGCCATGGAAACTGTAGTGAGCAAAAAGATTGGAGCAAAATATAGAGTTTTAGTGAAAAACCCGGTCGATGGATTTTTTTACACGATGAAGGGAATGGAAGAGCCGCTGACTCAGGATGAGATCGATCAGGTTCTAAAAGAAAGATACAAAGGGGCAATCATGGCTGAAGAGTTTGCATTTGAAGTTTTTGACGGAACGGGTGAAAAAATATTTGCTACAAAATTTAATGCTGCGGACAAAATTCCTGCTGACGGATTTAATCCTCAGAAAATGGTGTTCACGAATTTTTCTTGGGCCTTTGAATTGTCGGATGTTCACAAAGCTCTTCTTAAACATGAATGAACCTAACATCCACGGCAATAAACAGCCTGAGGCGTCGGGATATTTTTCACCTCTTCCTGGTCCTGATGTATGGGAATGGAAAGGGTACAAGAAATTTGGATGGTGGCAATATCCGAAGCAATTATTGAGTGTCATTTTAACTTCTGGTGCTGTGGGATTTTTAGCCGGAGCAGTGGCAGTTGTGATAGTTACAGTTCTAATTCTAAATGGAATTCAGTAACTCCCTTAACACCATTCAAATCATATTTCTCCCTGTACAATGCTTCCGGGGGAAAGAGGGGAGCTGCACGGTTGAGATTTGCCGTCCGTCGTGCAGCCCCCGTCCCCTGTTTTGCCCCGTTGCCGCGAGGTTAGCTTGCTTGTCCGATTTTCGTGACGGTGGAAATGTGAATGACGACGCCGTTTGCGTGGAGATGAACCCACGCGTCGGGCAGTTTCTGATCGCTCTGGATGCGGGCGGGTACCTGCATCCGGATGGGTCGCCCGTCGATGCGGGTTCGTCGGTGGACCCGACGGATCCAGCGTGCCAGGCGCTCTTTGGGAGAGATTTTGGGATACTTGCGCAGCAAGCATCCGCCACACATTTGTTCAGTCTTGAAGAGGGATACTCGTAGCATGGTTGCGTACTCCTTTCAGTGATGGTGATTGGGCAACGGGGAGGGAAAACAGGAGAGAGTACGCACGGGGCATGCGCAATCTCTCATGTTCGAAGGGAAAATGTGCAAAGAACAAAAAACGCCCGGTCTCTTGCGGAGGGGGCTGCTTGGCATTCTCAGACGGTATCGATCAGACATGCAGCATTCCCTCCGCTGTGACGCGAATCGTCTTGACGACGACGAGTGAGGGAATCAAATGCATGACATGCGTAGAGTATCGTTTGGCAAGGCTGCATGCAAATCGGTGTGGAGGAAGCGTATGCATGACGCATTTCGTCGTACTGTCGTGCGGGGCGGCTGAGTTCATTCAATGCAATTGATCGTTCCACAAACAAAAAGAACAGGGGATTGACCGATGCCTTAGCCGAAATACTGACGTTCGTCTTTCTCATAAGTGCGGCGGGGCATCCCTTGATTTTCTGTTTGTCCATACCGTTGGCGTGGCAGGTGTGCTGCCAATGATCCTTCGGGATCCGTCTGAGTATTGTTCTTTCACAGCAAGGAGAGACAGATGTCTCATGTACTTCGATCCGATCGCGTCGTCAATCGTCGTCGTTTCCTGACCGTCAGCGGCAGTGGGATGGCAGCGGTGGCAGGGGCTCTCATCTTGCCTTCCACTGCAAAAGCCATATGGCCCGTTCTGAGAGAAGGGGATGTGTTTGTTACCAGAAATCCATGGAACAACATTGTGCCCGGATACTGGAATCACACAGCTCTCTATTCTGCAGGTCGTGTCTATGAAGCCCAAATCAATCCGGGCACGATTCGTTCAGTGACGCTTGGCACCTTCCGGGATTCCTATCCTCGCATCAACATTCTGCGTTTGCACGCGCAGTACTTGGTTCCACGGATGGTGCAGTATGCGAAGAGTCTTGTTGGGAAACCGTACACGATTCTTCCGTACAGAGGAGGATACAGCTGTGTCCTCTATGTCCGGGCCAGCTACTACTACGCAACGCTCGCGTATCGGGCAGTCGATCCCGGCTGGTTCATTCCTGACCATATTGCCAGCGACAATCGCTTCGTTTTCGTTGGCAGCAAGTGATCGACATATTCAGATGGCGGCCCCTCTCGCAAGGGAGGGGCCTTCTTCACTTTTTCTCCCTCTTTTCCTATGCTATTTGCAGCAATGCCCGAATCTCTCATTCTCATCGGCATCATTCTCCTCTGGCTTCTTCTTCTGTTTCTCCTTCTCCGAGGATCCTATCGTGCCTACCGCAGGGGCAAAGGCAAGGAAGCAACAATGCTCGTGGTTGTCGCGCTTGCGATTGTCATGTTCACCGGACAGTACATTCTCTTTTTCGCTTGGGCGGCGGGATGCGAGGTGGGATTGCCGTTGAGTTGCATGACGTGATGTCTTAAAAAAGCCCCCGCTCGCGCAGGGGCTTTTTGGTGTGTGCAGTGCCACTCCTTCCTCACCGTCATATATCGTTATACACCGTCGTGACGATGCTGAGCCACTGCCGGCCGTCACTGGCGGTCCAGCGCTGCGCGTCCTCAATGGTGGGAAAACGATCGCCGTAGGCGTTGAGCCAGATGCGTTCGAACGCCTCGTAGCTCTCTTCCGGTGATGCAAATGTGCGGAATCCATACACGCCGTTCTCATGCCCTTTGATGCCGAAGCAGTTGTTCCTGCTGGCACCCACGCCGGTCGTGCAGTTTTCCGTTTCGGCCACCGCGACCGCCCGCGCGAGCTTCTTGATGTCGACGCCGGGGCAGTACTGGTTGCGGCCGGCTGTACACAGTTGCGCGCGGAGGTTCTCGCCATCCTCTTCCAGTTTCTTCTGATCCGCGTGATACTTGCGCTCATTCTCGGCCCACTGGCGCTTGATGTTGATGAGGTCACGCTCCAGCATTTCTGCGGACAGGACGTTCTGCGCGTAGGCGATGGAACCAAGCAGTGCCGTGCTCACCAAGACGCCGACGGTGATGCGCGCGAGTCGAAGTACATACGAATACATACGAACGGGGGAAGGAAATACGGAGAGGGTGCCGCGCACCATCCCCCTTGCAAAAGCAAGTGCTCCATTATCCCGAACGGAACTACTCTTTGGAATAGTCAATAGTACAAAAAATGTGTTCAATAAAAAGAGCTTATAAAAGCCATTTGAACATGAATTTAACACTTACTTGTTTTCCGCACGCAGCATCTGCCGGAAGGTGCCCTCATCGATCATCGGAATGCCCAGCTTCTGGGCATCCTCCGCTTTGCTGCCGGCATCGGTTCCGAGGAGGACGAAATCGGTTTTTTTCGAGACGGAGCCACTCACTTTGCCGCCGCGTTCCTTGATCATCTCCTTGGCTTCCTCGCGACTGAAGCCGGGGAGGGTTCCCGTCAGAACGAATGTCTTTCCCGCAAAAACCTGTGCGGCGCTCCTGCCTTTGGGCGGCGTGCAGCGGATGCCGGCATCGGCGAATTTTTGCAGCAGCGTTCGGTGCGCACTCTCCCGCATCCACTCCGCCACCGATGCCGCGACCACCGGTCCGATGCCGTCGATCGGCGTCAGGGTTTCCTCCGATTGCTCTGTAAGCGTGCGTTCGATGGCTGGCACGTCGATGGTGTCGCCTTCCGGCCAGGGGAGCGACCGTGCCAGAATTTCGGCGGTCTCCCGTCCGATGTGCCGTATCCCGAGGGCGAAGAGGAACCGCTCGAGTGGGATCGTCTTTGCCTGCTGGATCGCGGCGAGGATGTTGCTCGTTTTTTTCTCTTTGAAGAGCGGCAGGCTCAGCAGATCTTCTTCCGACAGAAAGAAGATATCCGCACTATCGGTGATGAGCCCCCGCGCGAGCAACTCTTCCACCGTCTCCTTCCCCAATCCCTCGATGTTGAAGGCGTAGCGCGAGGTCAGGTGTTCGATGCTCTCCTGCGTGCGGCCGGGACAGGTGCGGTTGGGGCAGAAGATGGCGACTTCCCCCAACGTTCGCTGCAGCGGCGTTCCGCACTGCGGACAATGCTTGGGGAAGTGGAACGGTTTCGTCCCTTCCGGACGCAGGTTGGGAAGCGTCTGCAGCACTTCCGGGATGATGTCCCCCGCCTTGCGCACAATCACGGTGTCGCCGATGCGCACGTCCAGTCGGTCGATCTCATCTTGATTATGCAGCGTCGCGCGGGTGACAGTGGTGCCCGCGAGATGCACGGGCGTGAGGATCGCCACGGGCGTGAGTGCCCCCGTCCGTCCGATCTGCAGGAGAATATTGAGTACCTGTGCGGGCTTTTCCTCCGCCGGAAATTTGTACGCCCGCGCCCAACGGGGAGCTTTGGCCGTCGATCCGAGGTCGTGCTGCAGGCGACGGTCGTTGATTTTGATGACGAGGCCGTCGATGTCAAAGGGGAGTCGGTCGCGTTCCTCCTGCACGGATTCGTACATCTCCTGCACGGATTCGATGCCTTGGACGACCCGGAAGTCGGGATGGGCGGGGATGCCCGTCGACAGGAAAAACCGCAGGATCTCCTCCTGCGTGGCGAGCCCCAGTGCGTCGGCTGTTTCGGTTCCCATGTGATAGCAGAGCATCCGCAGATCACGTCCTGCCGCGACGGAGGGGTCGAGTTGTCTCACCGATCCCGCCGCGGCGTTGCGCGTGTTGGCGAAGCGTTCTCCTTCCGGCAGATCGGCATTGAGGCGAGCGAGGGACGCTTTGGGCATGTACACCTCCCCCCCGATATCCAGAACGGCCGGCGGGTCGTTCTGCATGGACCAGGGAACGGTGATCGCAAGCGGGAGATTTTCGACGGTGCGAACGGCGTGCGTCACGTCTTCCCCCTCCGTGCCGTTCCCCCGCGTGATCGCCCGCGTGAGGACGTACGAAGCTTCCCCGGCGGCGCGGTCCTGCAGCGCATACACCAGCGAGATGTTCAGGCCGTCGATCTTCAGTTCCGTCACCAGTTCGAAGGAGCGCGCGTCGCTGCCCAGTTGCTTGCGCATCTGGTCGATCCAGTCATCGAGCTCCTCCCTCATGAATACATCTTGCAGCGACTGTCGCGGGGAGAGGTGGGAGACTTTGGGAAGTCTGCCGTCCAGCGGTGCGCCGACGCGTTGCGTGGGGGAATCGGCGGTGATGAGATCGGGGAATTGCGTTTCCAGTTCGATGAGTGCGCGCTTGAGAGCATCGCGTACGTCCTCCGAAACATCCGTGCGATTTTCGATGAAGTACGCTCGGTTCAGCCGCCAGATTTCCCGGCGCAATTGGAGCATGCGTTGAGCGGCTTCCGATCGATCCATGCGCTTAGCTTAATGGCGCGGAGCTTGCGCACAAAGGGCGAATGTCCCGTCTTCCGTCCCATCGACATGTTTTTTCATCGTTCGTCAATTGCAATCTGCAAATAATCCGCAAAGATACGCCCACCTATGCCTACCGCCTCCCACGTCCGGACCGAGAAAGTATTCCGCGAGATGGTCGATCTCCTGGAGGAACTCATGTCCGTGTATGCCGACGCGGATACGGACAAGGAGCAGGAGGAGGAAGAGGGGGGCATCGGGGTGGATGAGCTCATCGACGTGATGGTGGAAGAAGCCGAGGACAGGGGGTTGGAGGGGGAATTGACGGAACGCTTCCTGAAGGCGGCCGTGACCGCAGCCAAGAAATCAGCGGAGGTATGATCGCAATGCATTGCGGCTGGAAGCGAAAAATGCTATGATTGCTCGATGCCTGCAACACCCTCCTCTCTCTTTGCAAAAGCCGTGGAAGCCGGAGCGTCCGACGTGCATATCGCCGTGGGCGCGCCGCTCCTCTTCCGAATCGACGGCGCACTCATCCCGCAGACGCAGGGCACCGTGTCGGTCGCCGATGCTGAGAAGTTCGTGAAGGCGGTGTTGGGGGATTTCAACTTCAAGCGCCTGGGGCAGGATCGCGAGGTGGATATTGCGTACCAACTGGATGACGGTTCGCGCTTGCGCATCAACTGCCACTACGAAAAAAACAACCTCGGTCTCGTCGCCCGCGTCATCCCCACCGTCATTCCCACGTTGCAGGATTTGGCGCTGGAGCAATTGGCCGCTTCCTTCCTGGACATGCGCGAGGGGTTGATACTCTTCACGGGTCCGACGGGCACGGGAAAGTCCACATCGATGGCTTCCATCTTGAATCATGTGAACATGGAGCGCGCGGCGTCGGTTGTCACGCTGGAGGATCCGATCGAATTCATCTTTCCGCAGGGGAAGAGCGTCATTCGCCAGCGCCAGTTCGGGCAGGACTTTCTCTCGTTTGCCGAAGCGCTCAAGCGCGTGCTGCGTCAGGATCCCGACATCGTCATGGTGGGAGAAATGCGCGACCCGGAGACCATCGCCGCCGCCCTCACCTTGGCCGAAACCGGTCACCTCATCCTCGCGACGCTCCACACCCCCAATACCGTTCAGACGGTTGATCGTATCATCGATGTGTTCCCCCCACACCAGCAACCGCAAATTCGCGCGCAGCTCTCCATGTCGCTGCGGGCCGTCATCGCGCAGCGGCTCCTGCCCAAGGTCGGTGGCGGACGCATCGCGCAGCGCGAGGTGTTGATGAATACGCCCGCCTGCGCCAACATCATTCGTGACTCTCGTATCCAGGAACTCAAATCCGTCCTGCAGACCGGCGAAGATCTCGGCATGATCTCCTTCGAGAAGGACGCCAAGCGTCTCTACAAGGAGGAACTCATCACCAAGGAAACCTACGAGTGGGCGACGGGGGAGTGATGGGTCCGGAGAAGACATTGACCGTATCACGCATGCGATGTAGTGTTGTACCGATGCAAAAGTACATTGCTTCGGGCAACGGCATCTGGCGACCGACGGCACTCAAACCGCCGTACGGCTGGTGAATGTATCCTTTGATGCTCTCACACCTTGCCGGTCGGCAGGGTGTTTTTTTACTTTGTTTCCACTTTCTCCCATGCCTCAGTACGACATCATTCCCACAGGCGGATTCTTCGGTTCTTACGGCGGACAGTTCATTCCCGATGCCCTCACACCCATGTTCGATGCGATCGAAACGGCCTATGAACAGCTGAAAAATCTGCCCGCTTTTCGACAAGAACTCGCCCGTTTCCATCGCGATTACATCGGCAGACCTTCTCCCGTCTATCATGCCAGAGCATTGAGCAAACAGTATGGAGCGGATATCTACATCAAACGCGAAGACTTGAATCACACGGGTGCGCACAAGATCAATCACTGCATCGGCGAAGTGCTGCTCGCCAAGCACATGGGGAAGAAGAAAGTGTTGGCGGAAACCGGCGCGGGACAGCACGGCGTGGCGCTCGCGACCGCAGCTGCCGTGCTCGGGATGCCTTGCGACGTGTACATGGGCACCGTCGATATCGAGAAGCAAGCGCCCAACGTCCTCCGGATGCAGATGCTCGGCGCGCGCGTGGTTCCCGTCACATCCGGTGGTCGTACGCTGAAGGCGGCGGTGGATGCGGCTCTTGAGGCGTACATGAATGATCCTGAGCATCTCTTCTTCGCCATCGGCTCCGTGGTGGGTCCGCACCCCTTCCCCGCCATCGTGCGGGACTTCCAACGAATCGTCGGCGAGGAGGCGCGCAAGCAGGTGCAGGAGCAAGCGGGACGTTTGCCCGATAGTCTCGTCGCCTGTGTCGGCGGTGGCAGCAATGCCATCGGTCTCTTCTCCGCGTTTCTGGAAGATGAGGCCATTGCGATTTACGCCGTGGAGCCCGGAGGCAAGGGAACGAAGCTCGGCGAGCATGCGGCCACGTTGCGCTACGGTTCTCCGGGCACGATTCACGGCATGTATACCTATCTCCTGCAGGATGAGAAGGGTGAACCTGCGCCGGTCCATTCCATTGCTTCGGGTCTGGACTATCCCGGTGTCGGCCCCCAGCACAGCTTTCTGCATGACAGCAAGCGTATGCGATGCGAGGTCGTGACGGACGCGGAGTGCATCGATGCTTTCTACGATCTCTCGCGCATCGAGGGCATCATCCCCGCGCTCGAGAGCGCTCATGCCGTGGCATTCTGCAAGACGCTCGCCAAGCGGGAGCCCGGTTCGCTCATTCTCATGAATTTATCCGGTAGAGGGGATAAGGACATCGACTTCGTGCATGCGCACTATCCGCGTCCATGAAGAAAAGCCCCCTTGCAGTTGTAAGGGGGCTTTTTTGCTGTGTGATTGTATGGGGAGGAGATGAGGTGGGGTGATCGGAGGGAGTGAAGGAATTAGGTGTCGAGAACGTTGGTTGCTTGGGGAAATGATTGTCCGATCATGCGTGAGAGCGTACGACGTTTCTAGGTGGTCCCAACGCACGCGGCAAGAGTGTATGTGTCAACTCATTAATACAACAACCCCTCCCACTGCCGATTGCCGGGCCGTTCCACCGCCGGATAGAACGCCCGATTTGCACAGTTTCTTGCGCAAAAGTCGATTTGTCCGAAAACCAATTGTTGTGGACTCATCCTGATAGGGTAGAGTACCAGATCCGGTGGACTCCACTCTCCCCTCCAGCATCGCAGCTTATCTTCAAGAGGCCGGATTCTCCGGTACCGAGATCGCCGTGATCCGAAAATTACTGGAAGGCGACAGTCTGACGCTGCGGGAGCTTTCGACGAAAACGAGCAAGAGCACGGGCGTGCTCGACCAAGCGGTGAAGAAGCTCCTGAAGAAGGGATTGGTGACGCGGGAAATGATCAACGGTGTCCCGCGGTATACGTTGATGTCCGTGCAGACCGTCGTCGAGTGGATGAAGGAGGATATGGTGCTCAAGCAGGAGATGCTTGTACGCAAGCATCACAACTTGGAGTCGTTCGTTCGCTCACTGACCGTCAACGTGAAGAAGCGACCGGAGATGGAATTTTTTGAGGGATTGGAAGCAATGAAGGATGCGTACATGCGCATGCTGGAGCGCGGCAATGACATCGTGCAGTACGGCCCCATGCTGTGGGCTCCGCAGGAAGATCCGTTGCAGGCGTTTTGGGTGGAGTACTTCCGCGAGCGCCGTCGCCGCGGCATCTTCTCCCGTGTTCTCACGCATGACACGCCGCAGGGCCGCCGCTACCAATCGCGTGACTCCTTTGAATATCGCAAAACCATTTTGGTCGATAAGGCGGATTTTCCTTTTCCCTTCGAAAAAATAATCATCGGCGACACGTTGGCCTGTTTTCAGGTGGAGGATGAACGCGCCTGCTTCATTCGCTATCCCGAACTCGCGCAGGACGAACGCATATTTTTTGAAAAGATTTGGAACAGGCAGGTGCAGCAGAGTACGGTTCCTCCGGAGGTTCCCAAACAGAAGAAACGCAAAGATGTGGAGAATGCAGTCATCATCGATGTCTCTCAGCCTTCTTTACGAACGCGACTCGCATCGCAGTTGCGGGAGTTTTTTCTGAGCCGAAACAGCCTTATCACACTTGCGATCTTCGGTTTCTGTGCGTTACTCGCCACGGCAGGTCTATACCGCATAAATTTGGCTCGTAATGTACAGAACATACGGGAGCAGGCACTATCCATCGCCGCGACTGCCGCAGTGCAGTTTGATGCTGATGATCTCGATGTGTTGCGCACAATCGATGACATACATAGGCCTGAGTACAAAAAGGTCGTTGATCAGCTCAATTTGATCCGTGATCACAATCCAATTGTGAGCAATACATATATTTTCCGTTTAACGGATGATCCAAATACATGGGAGTTTGTGGCCGATGCGGATTCTATGGACCCACTTGCTGTGAAGGATCTGAATGAGGATGGTGTTATTGATGACGCAGATCAATTAAGTCCTCCGGGAGAACCATATGATGTATCGGGACAAGAATATGAAATGGATGTTGTTAAGCCCACAGTATCTGCATCTCCCATAAGAGATCAATGGGGAATTTGGTATTCTGCGAATGCACCCATACGAAATGATCGTAATGAACTTGTGGCAATTTTGGGTATTGATATCGCGGCAGACGAGGTACGTCGATTTTCAAATCAATTATTTTGGATGATTGGCATATCCCTGTTAATCTTTTTTACATTAATACTAATCCGATTTGTAGCTTTTTATAACACACTCTTGCATGAATTTTGGGTATTATGGCGGCGTCAGGTGTTGATATCCTTATTAGCACTCGGTATTTCTGCAATATGCATTTTTTCCCTCAGTTATCGATCTTACAAAAGTGCGATTCTAAGAGAAGAAATTGGCAATCGATTAATGGCAATTGCATCCTTTGCAGCGCAGCAAATAAATGCCGAGGATATTGGTGCTCTGCACTTTGCGCGAGATATGAGGAAAGAAGAGTATCAGCGTGTATTTGAACAGCTTAATACTATTCGTCGCAATAATCCTGAAATCAGATATGTGTATATCTTACGACCTACAGAAACAGAGGGGATTTGGGAGTATGTTGCTGATGCAGACGTAAATCCCTTCAATCTTTTTGAAGGTGCATTTGTAGATCTCAATGGAGGATTGGATGATGACAATAGAAATGTGGCACCTGGTGTGCGATATGATATTGCCAATTTTGCACCAGAGATTTTTCTCAATGGACTTCGAGTGCCATCCTATGCAATTAACTCCGTCAAGGATCCAAACAAAACACGCACAACAGGTACATCACCAATTTATGACGCGGCAGGGAATGCTGTCGCCGTACTTGGGATAGATGTTATGCAAAGAGAGATTCAATAATCCAGTTTCCTTAGCACTTATGAATGACGTTGGATCAAGCTGCATATTTTTCGATATTCTCAAATTGCATTGCGTAAGTTTGTGACTGGCACCTATCTTTATTAGTAGCAGAGAAATGCATTTCCGATTGCGGTATGGGTGTGCACAGATAACCCCATTTTCGCAGGAGAGGAAGTTCTACTGATGCGAATTTCAAGCCTATGTCATTACGATAGAACATCTTAGGAATGTGTATGCGTCGCAGTAAATCATGTGCACTATCGCGTGCTAGAAATATATTATCCTCTACAGCTGTAACGTAGAGTACGTAGCCACGATGATCTGAGATGAAGTGTTGGATTCCTCCTCCAGATTTCTCGCGAATTGATACTTCTTCGAAATGAATGTGTTTCATATCTTCCGAAGTCAGTGTGTCATCAAAGAATATATCGATATCATATGAAGACATTTCGTTAAGTTTTGTGGTGTAGGGAAATGGTGGAACAGCAACCGAAATAACAATACCCATGCCCCGTTTCCACTGTAGGTGGTATGGTTGTCCGTCTGCAATGGCTTTCAATAGCTCAGACCATGGAGAATGGTGTAGTTCACTATGCAAATGGTCGATGGGTGATCCAAAGCGAGAAGTTGCTTCTAAGGCGTAGACTCCATATTCGTTAACGATGCATCCAATATCGAAATCGCCCCGGAAGTCTATTTTTTGCAGGAATGGTCTCATCTTCGCGATAGTTTGCTGAAAAAGTGGTTGATTTTCATCATCTTCGTACCATGCAATAGTACCCATTTCGCCGGTGGCCGGTCCAAGATCACCTGGGAACATTCTCTTATGCTCAACATTGAGTTCAATTGGTCCTACCCAATCTTTACCGTTAAAAAAGCGACCAATTCCAATTTCAACACCGCTTACCTTCTTTTGTAGTGTAATACAGCCACTCATTTCATTCCCGTATAAGTTCTGGTAGTTGAGTAGAACGGATAGAGTATCACGATTATCTTCAAAATGACCAACAAAATTTATACTTTTGGATGCATGTCCGTTTTGTTTAATAACCCAAGGTCCATATTCTTGATTAAGAAATGTAATGGCAGCATCAATACTGGAAAAATCAAATGTTGGTAGCGTAGTGACTCCATAGGCTTGCATCACTTCTTTCGACCATTGCCGATTAATTTCAAGTTTATCTCCCAGGGTGGATCCTCCTACAACGGAATATCCTAAGGCACGCAGCTCTGTTTGCTTGGCGCCATATCCGACATCATCAAATACAATAAGACCATTTTTCCCGACCCAAGTCAGTTCTTGCTCCCAGTTGTTTGTCTTTGGGACCAATCCATCAAAATTGTTTCTTTGCTGATCTGACTCAATAAACAGTTTAACATCACAACCTTCAAGTACCATTAGATAGGCTAGATTTCCCGCAATTAAGTCATTAGAAATGAAGAGGACGCGCATTTTTACTCACGTGAAAAAGTTTGAAAATAATACGAAATCTGTGGTATACTACAGACGCAAACATATGAATCAAATCTACCGACGGTTGATAATTATTGTGCTTATTGTTGTACTTGCATCTGTCTTGTACACATCATATCGAACGCTAGTGCTTCATGAGTTTGAAATTCTATCCCCACTGAGCGACGATGTCCCTTAATCTTTGTCCAGACGCTGTACCTGCCATACTGGGGATACTTGATCTGGGTGTTGCACCACCTTTGCTGCTATACTCATACATCCCCATTTTGATCACGAGCATATTATTGGGTTTATTACTATTGTGGAAAGACTCGGGGGCAGTATTGCATCGATTGCTTTTCGGAGTGCTTTTTTCCTTTGTTCTTTGGATTGTGCTTATTCTGTTCCAGTGGACTGGTGCACACCGTGAGGTGGTGCACCTAGCGTGGCAATTACTTTTGATACCAGAGTTAGGTATTTACATATTTGCAGTTCTCTTTGCGTATACGTTCATTTTCCAAAGATCCGTTGTGCCACATAATGCATCTTATGTTGCTATATTACTTTTTGTACTTTCGGCTATCGTATTACCTACATCATATAACATTGCGTTTTTCGATGAAGAGTACTGTCAGGGAGTTGTGGGTATTGCATGGTCCATTATGTATATTTTAGAATGGATGCTGCTCTCCTCGGTGGTGCTTTTTGCACTTGTGAAGCTGCGCCATACTCGATCACACGCACAGCGTCTACAGACTAGTATGTTCTCATTGGGGATTGTGTTCTTTTTGGGAGTCTTTTGGGCATCAAACTACTTTGGCGAATTAACTCAGGCCTATGAAATCAATTTAGTCGGCCCACTTGGTATGGTTTTGTTTTTGGGCATTCTTGCCTATTTGATTGTAAGATTTCATATATTGCATATAAAATTGCTAGCAACGCAAGTATTTGTCTTCTCTTTACTGTTTCTTATTGCAGCATTGCTTTTTATTCGTCGGATCGAGTACATACAGATAGTTGTGGTGAGTACTTTATTACTGGCAGGTGTGTTAGGATACTTACTATTTCACAGTGTGCGTCGTGAGATTGAGCAACGTGAACGTCTTGAGACACTTGCACACGATCTTGAAACGGCAAATAATACTTTGAAGGAGGAAGATCGACAGAAGAACGAACTGCTTAGTTTAGTTAGTCATCAATTGGCGACTCCAATCTCTTCATTGAAATGGTATCTTGAAATGATGTTAGACGGTGACCTAGGGAAAGTATCTCCTCAGCAGAAGGAGCATGTTCAAGCAATGTATAATATTGATATTAACCTCTCCGATCTGGTGAGTATGATTTTGGATGTATCGCGTATTCAGCTCGGTCGTATTAGCATAGATAAGATTGAACTCGATCTGAAGGAATTTTTCGAAGAGATTTTATCGGAGGTGAAACCAAAGATTGCTGAAAAGAAGCTCAAATTTAAAGTGCAGCTTTCTAAAAAGTTGCCGAAAGCACAGTTGGATAGACGCTATACGCGCATGATAATTGAGAACCTGCTTACCAATGCTATTAAGTACACACCATCCAAGGGCTCAGTAATTTTTTCTGTTAGCATAACTGGTGCAAGGATGCGTTGTGAGGTGAAGGATACTGGCTGTGGTATTCCAAAGGAAGAGAAAGAACAGATATTTGGTCGACTGTTTCGCGCTAGCAATGTGCGGAACTCTTTAGATGGTAACGGATTTGGATTGTATATTGCAAAAGGAGCTGCGGAGGCGCAGGGTGGCTGTATTGGATTTAACAGTGAGGAGGGGGTGGGCACAACGTTTTGGGTAGAATTACCATTGAGTTAAAGAATAAGATTGCAATTATGACAGAAGCCAGACCCCAAAAACCATGCATGTGACTAGGCCGAATTTGTAGGGAAGTTTGTGCGGCGACTCGCGTTTGACAAGTTTGGGGACGAAGCGAAGTAAGAAAAGATTGATGAGAAAGATGTGCATTGGAATAGTGCTGGATATTGCTGCAACTAATGGTGCACTACTGCTGGTGAGGGCAAATTGTCCCAGAGCAATAGCAACCAGATTGACTATTTCAATGAGGAGGAATATTCGCAGAAACGATATGAGAGTGCGAAAGTTGCGTAATACTTGCTGTCGATAGGTATGCCAGAATAGAGGGACGAAACCTGTTGTGATCAATCCAGCAGTGAAGATTAGGTATGCGGGGAAAAATGGTGCACGGTCGAATACGTAGTCCTCCATCATGTAGCCGATCACTTGGAGCATACTTCCGCCGAGCATGAAGAACAATGCGATCCATCTTGTGCGAAGATTGGAATCCACCAAGCACAATCCCACAGATGCAAATATTTGGATGATGATTCCGATGTACTGATGTAGATTAAAAGCTTGTCGAAAGATTATGTATGAGGCAAGAGGAAGAAATGCTGGCGTGAAATTCCAGTATGCTGAAACAATACCTGCATCGCTATATATTAATGCACGAAAGTAAAAGAACTGGCTACTTTGAAAGAAACAGCCCGCTAAAAATGCTATGATGATGAGAGTGGTCTCTGGTATGCTGGTGTCTACAAAAGGAGCAACAAATGGTATAGATTGAAAAACGATCATGGAAGACAAGGAGCTCGTGATTACGCCAAACCAAGGCTTTTCAAAAATTTTGTTCACACACTGTTCGTCTAGAATTATCACTAGGCCAAAAAGAAAGGACGATAATATGGCAAAAAGTAACCACATGAATGAGTATAGAATAGCATCGCGGCACGGTTTGGGTATGTATCGGTGATGTGTCAGTTAATTTGAGGAGATACTTTCGTTTGCTGTAAAAAAGTCTCCGAATCTGAGTAATGAATATCTAATACTTCTCGCCCCATATTGCCGATAGAACGCTTGATAAAATTTGCTGACCATCGTTTTATAGGGAAATGCTTTTGGATGATGAACATGACTGTTTTCCAATCAAACGGTGTACAACTATATATATCCATATGGATATGAGATGCGTCGATTGTCTCTTCAAAATAATGTCCGCTGATATGACTAGTTGTAATTGGTTGAATGAACGACCAACCGGGAAATTGTTTATCTGTCGCATCATATATTTGCAGAGGTCCAAGCTCTTCCATCCCTAATCCTGCCAATAAATCTGCTGCGAGATTTTCCGTCATGAGTTTTCGGTTAGAAAAATCGAGAGAAGAAGAAAGCTCTGCATCTAATATAAAATGCTCATGGCTGAGAGTGGCATGGCTCGCGGTGGCTTGTTTGATCATAGTGGTCCAGTATTTGCGCCAAGGTCCTTCAAGTAAAGATTGTTTTCTCAAAATAGATATGGCCTAATCAAACGTAGAATGTGGATAATTACTCCCCCCACCGAAACGTCCTGAATATCTCTTCCGCCAGCTGCGGATTGTCTGTCATTTGGGAGATGCAGATGAGGACCCTCTTGCCGTCTTTCTCCGAGCAGAGGGCATAGGCGGCGTCATCGCTGATGCGCTTGTACTCCATTTCACCAAAAAAACTCCATTCCAATACCGGAGGTCTGCACAAAGGTTGTGTGCCCGGCGCAAAATCGTATGGCAGCCTATCGAAGGCATCAACTTTACCCCATGATGTATCCCCGTTCGTTCCTTCCATGACCTGCGTCTGCGATGCGCCGGTGATGGCGGGGGAGCAGGAGAATTGTGAAGGCTGTTGATGGATGGTGATTGTAAAGTCTGATTCTGTCGGAGGATCATTGGTTGGATTCGAATCGAAGGTGACATTGTTCGTGTTGTGAAATTGGAAAAGATATCCGGGTATGTCGATCGCGCTTGCATCCGTGCGATATGTGCGAGTTGCTTCTTCAGTTGGGCAATACTGGGGCTGCCATTTGCCATCTTTCAATTGAACAGTATTGAAGCAAACATCTTCACGTAGTACTGACTGGTTGCTCAGTGAACAACCAGTCAGGATGAACATGCCAAACAAAAACAGAATCGTGTTTCTCATTGCATTAATATGGGAACGTAATCCGCACCATTCCATCGCAGTTGGCCATTGGAGACTACAATCCATGTTCCTTCGTCATGCAGTTGTCCAGAATCATCAAGATACTTTGCCTTTTGCCACACCACCCTCTCTCTTTGCTCCGGATCCGCATGCCAGGCGATCCAACTTACAGTCGCATACTCGTCGCCTTCCTGTGCAGAGCGATCGAGGGCGAGACCATATGTACTGTTCATCCAGCGATTTTCCATTTCGTTCCATTGTACTGGCAATTCTCCTGCAGATCCAAAGTCATCAGCCGTGATGTTCACGATGCCCCACGCCTGTGCCAGGGTGCGCAAATCTACGGTGCGACCGTTGATCTCTACTTCAAGATGACTGTGTGCTCTGTAGAAGTGATCGTTTCCTTCTGGACCCCGGCCGGCTACGATTCCCATTGTTTGCTGCGCATTCACTTGCATTCCCTCAAAGAGCTCCAATACAACTGCTCCATTCTCCTGTCTCACTTCATAGATCGGTTTTCCATTCTCCGACACGCGATCCGTGAGGTAAATCGGCATGTGAAGCAATGAACTGAACCACGGATGGATTTGTCCTGCAATCATCTGGCTGTGCGCGATGCGTACCGATCCGAATGATAATCCAATCTTTTCAATCACTCCGTCTGCCGGAGCTTTCACCAGCTTACCGTAGTCCGCATCTCCGTTTCCCCAGTTCAGGTCTATCGCATGGAAATCATCTCCCACATGCGCATCGGACCCGATCACCCATCTCCACTCCGCTGCATTTCCCTCCAGCGGAAAATGAGCAGCCATTTCATTGAGCACCGCATTCTCCACGGGATCATCGGACAGATGTTGCAGAGTCACCGTCCCCTCCTCCGTTCCCCCCTCCGTCGAGCGCGGGTGCATGGTGACGGTGAAGGGTGCGCTGATGCGATTGCCCGGGAGGCCCTGCGTGTCCGTGGGACGCTGCCAGACTGCGAGGCGGATGGTGAAAGTGCCCTGCGTGAAACTTTGTGACAGAACCTCGGAGATACGGGAGAGGGGGATGGTGGCGGACAGCGAGCCGGTAACGTTCTGTTCGAGAAGCGCGGGTGCAGAGGGGAAGGGATTGCCCTGAGTATCCGCCAGATATGCGTTCCACTGGCTGAAGGATGTATCCGCGCCGGAGAGATCGAAGTCGATGCGCATGGACGAATCTGCGTCAGTATACGCCGATTTATCCGTTGCGACGGAGAGAACGCGTGTGTCCTGCGCGGTGCACAGAGACTGCTGCACGAAGAGTTCCCCGTGGCCCCCGTCCGTGAATTGCTGTCGTAAGGCGGCGAAGAATCCATCAAGATCTCCGTTCTTTGCCAGTGTGTAGAGAGTGTAGGGACGGATGCCGATGATGCGTTCCGCGATGCAGAACAGGAGTCGCAGTTCCACCCCCCGCTTCGTTTGCGCCTGCTGCATCAGTCCATTGAAGATGCGGCCGGCGACGGTGTCATCGCGCACGGACTCAGAGCCGTACGTCGGGTACTGCATGGTGCCGCTTGCACGTTTGTACCATGACTGCGTGACGTCCAAAAGCGCGGCGTCATCGTACTTCTTGAGGATGAGGCGCAGATCGATGAAGCTCATGGTTTCATCGATGTCGACTCCGTCGAGAAGATCGGCACCGTCGCTGGTGAACTCTACCGTCGTGGAAAATGCAACGTCAAAAATGCTGTTGAGTGACGCGACAAGTTGCACCTTCGTAATGTATTGATCCAGCGTGGCAAGTACGACCTTTTGCGCTCCGTCGTTCTGCGCGATGATTTCGAGCCGGGGGTCGGCCATGGCAACTTCCGTACCAAACCAACGACTGAAGCGCGTGGCGGTGCGGCTGAGTGCGTCCATGTCCGGCGGCAGGTCCGTGGGTACGTAAGTGGAATTGGGCACCCAGTTTCCGTCGCCGTTTAAGTGATAGCCATTTTCCGCGAGGTTCCGGACGGTTGCGTCGTGATCGAGGACCATCGACTGCAGGCGGACCATAACCCGGTCGATCAAGCGTTCGGCGATGGTGATGGCCTGCGCGGGCGTGGGGAGCGTGATGCCGGTCAGTTCATGAATGGCCGCCACACAGTCCGCGCGATATCCGTGCCCGTTTTGACGGTTGGGATTTGCGTACAGTTCCCACAGAGTCTGAAGAGTATTGAACACGGTTTGCGGGTCTTTTCCCATGCGTATCCCCTGCATGCCTTCCATTGCCTCTCCCAGGATTTCGCCGAGCGCCAGCGTATACTCGATGCATCGGTCGTTCATGGCCTTGAGCAGATCGCTGCGCCGTCCCAGGACCCTGTTCTGCATCTGCTTGCGCGTCCACGTGGGCCCCATGCGCGCCCACTCCGCATCGATGGTGGCCTGAATATTCTCCTCCCGCAATTCCGGGTGGAGTGCGTAGAACGATGCGTAGAAGTCGTAGGTTACGTTGTACGGGGCAGGGAGATCCCGCGTGCGTTCGATGAGTTCGGAGTGGAGAATGCGCTGCCAGTTCTGTTCGCCGTAGAAAATGGAATCACCCATCGTCGTCGCTGTCTGAAAGTACTGCAGAACATTCCGCGCGGCCGCGTCTCCTTCCGGTATCTCCGGCGCTCCGTCGGCGGGATCGGCCGGCGTGAGGGTCTGCGTTTCCCTGTTCCAGTCGAATGCCACGGTGTCCTGCAGCAGGCCGTCGGGTCGTTCGTAGAGCGAGAGCACGTAGCGTCCGGTGGGGCGTGCTACGTCGAATGTCACGGTTGCCATGGCGTACTCCGTTCCGTTCTCATGCGAGAGTTGCATCGTGTCCAGATGCGTTCCCACATTCCAGGAGACGACGCTTTGATCTGCGGGCGATCGCACGGCGACGATCACGTTGTGTTTGTGCGTGGCGTAGACCATCAATGCCGGATCGACGGGGACGCGTTCCAGTTTCCCTTCTTCGTAGTCATCCCATGCTCGCTGCTGCGTGAGCACTTGCGCTCTGCCGTATTTTTGATCGTACCGTACCACGACTCTATCGAGCATGGCGGTGCGACTCTTATCCGTATACATGCAGAAATTCAGTTGACGCACTTGGCCGTAATACCAGTTGTTTGGCAGCGTAAATTGCACGCGCCCGTCCGCGAGACCGTCGGGATGTTCCAGAAGTTGCGTCGCCCCCTCCGCCAGAATGTACGTACTCGGCCCCGGATTTCGCATGCGAATGGTGAACGTGACGCGACCGTCGGCATGTTCGGTGAGTTCCACGAACATGCGTGCGTACGGAATTTCCTGTGCCTGCTCCGCTTCTGCGAGTATCTCAGCCGTTACGGGCGATTGGCGGTAACGTTCCACGACCGTCCTGCAGCGTGCGACGATCTCCGTCCAAACCGGATTGTCTGCGAGTGCCTGCTCCACCGCCAAGCGCACCGCGGCGGGGGAACCGTCGGTCGTCGCTATCGCAGCAGAGAACTCTGCGCAGAGATCCTGATACTCCCTGTCCGTCAGGTCGATGCTCAGTGAACCGGCATCGTTGCGCATGACGCGTGATCCCGTGCGCACGCGCTCGATGTGTAGCTCCGCCGGCATCTGTGATGCTTCCAGATGCAGCCCCTCCGTGAGCATGGCTTCGAGCGTGGTACGGACGATGTGCGTTGATTGCTCCCATCCTCCGGTGAGCGCATCGCGTTGCCGCAGTAACTGCAGATCGTTCTCTGACAATCGTCGTTCCCATTCCGCACGGTTGTCGCTATTGGATGTGGCGCGTGCTTCCGTATCGATTGCGGCTTGCCGGATGGTTGCCTGCTTGGTCCGGAGAGTAGCGGCTTCCCCCACGACGGTCGTGGCGCGAGGAATGTACAGTCCATACTTCTGTGCTTCGTTGTACTCCCATGTGCCCCGCATTTTGAAGTAATTGAGATACTGATCGAGTCCGTTCATTTGATTGCTCATTTCAGCCTTGTTGTTCGTTTTCTTGGCATCCAAGTAGGCGAATGCGTATCGGTAGGCTCCATCGTACAGTCGGACATCCGCTTGATCTGCGGGAGAAAGCTTCGAGACCGGCAGCGTCCGGATGGCGGTCGCTCCGTGCCCCGCGCGTTGGTACCACGATTGCGCATTCCACAGATCCAGCGCCGCCTTGGCCGCATCGCGCCGCGAGACGAGTGCTGGGTACTGTTGCAGGGCGGATGCGATGTCCCGGAGGAGGGCTGCCCGCTCCAGCTCAGCCAAGTGGTCGGTCATGTGCGTGGCGATCAACGTGCCGATCTCCTCCGCCGTTGCGGGTTGCTCGGGTGCCGCGGTGTCCTGCTCTTGCGAGGCGCCGTCTTCGTTCATGAGCTCGGTGACGGCTGCATCCGTTGCCTCAGCATCGGGAACGGTTTGTTCCGGGTCCACTTCCTCCTGCACCGGCGGCGTCGGAGCCTCCCTCACTTCGATCTCATCCAGACAGGCACCCGACTTTTCCAGTGACACTTTGACGTAACGAGCCGCGACGGGCGGGAAGGTAATCTCCCATGTTTCGCCCGGATTGAAATTTCCGTTGAACGCAGTGGATGCGGAATCAAAGACCGTCACGTACTCTTCCGCGTCGGCGCTGCCGTCGTTCGGTGCGTAGGCGTTCTCACTCGTCGCAACGGCCACGATGATCCTCCCCGGATCGCGGTCGGCATACCATCCCGTGCGATCTCTTCCCAAGCGCACCCGATCAATCATTTTCAACGCTCCCACATCTATCTTCGCCCAGCCATTGGGTGTCGATGCAATGAAGCTGCTGCCATTGCCGATGCGGCCGTCATTCAGCAAGTGCGGCTGATGGATGGCGTATCCCTGCAAGGGGCTGCTCGTCACGGCCGGCAATGCTCCGTTTCCCTGATACGCCACGTTGTCTTTCGTATCGATGGGAGTGTTCCTGCCCTGTTCCTGGGAAAATCCGGCGGCGGTGGCGGACGGTCCGGTGACGGGGGTCGATGCGACCAGGGAGATGGAGGGCGTGATCGATGGCGCTTCCCCCTCCCCCGTCCGTGCGGTCACGGACGATGCAATGTCCTGTGCGATATCCGTCAGCAGGGTATCCACGGCGGATGGTTCCAGGGGATTGGCATCCAGCATCTGTCGCGGCTCGAGATGTTCCAGGGAAAGTCGGCGGGTGGCGCGTTCGCTCATGGGGAGGGGGGAATGAATGTGTGCATTGCATCACCCCCGCGCTCTGTGCGACAGGAGACGGAGCGATCATGCATCGCACGGATTGCGGTTTTATGTGAAGTGCTTGCCCTTCTTGAGCGTTCTTTTTCATCACGGAACACATCGTGTGTTAGAATGACATGCATGAACAACGCGCAGATGGCACGGGCGTTTCAAACCGTTGCGGCTCTCCTGATGCTGCAGGATGAAAACCCGTTTCGCATTCGAGCGTATGAGCGGGCGGCGCAGACGATCGAGGGACTCAGCGAAGACATGGAGATGATCTATACGCGGCAGGGGATCGAAGGAGTGCGCGCGATGCCCGGCATCGGTGCGGATCTGTCTGCGAAGATCGAGGAGATGCTCACGACGGGCAGCATGGCGTTTCTGAAGGAGTTGCAGAAGAACGTGCCTGCGGGATTGCTGGAACTGTTGGAGATTGAGGGATTGGGTCCCAAGAAGGTGAAATTTCTCCGGCAGAAATGCGGCGTGGAGAGCATCGCGGATTTGGAACGACTCGCGCAATCGGGGGAACTTGGCAAGCAGAAGGGCTGGGGTGAAAAATCAGTGCGGAATGTGCTCGCTGGAATCGCTGCGATGCGCGCGCACCGGGAACGCATGGCGATCAACGTGGCTCACTCCATCGCGGGGGACATCGTGCAGACACTCGAGGAGAGCGGACTGTGCGGGAGAATTGAAATTGCGGGAAGCCTGCGGCGGCGCAAGGAAACGATCGGCGACATCGACATTCTGGCGACGAGTGACGAGCCCGCGAAAGCGATGGACGTGTTCTGCGGATTTTCCTTGGTGGAACGGGTGCTTGCGAAGGGCGGGACGAAAGCGAGCGTGCACCTGTCCGCCGGCATCGATGCGGATCTGCGCATCGTGCGTGCAGAGGTATTCGGCGCGGCGCTCCACTACTTCACGGGGAGCAAGGAGCATAACATCGCACTGCGCAAGCGTGGCATCGCGCGCGGATGCACCGTCTCCGAGTACGGCGTGTATGAGGGAACGGCGGAGCAGAAGGGGAGGCTGCTTGCATCCAAAACGGAGGAGGACGTCTACCGAGCGGTGGGGTTGCCCTTCATCCCGCCGGAACTCCGGGAGCATCGGGGGGAGATCGAAGCGGCGGAAGCGGGAACGCTCCCCATCCTCATTGAGGAAGCGGATGTGCACGGCGATCTGCACGTGCACAGCAATTTCAGCGACGGATCGGTGACGATGACGCGAATGGCCGAGGCGGCGCAGGAGAGGGGGCTGCAGTACATTGTTTTTTGTGATCATGCGTCGTCAATGGGGATGGTGAGGGGAATCAAGGACGACACTATCGATGCGTACCTCGCACTGATCGAGGAAGCGCGGAGAACGGTGCCGGGTATGACGATCGTTGCGGGGGCGGAAGTCGATATTCTGGAAGACGGATCACTGTATCTCTCCGATGAAACGATGAGTCGACTCGACTGGGTGACGGCATCGGTGCATGCGCACTTCAAGATGTCTCCACAGGAGATGACCGAACGGATGCTGCGTGCATTGGATCATCCTTCCGTTCGACAGTTGGGTCATCCCACCGCGCGGTTGCTCCTGCGACGTGATCCCATCGAGTTTGATACGGATGCGGTCTTCGCCAAAGCCGCCGCGCAGAAGATCGTAGTGGAGATCAATGCGTCGGTGTTTCGATTGGATGTGAATGACGTGCTCATTCGCAAAGCCAAAGATGCGGGTTGCTTGTTTGCGATCAACAGTGACGGTCACAGCCCGGGCGATCTGGATTACCGCTACGGCATCAGTCAGGCGAGGAGGGGGTGGCTGTCCAAGGAAGATGTGATGAATGCGAAGGGAGTGCGGGAGTTTGAGATGTTTTTGGATCGGAGGCCATAACATTCCAGATTCGTATGCTGACATGTTCCATTTTTGTCCTTTCTTTGTGCGCTACAAAGAAATGACAGAATGATCATCTTCGCATTCTCCACCACATCGACACCATCGATGCACCGAGGATGACGAAGAAGCTCGCGACGAGGTAGGCCAGCAGCTCCGGCGCCAGGAAGACCAGTAATCCGAAGAGAAGGGAGAGGAGCCCCAGTGAGAGCATTCCTGAGCCGAGGGCGGCGCCAGCATGGCGATAATCAGTATTCTTTGAGTGACGCAGGAGGGAGAACATGAGAGAATGATAGCATGATTGGCGCCGCTCTCATCCTCTTGATCGTGATTGTTCTGGTGACCGTCGTGACGATCGCATCCCGCAAACGATGACTGTCTGGCAGTCGCCCGTCGGTTGGCTGGATGTTCGCGCGGGAAGCAATGGCATTCATTCCATAACACTCAGCTCCGAGAAACCGATGGACGCGACGGACCATTCGCTGTCCGATCAGTGCGTCGCTCAACTGCGGGAATACTTCGTGGGGGAACGCACTGCCTTCGATGTGCCCCTCGCTCCCGTCGGCACGCCGTTTAGGATGGAAGTCTGGCGTGCGGCGCAACGGATCCCGTACGGAGAAACGCGCACGTATGCGGAGCTTGCATCGATGATCGGTCGGCCCGGTGCGGCGCGGGCGGTCGGCAATGCTCTCAAAAATAATCCCATCGCTATCCTTATTCCCTGCCATCGCATTGTTTCGGCAGACGGTTCCATCGGCGGATACGCATGGGGCAGCGAAAAGAAGCGAATCTTACTTGCCTTGGAGCGCTCGGCGCATTGACACGCACACTGCCGGTGCTAGCATCATCGCCATTTATCCATTTTCGATCAACAATATGCAGGGAATCAAACTTCCAGGAGATGATGCTTTCGACCCAGAAGCAGATGCACCAAGGCGTGTGACTGATACAAGGTATGTTGCTCCGGTTGCCATTCGGCTTGGTGACACGGAGCAGGGTGTGCAGCAGCAAGTCGGGGAACTGCATCTTCCTGCGGACGCACAACCCGCAACAACCATGATGGAGGGGAAGACCTTGAGGGCCGAAACACAGAATGGCGTAACCGTTGCGCGGATCACTGCAAGGAAACTAGAGGAAGCTCGGCAATGTGTGGATTTTTGGGAAAATCTCGATGGGTTGAAAGATACAAAGAATCTGGTGATCGATTTTTCGGGTGTTGAGTTTATTGCCGGTGCTTTTTTGAATGCACTCATTGTTCTTGATAAGCGAATGAAGAGTAATTCTGGTGTTTTGAAGCTCGCAGGAATGGCCCCAGAGATTCGGGCAGTTTTTGTTATCACTCGCCTACATAAGTTATTCGATATTTGCGGTACAGTGGAGGAAGCCATTGCCCGGATGAATGCTCCAAGTGCGTGAGATCGACTGCTTCTTGTAAGGCGAGAGTGCCTCGATCATACATCGGGCGGGACACGCACAGTCTCGTAGTGTATCGTTGAGAACGATGTACATCGATACCGCTCCCGGTGCCGTCCTGCGCGCGCTCACGACGAACGTCGAGGGGCTTGCGGCGGCGCAGGTGGAGGCCGTGCGGGCACGGTCGGGATGGAACGAATTGCCGCGGAAGAAGCGATCCCTCCTTTTCCTTTTCCTGAGACAATTTCACAGTGTCCTCATCTACATCCTCTTCGGGGCGCTCATTCTTTCTCTCGCCATCCCCCTGATGGAGGGGCACCTGTGGTCGGTGGAGAGCGTTCTGGATTCCGTCGTCATCCTCGCCATTCTTCTCCTCAATGCTCTCCTTGGATTCGTGCAGGAGTACAAGGCCGATCAGGCGATCCGTTTGCTGGAGAAACTCACGTCGCCCACGGTCCGCGTCCGGCGTGACGGAAAGGAGCAGATCATTCCCTCGCGAGAGCTCGTACCCGGGGACATCGTCATCATCGAAGCAGGCGACAAGCTCTCCGCGGACGGACGCATCATTCTGGAATCGCATCTGCAGTGCAACGAAGCATCGCTCACGGGCGAGTCCGTCGTGGCGGACAAAACGGCGGAGGCGCTCGCGGGAGGAGATCTTCCCATCGGCGATCGGCGCAACATGGCGTTTGCGGGTACGCTCGTCACGCGCGGATCGGGGGAGATGGTGGTGACGGCGATTGCGCTGCAGACGGAGATCGGGAAGATCGCGAACTTAGTCGCACAGACGCGCATGCCGGAGACGCCGCTCGCGCTGCGCATGAACCAACTCAGCGCGATGCTGGGTACCGTGGTGGTGATTCTCTCAGGCATCGTCGTGGCGGTCAGCTGGGCGCAGGGGAGGGCGTTCTGGAGCATTCTTCTCACGGGCGCATCGCTGGCTGTTTCGGCGGTTCCCGAAGGATTGCCGGCGGTCGTCACCGTCAGCCTCGCGCTGGGCGTGCGTCGCATGGTGAAACACCACGCGCTCGTGCGCAGGCTGGATGCTTTGGAAACGCTGGGGAGCGTCACGGTCATCTGCGCGGACAAGACCGGTACCATCACGGAGAATGCCATGCACGTCGTGGAGACGTGGACGGAGCGATCCGCCGATGCACCGCTTCTCGCGCAGATCGCGGCGTCCTGCAATCGTGCGTCTCTGCCGGACATCGGCGATCCCACGGAAATAGGACTGCTCGCTTTTGCGAAGGAACGGAAGGCGAAGCGTCTGCCGATCGATGAGGAGCAGGTGCCTTTCAGTTCAGAGGACAAATATATGCAAACCAAACACGGAACGCGCTCCTTCCTGAAAGGCGCGCCGGAGGTGATTGCGCGTCTCTGCCGGATCGATGTTGCGTCGATGCAGGCGCATACCGCCGCGTTTGCGCAGCGGGGGTTACGGGTGCTGGCGTGCGCCGTCCTCGACGCAGGGAAGAAAACGCCGCGTTTCGTCGGGCTCATTGCACTCACCGATCCTCCTCGCGCGACGGTGAAGGCCGCCATCCGGGAAGCAGAGCGCGCCGGCATTCGCACCATCATGATCACGGGAGACAATCTGGAAACGGCACTGGCGATCGCCGGACAAATCGGGATCAAAGGAAAGGGAATGCTCGGCGAGGAGATCGATTCCCTGAAACCCTCCGCACTTCGCGCCCGCCTCCGCACCGTCGGCGTCTTCGCGCGCGTGTCGCCCAAGCACAAGCTGCAGATTTTGGAAGCGCTCCGGAAGGGCGGTGCGATCGTCGCGATGTCGGGGGATGGCGTGAATGACGCACCGGCATTGAAGGGTGCGCACGTCGGCGTGGCGATGGGAAAGGTCGGGACCGATGTCGCACGCGAAGCGGCGAGTATCGTTCTCACGGATGACGATTACGCGACCATCGTGGCGGCGGTGCGGGAGGGGCGGTGCATCTACGATAATATCCGCAAGTTCGTTCTCTTCCTCGTACGCGCCAACTTCGATGAAATTCTCCTCATATTTTTGACCTCGCTGGCGGGATTGCCGCTGCCGTATCTTCCTTTGCATATTTTCTGGATCAACCTGATGACCGACGGTCTCCCCGCGCTCGCGCTCTCCATGGAACCTGCGGAGCGCGACATCATGCAGAGGCCCCCGCGCGATCCCGCGGAACATATCTTCGCCGGGCAGGCCGGCATTCTCATCATCGCCACGCTCATCGGCATGGCCGTGACGTTTCTGCCGTTCCTCTTTCTGCTCGACCATCACGCGGATATCGATCGCACGCGCAGCGTCGTTCTTTCCATTGCCATCGTGTTTGAGCTTTTTCTTGCCTATTCCTCCCGCAGCAACCGCCCCTTCTGGACGATGCGGTTCCTCGGCAATCCCTGGCTCCTCGGTGCGCTGGCCGTCCCGCTCGTCTTCCATGCGCTCCTCCTCTTTACCCCTCTTGCGGCCGTCTTCGATCTCGTCACGCTCTCGCTCTCCGATGTGCTGCTCGTGCTCGCGATCTCCCTCGCGGGATTCCTGGGATTTGAAGGCATGAAGGTGGTGATGGCACGAAAGTGAGCGGTGGAGCGCAGCCCGACATTATCCATTGACAGACCGGTGGAGGGGGATAGCGTATGCCACTATTTTCTTCCAATATTCCTATGAACGGTGCACCAAATTCCCCATCACAAATCGCGGAACATGCGGCAGAAGCGGGTGTGTGCATTCCCGTAGCAGAACTTGGAATATTGAGGGAACTCCTGGATAAACAGGAGAGAAATTGTGATTCCTGGGGAAAAATAAGTGCACTGGCAGTCAGTATAGAGGATTGGATCGTTCACAATGCCGATGTAGCTTTTCAACGTGGGCAGCAGTGGACAGATGAAACGGAAGAGGACTATCAATTGTTGGTAGGGGTTTATGAAATAGTGAGTACCGAATGCAAGAAATTTAGTGAAGTAGATGTAACGGGTGAGAATGACGCAAGGAGAAACTATTATCAGTTGAGCGAGCATATGAGGCGTTCTCTCAATCGTCTTCTGCATTCGGTAGAATCGCTCGATGAAGTACGATCTGCACTGCGTCCGGATTTGGCTCTGGAGGATATCAGGGAGGAACTCTCGGAAATGGCGGAGAATGTGAAAGGTGGGACCATTTCTGATGGTGATCTCACTTCTTTGCGGACAACAGTGGACGATCTGGGTGACTTGATCACGGTAACGAGCGAACGATACAAAGAGTACTCTCCTGCTATGCTATCGGAATTGGATGTACTGCTCAGTGACGATGAGAGGTCCGATGGGATGTGTGTGCTCACCACATTGGATAAGCTCATTGAAAAGGGAGGCTCGCGTGTGCAGGAGACTGTTGGAACGATGATGGATGACATTCGAGGCTTCCGTGCACAATTGGACATTCTTTTACAACTGCTCCTTACTTCAGAATCTGCAGGAACACACTGGAGGGAGTTGTATCTTTCATTGGGGAAAATGCAGCGTGACATGCTTCGATTGTCTGCCGTTGCTCAATTGCCCGCGATTGACACACAAGTTACGCAAGAAATTTTTGGCTGTGCAGAGGCAGCGTTGCGTGCGCTTAGGACACTGTTATGGTCGTGTCGAGAACGATGCAGTTTGCCGAATGCAGATTTGCCGAATCCTTCTATCAAGGACGAGTAAGTCATCCTCTTCCTCCAAACGGCATCACCCCGCCTCCCGCGTTGTCCCGTTTCAGCAGATCCGTCGCGAGCGGCACGATGACCGATGTGTTGTAGTAATCGGCTCCTTCCGGCACGTTCGTCACGGGGAAGATGAGCGCGGGGACGAGGAGTTCATCCATACGGTTCTCGTCAAAGACGCTGACCGTTGCGTAGCCGAGGGTCGGTGTTCCCAAGGTGATCGCGACTGTCGTGCGCTCTGCTCCTTCCGGATAGACATTGCCCGGGTACGAGCTCGCCGTATCAAGATACCGGCGGATGGTTTCCTCATCTGCGGCGGCGTACGCCGAGGATTGATACGTCCGATCCATGATGCCCGATACTTCTTGCACTTTCATTTCGCGGATATTGATGCCAACGGAGATGCCGACCGGAGTACCCGAAGCATCGACGACGGGTGTGTTTTCCAGAAAGAACGGATAGATGACTCTCACGACGTCACCGATGGAATAAGTCGATCGCTCTCCTTCGGTCATGCTGTCGTACCGCATGCGCCAGGAAGTGTCCACGGCCGGCGGTCCGTAGGATGTCAGATCGATGTCGTGCTCTCGCACGAACGCGTCGGCGACGGCGATCACGGCGTCATCGTCCGGGATATCGTCGGGTGTCTGTTGGTATCGGCGGAAGCACGCTTCATCTTGGCAGTCGCTTTCCGGATGCGGCCACTGCTCCCAATTTTGGTACAGAGACAACATGCCCTCGCGAAGTGCGATGTTGAAGGTGTACCCGTAGGGCTTCTGTTGAATGAAATTGAGTGAATCGACGTCACTGTCGGCAAAGGTCGTGAGGTCGAGGAGATCAATGTTCAACTCCCGCAGCATCTTCGTCGCATCCGCGTGCAGTGTGTTTCGTTCACGCTTGAAGACGGAGACCGTACCTTGCGGCAGAGGGGGGAGTGCGCCTTCGAATGAGAAAGCATAGGCGGATGCAAAAGGCGGCATGCCGGGATCCGCCGGTGCGATCATCGGCGTCGTCCCGATTCCCGCATCGCCGCCGCCCCCCCTTCCCGTCACGCTCAGCGGGGGAATCATGCCGTCTTGCTGCACGCCTTCCCCGCGCGGATCACCGAAAGCCCGTTGCGTGCCTTCCGGTCGGATGTCGTTCTGCCACAGCGGCAGGACGATGATGCCCAGGAGCATGCCGACGATGGCTCCGCTCATGCCGAATGCCAGACGGGGGAGGGAGAAGAAGGAGGCGAATCGTTCGAAAACGGTTGCCGGCTGCGACTGAGCCGCACGTTCCTTGAGGAGCATCCGCAGGCGTTCAACGAACGCGGGATCGGGCGTTGCGTCCGGTTTGGTCTTCAGGAGCATCTCAATCAACGGGAGCAACTGCGGTTCCTGTGCTCGCAGCGAAGGATCGAGCGCATACAGATCATTGAGGATGGAGCGCAGGCGTGTGGCGTTCATAGAGTGGCGGGGTAGAGAATGAGGAGGGCGAGCGCCGCCGACGGCATCCGGTCCCGGAGCTCGCTCATGGTGCGGGAGAACTGCATCTTGAGTGCCGATTCCGATTTGCCGGTGAGCGCGGCGATTTCTTGGTAGGAGAGACCGTCCCACAGGCGCAGGATCACGACGTCGCGCTTGTCCTTGGGGAGCTGCTTCAGCATCGATCGCACCTGCTTGCGGGCAAGTGAGCTTTCGGCATCGAGCGCCGGATCATCCTCGGACTGCAGATCCCAGAATGCGTCGATGTCCTCGTGCGGGTGACGCGTGCGGAAGTGGTCGGTCACGGAATTTCGCGCGATGCGGTAGAGCCAGGTGGAGAAGGCGCCTTTCTTGGCATCATACGAGCCGATGTTTTCCAATGCCTTCAGAAAGGTCTGACTCGTGAGGTCCTCCGCCGTGGCGCGGTCCATCACGCGGTAGAAGATGAATCCGTACACACCTTTCAGATGGCGCACGTAGAGCGCATCGAAGTCCGCGAGGTGTCCCTGTGTGCAGGAAAGAGCGAGGTCGGCGTCGGGCTGCATGCCCTCTATCATACGATGGGATCGGTCATCGGTCACAAGAAAAAAGCCGTCACATCCCTGTGTAACGGCTCGTCGGTTCCCTAGCGTACATAGCGGGGTTCGGGACGCACACTATCGAGACGGTATTCCACTCTGGCGCTCACCGCGCCGGGGGAGTTCGTCTCGCGGAGCGTTCGCTCCATCGACCCCTCAACGTACACAGTGACGCTCGTTTGGTACTGAGCGCAGCCGCTCAGCGCAAGCATCACGACCATTATTGCAAGGAACAAACGATTCATAGCAGACTCCTTTCTGCCGAATTTCAGTCCTGAACGTGCGATCCCCCCTTGGGAGCACTTCGTTCAGTTATGTAATAATACAACAATGTATAAATTTGTAAATAGAATAGTTAGGGCTAAAATAAGCCATATTCCTAATTGTCATGCTTTTCCTCACGGAGGAAGGTCTCTTCGGGGTAGCATCGATGCATGCCTTCCACTCCCTTCTCCCGTTTCATCGTTCTGCTCGAGCGCACGATGGAGCAGTTAGAGCTTTCCGCGCAGGAACGCGCGTTGCTCCGAGAACCGCAGTTTGTCCATCGGCAATCGATCGATCTTGTGCGAGATGACGGTTCGCACCTGGTGGTTCCCGCGTACCGCGTCCAACACAGTGATGCGAGAGGCCCCTACAAAGGAGGCATCCGTTTTCACCCGGCTGCGGATCTGGAGGAGGTGAAGGCACTCGCGGCTCTCATGTCGATCAAGACCGCCGTAGTCGGCATCCCGTTCGGCGGGGCGAAGGGCGGCGTACAGTGCAATCCCAAAGAACTCAGTTCGGCGGAATTGCAGCGTCTCTCTCGTGCGTATGTGCGGACGTTTGCAGAGCATCTGGGTCCGGAGCGCGATATTCCCGCACCCGACGTGAACTCGACTCCCGCCATCATGGCGTGGATGCGCGACGAGTATGAGAAGATGACGAACAGTTTTGCACCCGCGTTCATCACGGGAAAACCCATGAGTTACGGAGGATCCTTGGGGCGCGATACTGCGACCGCGCGCGGAGGTTTTTTTCTGCTGCAGGAACTCATGCAATCGGAGGGGATGCAGGCGCGGCACTTGCGCGTGATTCTCCAAGGATTCGGGAATGCCGGCGCGAACATGGCGCACTTTCTTCACCACGCCGGCTGCACCATCGTTGCGATCTCCGATTCGCAGGGGGGAATTGTCGCGGAGGAGGGACTCGATCCCGTGCGCATCCGGCAGTACAAGAACCAGACCGGTTCGGTGAAGGGAGAATACTGCGAGGGGTCGGTCTGTGACATTGAACGCATGAAGCTCGATCACGTTCGACACGTCACCAATGAGGAACTATTGGAATTGCCGTGTGATATTCTCATTCCGGCGGCGCTTGATACTGTCATCTCGGAACGGAATGCAGCGAAGATTCAAGCTCGGTACATAGTGGAACTCGCCAACGGCCCGACGACACCCGAAGCGGATGCGATTTTGCAGGACCGCGGCATCACCGTCCTGCCCGATGTGCTGGCCAACGCAGGCGGCGTCACGGTGAGCTACTTCGAATGGGTGCAGGGTCGCTCGGGAGAGCGGTGGACGGCGGAACGCGTCGATGCGGAACTCAAGCGCACCATGCTCGATGCGTTCTCTGCGGTGCGTGCCGAGGTGCGACAGAACGGCGTCACGTATCGCGAGGCCGCGTTCATCCTCGGGGTGCGACGGATCGTTGAGTCCATGCGGGCGCGGGGATGGGTGGGATGATACTCACGCGATCGCCGCATCGATGATATCCTTCATCGCTTGCTTGCTCTGCGCTCCTGCGAAGGCTTTGATCGGCTTGCCGTCCCGGAAGAGCGCGAAGGTCGGGATGCTCATGATGCCCATGTGCGAGGGCAGGCGATTTTCCTCCACGTTCATTTTGGCGATCTTCACTTTGCCGGCGTAATCGGCGGAGAGTTCCTCCACGACGGGATTCATCATCTTGCAGGGTCCGCACCACGAGGCCCAGAAATCTACGAGGACGGGGAGATCGGACTTGATGACTTCCTGTTCGAAGGTGGCGTCGGTGACGGGGGTGGGCATGGTGGGATTGGGGATTGGGAAGTAGGGATTGGGAAGGAGGGATTGGGGATGTGTTGCACGTTGCTCGTTGTTCGTTACTGATGTCTTACGTCTTACGACTTATACAATGCAATCAGCGAGGATAATCGTTCGGTCTTCTTCGCATCCAGAGTGTTGCCCAGTTCCTCACAGAGCATTGCTTCCAAGATGGATGCGCGCACGGAGGAGAAGGACGTGAGGATCGAGCGCGTGAGGTGGGCGACATCCGCGCAGGAGCGCTTCTCTTCCAGATAGCCCTTGAGTGCCTCAATTTGCCCCTGGATGCGGCTGAGGTGTCGTATGAGTGCGGTACAATCGTCGGTCGGCATGGGTACATAGTATACCCCCTACCCTATGAATGCAAGAGAAGATTGCCACCTTTTTCTGTCGCAAAAAAGGTGGCGCCAAAAGTGCGACCGCGCGCAATGCCTCCTCCGCCCGCCCCGCGGCGCGACATTTTCTCCTTCCAAGGCTTCAGTCAAAAATGTCGCGCAAACGCTGCGGGGCTCCCTCTTCACCCCCCTGCGCGCGGACCATCCCGCCTGTCATGATGCATGTCTCCCCCTCTCCTGTTGGCGTGGGCAGGGAAGGAGAGGGAGTCGGGGGGTGAGGAGGCCCGGGGTCGGGGGTGAGGGAATCCAAGCGTGTGCGCACTCTACCGTCCTCTTCTCCGCGTTGATTTCGTATGTTCCGGTTTCCTCTCGCTGCCGGGTTGCGCCGTTCCCTCTTCCCCGAACCGGGTGATGACGGTGCTGCGCCCCCGCGCGTCGCGTTCGATATCGATCAGTCCCCGTTGCGCGGCGTCTTCCAGGAGGTGGGTGAAGCTGCGATAGCCGTAGTAGCTTTCATCGAAGGACGGTTTCTTGCGCTTCATGGTGTCCTTCACCAGCGATGCGTACAGTGTCTCGTGATTCTCTCGACGCAGGGCGGAGCACGTGTCCAGCAGGAGTGCGAACACTTCGCGCTTCTTCTCCGGGATGTCCGCGCCGATGCGAATGGAGACGGCTTCCACGTTCTCTTCGCGCTCCAAATCTTCATAGAAGATGAACTCGTCACAGTTGTCGCTCAGCAGAGGCGACGTCGATCCGCGCATCCCGAGTCCGATGACGCGCTTGCCGTTCTCCTTCAGTTTGGACACGAGCGGCGAAAAATCACTGTCGCCGGAGACGATCACGAACGTATCGATGTGTGTTTTACTCCACGCCAAATCCATCGCATCCACCACAAGACGAATATCGGCGGAGTTCTTCCCGGTTAAGCTGCGGACGGGTATTTCGATCAGTTCGATGGCGGCTTCATGAAACGGCGCGGTGTACGCGGGAAAGCGCGACCAATCGGCATATGCCTTCTTCACGATCAACTTCCCTTTTTCCACCAAGCGTTCCAGTACTTTGTCGATCATGAACATGCCCTGCTTGCGGTCACGAAAGCCCAGCGCCAAATTTTCCAGATCGATGAAAACGGCGAGGTTGCGTTCGGCGTCGGGGGAGGAGGGGGGCATAGGAGAAAGTGAGGAAGGTGAGGAAAGGCAGAAAGGACGAATGGATACTGACGAATGAGAAATACATAATATCGACGTGAAAGCACTGTAGGCTTATTTATGCAGAAATGAAATGAGGATGGCAGCCGATTACAACTTCCCGATCTCCTTCAAATCCTTGTCCGGCAGGTAGAGGATGCTCAGTCCCAGTGCGATGCCGGCGATCGCCGTCCAGGTGTGGTTGCCGCCGAAACATGCCGCATCGATCCAGTCCAGCACGTACCAGACGCCGCGCCAGACCAGTACCAGTCCGAAGACGATCCCGAGATTGTGGGCGAAGTAACCCAACGTGAGTGTTTTGGGGCGTTTGGGCATGGGGAGAGTGTAGAGGGAACGGAGGATGGGGGGAAAGAGATGATGTTGCGGGAAGGGGAATACTCGTACCCTTTTCATGCGAGGTCAGTTCCGCTAGGATCCGCGCGCTCTCAACGAGAATCCCATTTCCTTCCTCTTTTCTATGGCAACAGGAACGGTATCGCAGGTCGTCGGTGCGGTCGTGGACTGCGCGTTTCCCCCGGCGGAGCTGCCGCCGATTTTCAGCGCTCTCACCGTGATGAACGGCAAGGAAGCACTCACGCTGGAGGTGCAGTTTCACCTGGAGGGAGGCATCGTACGCTCCGTCGCCATGGGCCCGACGGACGGACTGGCGCGTGGTTTGTCCGTGACCAGCACCGATCAGCCCATTTCCGTTCCCGTCGGACCGGAAACGCTCGGTCGCATGATGGACGTGCTCGGGAAGCCGATCGACGGCATGTCGCCGATGAAATCAAAAACATTCTATCCGATCCATCGCAAGCCCCCGACGTTCGACGAACAGTCGACGGAGACGGAAGTCCTGGAGACCGGCATCAAAGTGCTCGATCTCATCTGTCCCATTCTCAAGGGTGGGAAAGTCGGACTCTTCGGCGGAGCGGGCGTGGGCAAGACCGTCGTCGTGAAGGAACTCATTCGCAATATCGCCACGGAGCACGGAGGATATTCGGTATTTGCCGGCGTCGGGGAGCGCAGTCGCGAAGGAAACGATCTCTACTATGAAATGAAGGAATCGGGCGTTCTGGACAAGACGGTGCTCGTCTTCGGTCAGATGAACGAACCGCCGGGTCCGCGCTTGCGCGTCGCGCTCTCGGGATTGGCCGCCGCCGAGTACTTCCGGGATGAGGAGCAGCGCGACGTGCTGCTCTTCATCGATAACATCTTCCGTTTCACGCAGGCGGGATCGGAACTCTCCGCTCTGCTCGGCCGCATTCCGTCCGCCGTCGGCTACCAACCCACGCTCGCCAATGAAATGGGCGCCCTGCAGGAGCGCATCACGTCGACCAAGAAGGGATCGATCACCTCCGTGCAGGCGGTGTACGTTCCGGCGGATGACTTTACGGATCCGGCGCCGGCCACGACGTTCGGTCACTTGGATTCCACCATCGTGCTCACGCGCTCGCTCGCGGAACTCGGCATCTATCCCGCCGTCGATCCGCTCGATTCGACATCGACCATTCTGACGCCGTCCGTGGTCGGACAGCAGCACTACGAAACGGCGCGTTCCGTGCAGAAGGTGCTGCAGCGCTACAGAGAATTGCAGGACATCATCGCGATTCTCGGCATGGAAGAATTGTCGGAGGAGGACAAGCTCTCGGTCCGCCGCGCCCGCAAGATCCAGCGTTTCCTCTCACAACCCTTCTTCGTTGCCGAAGTCTTCACCGGTTTCCCGGGCAAGTTCGTCCGCCGCGAGGATACCGTGCGCGGCTTCCAAGCGATCTTGGACGGCGAGTACGATGACGTTCCCGAACAGGATTTCTACATGAAGGGCGGCATTGAAGAGGTTCGTTCCAAGTAAATCGTCATGCGACTTGAGATCATCACCCCCGACGGCACGGTCTTCGAAGGCGATGCGCAGTCCGTCTCCATCCCGACTCCCGATGGCGAGATTACGGTGCTGCCGCACCACATCCCGCTCATGAGCATCGTGCTGCCGGGTTCGGTCATGGTGCGCGAAAACGGCGAGGAACGATTGCTCGCGGTGTCGCGCGGCGTCATCGAAATCGACGGACAGACCGTGCGGCTCCTGGTCGACTCAGCCGACCGCGCCGAGGAGCTGGAGGAGCAGGTGATTGAGAAGGCGAAACAGGCTGCCGAGAAATTGCGTACCGAACGTCGCGAGGACGCCGAAGGATTCGCGGAAGCCACGGCGCTCCTGGAGCGCGAGCTCGCGCGTCTCACGACGGTGCGACGTCGCGCGCGTCGGTCTCTTCCCCCCTCCGCCTGACGACGTATGACGAACCCCTCCCCCGCAAACGGCCGCCCGTCGCAGAAATCGGAACCGTCGGGTCTGTGGCAGAGCGTCGCGCTGGCGTGGGAACTCGGCTATCTCATCGCCATTCCCGCCGTTGTCCTGGGGTTTGGCGGCGCGTATCTCGATCGTTCCTTTGATTCCTCCCCGCTCTTCCTTCTCATCGGTTTCGCTTGTGCCGCTCTTCTCTCGGGCATCGGCGTCTACCGCAAGGTGAAGAGTATTTCTCACTCTTCCTGATCGTTGCATGGACATTGAGACTCCTCCGCTGGCTTCCGAAACGATTTTCCATCTTGGGTCGTTCGAAGTGCGCAACACGCTCATCATGGCGTGGCTGGCGATCGCAGTCGTGATCGTCCTCGCCCTCGCCGCGCGCCGCACGGGATACAAAATGATTCCGGGTCGCTTCCAGACGTTTCTGGAAGTCATCCTGGAAGGAATGTTTGATTTCTTCGATTCGATCGTCGGCAATCGTGCGCAGACGCGAACGTTCTTCCCCTTCGTCGCCACGATTTTCCTCTTCCTGATGATCGCCAACTGGATGGGCATTTTTCCCGGAGTGGGTTCCGTCACCATCGAAGGGGAACACGCGGGGGAGGTGCTGGCGCTGCCGATTTTCCGCTCCATGAACGCAGACGTGAACATGACGCTCGCCATCGCGTTGATTTCCGTGGTTGCGACGCAGCTCTTCGGCATTGCCGCACTCGGCGTTCTTCCGTACGCCGGCAAGTATTTCGTCGCTCCCTGGCGGGATCCCATCGGTTCATTCGTGGGCATTCTGGAGATGGTCGCCGAATGTGCGAAGATCATTTCGTTCAGTTTCCGGTTGTTCGGCAACATTTTCGCGGGGGAGGTGCTCCTCGTGGTGATCGGATTTCTCATGCCGTACCTCGCGCCGATCCCGTTCCTCGGTCTCGAACTATTCGTGGGATTCGTGCAGGCGCTCGTGTTTGCGCTCCTCACATTGGTGTTCCTCAAGATGGCCGCCACCGCCCACGGCGGACACGAACATGCGGCGTGAGAAACGCTCACCCTTGATTTTTTTGCCCCATCGGGTTATACGCGTGTGCATTTCCTTTCTTATCCCCCTTTCTTACCCCCCATTCTATGGAAGAAGTGACTGAAGTCGCGGCAGGTGCCGCAGGCCTGATCGATCCGAATCTGCTCGTGGCACTCACGATGGTGCTCGGCGCGGCGGTGCCCGCCTTCTGTATCGGTTGGATCGGCAGCCGCGCCATGGAAGCCATCGGCCGCAATCCCGAGGCAGCCGCGCGCATCCAGACTCCGATGATCTTGTCGGTCGCCTTCACGGAGGCCATCGCCATTTACTCATTGGTCGTCGCGCTCATCATCAAATTCGTCTGAATCTCCGACCCATGGAACAACTCCTGGAAAAACTCGGCATCAACTGGGGACTGCTTCTCGCGCAGATCGTGAACTTTCTGATCGTGCTTGGCGTCCTGTCGTATTTTGTCTATCGGCCGTTTCTCACTCTTCTCGATACGCGTCGCGAACGTGTGCGCAAATCGATGGAAGATGCCAAGCGCATCGAAGATCGGATGAAGGAATTTGAGTCGTTGCGTGCGGAGGAACTCAAGAAAATCGACCGTGAGAGCGGCGAGTCTCTGGACAAGATGCGCCGCAAGGCCGAAGAACTGCAGCAGCAGATGATCGCAACGGCCACGAAGGAAGCGGAGTCGATCGTGGAAAACGCCCGAAAACGCGCCGAAGAGGAACGCAAGAAGATGATGGATGAAGTCATGCGGACGGTGCATACGGTTGTGATCCGCATGACCGAAACAATCCTCGATCGCGAATTTTCCGCAGCCGATCAGAAGCGCATTCTGGCGTCTCTGGAAGAATCCCTTCCCGCGATGCTCCGATGAAACCATCCGTGCAAGACATCGCCCGGGCATTCATTGAACTTGCGGATTCCCTGCCGGAGAGCGAGCGAGCGGCCCTCATCGATGCAGTAATCACGCTGCTGCATGATCGCGGTTTGGTGCGCGAAGCCCGGTTGTTTCCCGCTCTGGTAGCTCTGCTCTGGCGCAAGAGGGAGGGAGCGGTCTCGGTGACCTTCACCGGCCCGTCCCCGGATGCTTCCGAAGCGGAACGTATCGGTTCCGTCATCGAGAAGGCCCTCGGCCGTCCCTGCATGCTCGCCCGGTTGACGGACCGGCAGCTCATCGGCGGCGCAGTGGTGCGCGTCGAAGACGAGCGTTTTGATTTCTCCGTGCGCGGCGCCCTTCATGGTCTCGCCGATTCCCTCCTTTCGTTTTCCCCCAATCGCGTATGAAGATGGATCAGCAACTCCTGCAATCACTGAAAGAGCGCATCGCATCCTACAAACAGGAAGCGAAGCATGAGCACGTCGGCACCGTCGTCCAGGTGGGTGACGGCATCGCGCGTCTCTCGGGACTCTCGCGGGTCGGCGCCATGGAGATGATCGATTTCGGCAAAGGCATTCTGGGATTCGCCATGAACCTGGAGGAGGACACGGTGGGCGCCGTGATCATGGGCGATGAGAGCGTGGTCAAGGAAGGCGACACCGTGAAGGCCATGGGGCGGGTGCTCTCGGTTCCCGTCGGGGAAGCGCTGATCGGGCGTGTCGTGGATCCTCTGGGATTTGCCAAGGACGACGGACCGGCCATCGAGACGAAAGAGCGTTATCCCGTGGAGAAAATCGCTCCCCGCGTCATTGAACGAAAGTCCGTCGACACGCCGCTCCAGACGGGTATCAAAGCCATCGACGCCATGATTCCGATCGGACGCGGCCAGCGCGAACTCATCATCGGAGATCGTCAGACCGGCAAGACCGCCGTGGTGCTCGATACGATCATCAATCAGAAGTCCACGCAGCACACGGATCGTCCGGTGGTCTGCATCTACGTCGCCATCGGTCAGAAGGAGTCGAAGGTCGCGAAAATCGTCGCGGAACTGAAGAAGCACGGCGCCATGGAGTACACCATCATCGTGACGGCGTCGGCCGCCGAGCCGGCCTCGCTCTCCTTCATCGCTCCGTTCGCGGGCTGCGCAATGGGTGAGTACTTCGTGGATCAAGGGAAGGACGTCCTCGTCGTGTACGACGATCTCAGCAAGCACGCGTGGTCCTACCGTCAAATATCGCTCCTCCTGCGTCGTCCTCCCGGACGCGAAGCGTACCCGGGCGACGTCTTCTATCTCCACTCCCGTCTGTTGGAACGCGCGGTGCGCTTGGATGACAAGCACGGCGGAGGGTCGCTCACGGCTCTTCCGATCATCGAGACGCAGGCCGGTGACGTGTCCGCCTACATTCCGACGAACGTCATTTCGATCACGGACGGGCAGATCTACCTGGAATCCGATTTGTTTTACAAGGGGATCCGTCCCGCGTTGAACGTCGGTATTTCCGTTTCCCGCGTGGGGTCCGCCGCGCAGAAGAAATCCATGAAGAAAGTCGCCGGCAAGCTCCGTCTCGATCTCGCACAGTATCGAGAACTCGCCGTCTTCGCGCAGTTCGGGTCCGATCTGGACGCAGCCACCCGCCAGCAGCTGGACCGCGGCGCGCGCCTCACGGAGATCCTCAAGCAAGATCAGTTCGAGCCCGTGCCCGTCGGCGAGCAGGTGGCCGTCCTGTTCGCGGGCGTCCATGGGTTCCTGGACACGATTCCCATTGCGGACGTGCCGCGGTTTGAGAGGGAATTCTTGAGTTTCCTCCGGCAGAAACATCCCGATTTGGTCGAGCAACTCTCGCAGGAGATGACCAAAGACGCCGAGGCGCAGTTGAAGAGATTGATCGAGGCATTCAAGCAGGAAGGGAACTTTGCATCCGCTTCAGCCGACGCACGCTAAGCATGGCACGAAGCCTCCGCGATCTCCGGCGCAAGATGAAGGCGATCAAATCCACCAGGCAGGTGACGAAAGCCATGGAACTCGTTGCGGCCTCCAAGATGCGCCGTGCCGTGCTCAACGCGCAGAAGCTTCGGCGCTATGCCTTCACGGCCTGGACGATCCTCAATCATCTCGCGGACGTCCACCCCAATCTCCACCCGTTTCTGGAGGATCGTACTCCCGCAAAGATTCTCGTCATTCTCTTCACGACCGATCGCGGTCTCTGCGGCAGTTTGAACGCCCAGATGCTGCGTGCCGTCCATCAGTATCTCCAGGGCGCCAAGGCGATGGAAGCACATGAGAAGATAGACTGCATCGCGGTGGGCAGGCGCGGCCAGCAGTATCTCGCCCGTACGGGGGAAAATGTCATCGCGGCGTTCCCGGCTCTCTCCAATTATCCGACGTTCAAAGACGTGCTGCCGCTCTCGCGCATGGCGACGGAAGGATTTCTCTCCGGCGCGTACGATCACGTGGTGCTGGTGTATCCGGATTTCATTTCTCCGCTCGTGCAGGAACCGACCGTGAAGGTCTTGCTGCCGTTCACAAAGTCGCGACTCCACGACATGATCGAGAGCATCCTCCCCAAGCATCATCGGCGCGAGGAGGAGCACGAACGGGAGGTCACGGTGCGGGAGTATCTCTTCGAGCCGTCACAGGATGAGATTCTGCGCACGATTCTGCCGCAGCTCACGGAGACGCAGGTGTACCAGGCGGTGCTGGAAACGAGTGCTTCGGAGCAATCTGCCCGCATGGTGGCGATGCGCAATGCGTCGGAGAATGCGTCGGAAATTCTCGATGATCTCACGCAGGTCTATAACCAGACGCGCCAAGCGGGGATCACCGCGGAATTGGCCGAACTCTCGGCTGCCGCCGCGGCGTTGTCGTAAGGGCAATTCCTCACTTTGCACTTGCCGGAGCTTGCAGTCGTATCACCTTGATGGCGTTCGGATAGTTCGCTGCCACTTTGTCCACAATCTTATTGATTGCGGCTGTGCGCTCCGGATTTTTGGGATTTTCCACCAGGATGAGGAGAAGAGGTTCACCCCCCTGTGTGACATCAAATCGTTTCGCACCCATGCCATGATCGCCGAGCGCGATGGAAACAGCGACATTGAGTTCCGCCTCCAGTTGAGCGCTGTCGGGATAGACCGCATCGGTGAGTTCAAAGGTAGAGGGCAATCCCAGTTGATTCGGTCGGAAATTGCCACAGCAGTCGATCGTGATGGCCCGGGCATGATGGATGTCAGCATGGCCCTCCATCTGGTCGAATCCAATATGCTGTTCTGACACCCCGATTTTCATTGCCACTTTATGAGCGGTGTCCTTCGCCACGGCAGGGGCTTGCTCCGGTGGAAGATCATGTTGCTGGCAGTAGAGCTTGCACGCACCGCATCCGTCATGATCGGATACGAATCCAATCGTGAAACCCAGTTCTTTCAGGGAAGACACAAACAGTTCGAGTTGTGCATCGGTAAGGAGAGCGCCACTCCCTCCGATGCCGATTTTCTTCATGCCGGGCGGACATGGAACGCGCTCGTCCATACATCCGATGAAGAGGGTGATCGTTTGTGAGAATGCCTCTGCGATTTCCTTCTCTGAGAAAACTTCCTGCAGAGGTTTTTTCGTAAGCAGAAGAGCACGTTCGTAGGCATGCTGCTGCGCCTGCCAGAGCTGGTCTTTTTCTTTCGTCAAATCGTGTTCGGTGTGCGACATATGCTCCATTTTTCCAGAAGTGTCATCCGAAGACAACCGTGCGTGCGGCGCGTGAGCGGCCGGATCGGTTGCCGTCGCGGCGGCGGGGGGAGGGGATGCTGCATCTGCATTGTTTTCGTTTCCATTGGCAAGAAGGCACAGTGCGGCTGCGGCAATGCCGGTGCGTAGGCAGAATGCCGCCGGTTGCAGACGGCATCGGGGTGCATGTGCGTCGGCAGGTTCCTTTGTCCGGTTCGTGCAATTGAACGTGGGTTGAGAGTCATCTTTGCTTAAATGCATGGAAATGGGGGGTATACAAAAAAGACCGGCAGGCTTGCGCCTGAGGTTCGCCCCTTGTACCGGTCCGATTGCTAATTATCAAGGGTTTTTTTGCCTGAATGGAGAAGATGCGCGTAGACGGGGTCGGATCGGGAATC
>Ga0209096_1000261_pt1 | contig 75216 bp, 91 predicted proteins | sample AD_UKC034_MetaG_FD_184407 | JGI IMG/M metagenome (GOLD analysis project Ga0209096, IMG submission 184407) | Active sludge microbial communities of municipal wastewater-treating anaerobic digesters from USA - AD_UKC034_MetaG (SPAdes) (version 2) | ecosystem: Engineered > Bioreactor > Anaerobic >... | reverse complement strand
GCTTTGGCTGGAAGATAGAGCAGAGGCGTACTGCAAGAATATATTCTGCTGTCACATGCATTGCGCTCTGGCACAATCTTTTGAATCTAAATGCAGGTTAATATGTCCCACAGCCGAAATTAAAAATAAGCCCGAATATAACCTGCAATAGTTCTTGGATTTTTTATGGTAAACAAGAAGACTTCGGGGATTTTACGGATAATAATTCCTGATCCACGTGTGCATCCATAGAAGCAAGGAGTTTCCATATAACATTTTTTTACTTTTGAATAATCCAATTCTTTTAGGGCTTGTTTTATTCCCGTTCCTTTTAGATTTGCAGATTGATTGAATTCAAGACATGGGGCTATTTCCCCTTTTTCAGTTAGTATTATAGATCTCTTCATGGCGTCACATGGTGCACAATAATTGCCTTCAAGATACTTAATTGACTCGTCATATATGAGCTTATCAAATATCAATCCTTCCTTTTTAGATAATAAACTCAATTTTTTAAATGCGTCAATAATTTATTGCTGGATTGCATCGTAACTCATCTCTTCGTCATATGCACTAGAATAGCAGTGGGAATAATTATAAGGATAAGCATTAAAACTAAATCCATTTTTTCGCGCAAAGTAAAATAGATCCATAACTTCGCCATAATTTATTTTGCTTATTGTTGAAGTTATATGCCACATTCCTTTTTTATCTTTTATTTTACTACACTGCTCTATATTATTTAGTAAAAGGGGAAGTTTGTCAACACCTCTAATTTTCTCATATTTCTTTTCGTCTAGAGAATCAAGACTTATACTCACATTGCACTTGAGTTCTGCAATTTTATTGGCAATTTTTTCATCTAAGAGCAAGCCATTTGTTATCAAAGTTGGGTTGAATCCTAGGCCAATTAGTAATTCAATAATTTCTACTATATCCTTTCTAAGTAAAGGCTCGCCGCCCTGCAGAAAAACATGCTTTACGCCGTAAGATTTTAAATCCTTGAATATATTCTCAATCTCTTCAAAGGTAAGCTCGTCTTTTGGTTTAGAAGGTGTTTTCCATATACTACACATTGGACATATAGAATTGCATCTTCTTGTAAGATTAAACACGACTAAAAATGGTCTCCCAAGAAGAATATTCTTTATCATGAACTCACTTTCTAGATGCTATTACCAAATATATTTATTATTTCTTATCTATATTAATCTATTCTCCTATTATCTTCTTAAGATTCAATCCCTCTTCTTTCATATACTTTCTAACGGTTTCAAATTGAATTTGATCTTTTTAGTTGAGTTATTGATCTCTATGATACCTTCTAACACAACAATTTTATTCCCTCTTGGTATTCAATTGACTTAATTTTTCAAACAATTCTTTTTCACTAAATTCCTTAAAACTGAAGATTTCTTCAACGGATTTATCTTCCAGCAAAATCAGGATTTTGTTTAGGGTCTCAGTTATATTTTCATATATGCCAATCTGGCTTTGGGACATTACTCCTACAATATTAGTTGGCCAAGCTTTAACATACATTTCTAGTATTTGGATCAAGGCGTTATTTTGATTTATCTTTTGATGAATAATTCTTTTGATCTCTTTCTTATCAAATATCTTATAGAAGAATAGATCAACATAAATATTTACATATGCATTGACAGGATTTTCTGAACTATTAATCAATATTTTTTTTAAGCTCTCTATACCTAACTCTGAAATGGCATATATCGATTTAGGGGGTTTGTTAGTATCTTCAATTCTATCTTTTACTTTTACAAATCCCTGTTTCTCCATATTTCTTAAAGAATTATATATGGTTGCTTTATTCAGCTTAAGAATAGGGTCTGTTATCTCCGACTTCTTTTCAAATATTTTATAGATTTCATATCCGCTTAGTTCTTTATAGCTTAAAAGTCCGAGAATTAATAATTCAGACAGATTTATCTGTTTTGTATGCTTTAGGAATTTTAGCCCTTCAATGTTTAACTCTAAATATTTTGCCATATAGTACCTTTTTAGTATTCATATTTACCATATTCAGGCAAATGCTTCATGTCTTCATAAAGCCAGACCATCCTATCCATAAACCACAATTTTCCCAGATACACCAAAGATATTCCCATCAAGAGGGGCCATATCTCAAATCTAAAAATACCCCATACCACAAAGGGCAATCCTAATGCCCCAATTGCACTTAATATATTAGGTGCAGACTTATGATGTCCGGGTACAGGTATTTTATCCCGATTGAGCCACACCCTTTCACCGAATACCCCTCTAGACATCCAGTTCTTAGTAGATTTTGGTTTAGGGAAAACTCTTGGATTAATATAAATCCAGATCAAACTAATTATGATGGGTACTACGCAGGCCCATCCGAACCACATTCTGCTCCAAAATGAGAAAGCTAATAGAGGTAGTCCTGAGAATCTTGTCCAGCCACTCCAAGGATTTGCATGCCTTAACCAGGTTTCTTCGTCCATTTTGAATGATTTACTTATTTTTCTTTCTAATGTCATATTAATTCACTATTAAGGTCTAATATATACTAGTATAATTTATACTATATAAAGTTTTAGATTTATAGAAATATAATAAGAAAATTTTATGAGATCTATTTAAAAAAAAATAGAGAAAAATAAAGCATCTTCTACTTTATTTCTTCTTTTTAAAAACATCAGAAAGCATATCTTTGATACTCTTTTTTGGTATAGGTGTTTTTGTAGCTGTTTTAGCAGTTTGTTCTACTTTTGGCACAGGTTCTCTTTTGATCATTGTTTCTTCGCCTTTACCAGCTTTGTAAACTACTTTTCCTTTTTCAACTACATCTACATTCCATTGAGTATTTTGTGAAACAGCCTTTTGAGCCATATTTTCGGCTACACCTCTTATTTTAGAATCTGACCAATCAGGGTGTTCCTCTTTTAACTGCTTAATATAATTAGCTGTGTATTTTTCTCTTAGATCCATTATCATTTTATTTCTTTCAGCCATTGTTATTGTCGGCCTTTCTGCCATATTTATTACCTCCTTAATATTATTCTTATTGATTTATTCTAATGAAAATGCATTTCTTTTTTATGGAGGGTATGTAACAGTTTTACATATATTTTTAACATGAAAAAAAAAGAAATTCAGTTAAATCACATTATAATAATATGCTTCTTATAATATTTAAATATATTGTTTTTATCAAGATTAAATCCAAATAAGGAAAAATAAAATTAATATTCTGACACCTTTTAGAACAAGCCTCTTCTATGCCTATGCCTTTTATGGGCGTGCCCATTTGTCTTTCGTACAAAGATGTCCTTTGCAATACTTTTCTCTAAGGCAATTTGGGTTTCATCGACTTGGACTACAAATGTTGGAAAAGTTTGAATAATTTTTATCTTTGAACCTGGGCTAAGTCCCAAGGTGGAAAGCCTCTGCAGTCTAGGGTGGCTCTTTGTAACTAAATACATTATATTGCCTTCGCCCCCCGCTTCCATATCGTTGAGCGAGACTATTATTGGTTCCAATGTTTTTGATACATCTTTGCAACAGTTACCTGGAGGGATCTCAAATCCATGAGGGCATACACTGGGATGCCCTAAAAGAGTGCAAATAGAATCTTCCAATCCTTCAGTGATTGTATGCTCGAGTCTGCATGCGGGCTCCTCTATTTCATCAATTGTCATCTGTAGTATGTCCTTCAGGAGTCTCTCTGTAAGCCTATGCCTCCTTATTATTTTCTTACCAATCTCTTCGCCCTTCTTTAGGAACTTAATCTTGTTATTTTGAATCTCAATATATCCTTCGCTTTTCAAAGCTTCCAAAACAGCTTCGGGAGATAAATCTCCTGCAATTTGAGAAAAATTACACCTTAAATAAATCCCTTTGACGAAATTTTCAACTTTTTCATCATTTTGTTCTCTCATAGTCCAGATGTATTCAAGTGACTCTTCGATTATCTCTTCTATCATTAAATCCCTCTAAAACATAATTCCAGTGTATTTAAGGAATATATTTGTTACTCCTCCAATTAGGATGGCATATACCAAAACAAAGAGAAATATCATTGTGGCTATCTTTGCCCCCCTCTCCTTTACGATAACGAAAAAATTTGCAATACAGGGGACAAAGAGTGTTATAACTATTAGACTTACAACTGTCTGCACGTTTGACATTAATCCAACATCTTGTAATTGAAATAATCCAGCTGCTCCATAATCTCTTCTAAAGAATCCCATCAGAAATGCCCTGGCAGCCTCTTTCGGGAGCTCTAGGAAACTGACAACAACGGGGGAGAATAATCTCTCAATTATCTCTAGTATTTTAAATTCGTTGAAGAAGAACAGGAATAGTGTTCCCAGTATAAATATGGGTATTACCTCTTTAACATACCATTCTAACCTCATTAAAGTCTTATAGAGTATATTTGAAAATTTTGGAATCCTCAATGGTGGCAATTCCATTATGAAATCTGAAGACTGACCTTTGATTATCTTGGAAGACAATGAACCGATAAAGATTAACTGAAGCAAAACTACTGAAAAAATGAATAGTAATGCCTTGAATGAAAGTGCTGAAGCCATAGCAAAAACTACAGCTATTTGTGCAGAGCATGGAACTCCAAGTGCCAACAGAAGTGTTGCAATTATTCTCTCTTTCTTTGAGTCCAAAGTTCTTACTGTGATTGTAGCCATGGTCACGCAACCACATCCCAAGATAAGAGGTAGTATCGCCTTACCGTTTAATCCTAAAAACTTCAAAGGTTTATTGCCCATTACAGCAAGCCTTGGAAAATAGCCTGAATCTTCTAGAAGCCCAAAAGCTATGAAGAATGTCAAAACAATGGGCAATATAATTGCTATGGCATATGTCAGCGCCATTGTGATTATCCCGAACTCCCCTATAAACATTCTAGAAATAAAATCATTGGGGATATAATTATCAAAGAAACTAATCAAAATGGGATTCAATGTCTGGCCAAAGACCTTTTCTTCCAAGAACTCAACCATTATCTGGGCTCCAAGATACCCAACAAACTCGTAAAGCAGCAATACTATGCCAAGGAATATTGGTACCCCTGTAACTGGATTTAAAGTAAGATTGCTGAATTTTTCAGATAATTGAGTTTTAAGGACCTTCTCTTCATTTTTAACTTTTCTTAAGATATGGAGTGTCTCTTCTCTCCTCTTTTCCCGGATATAATAAAATAGGGGTACTGAAATAGATTCTTTCTCTTTTTTGACTATTTCTTTTACCTCTTCTATCTTTTTCTTATCTTTTAAAATCCTTTCAGCAAAAGATTCGTCTGACAAAGCCATTATGGCTTTTCCCCTGCTTCCAAGTATTTTTGTTAATTTTTCAACAGAGCTTTCGAGTTTTCCATAGTTTACTTTAACATAAGATTTTGATGAAGCAGGTATTAATTTTTTCATTTTGGCGATGCCCTTGCCCTCAACAGCAACAGTTTCAACTACGGGTACCCCAAGTATTTTAGAAAGTTTATCAATATCAATTATTACCCCTTTCCTTCTAGCTTCGTCAGCCATGTTCAATACAAGGGTGAAAGGTAATCCAAGTTCAGAAAGTTCTGAAGAGATCATTAAAGCTCTCTGTAGATTTTTTTCATCTGCTACCTGCACCACATAATCAATCTCTTCAGAAATCAATACATTTCTAGTTACTTCCTCGTCTTCAGACATTGGAATAAGGCTGTTTGAACCAGGGGTGTCTAATATATCCACTTTTTTAAGTCCTAATAATCCCTTCCCTCTTGACAACTCAACAGTTGTTCCAGGATAATTTGACACTGTTACATACTTACCAGTAAGATGAGAAAATATTACGCTTTTGCCCACATTCGGGCTTCCTACTAGTGCTATTGTCATACTCATTGCCTTATCGCCTCTCACAAATATCACAATCCTTATCAGGATCGCATTTCGGTATATCTTTGCCACACGGACATTTTGATGGCCCTCCCATCATTTTACATAAAGCATCAGTAACTTCATCTGAAACGCAGTGCTCCATTCTGCATGCTTCAGCATGAACATTATCTGGATTGATGTGTAAATAATCAGAAAGAAATATTTCGACCAGTCTGTGTTTTCTTTTTATTTTATTGGCTATTTTCAATCCCTTTTCTGTTAATTTAGCTCCTTTGTAAGGTTCATAAAAAATCAAATCATTTTTATTAAGCCTTTGGATTACTTCTGTTACACTTGATGGCGAAACACCCAAAACTTGAGCAATGTCTGTTGTCTTAGCTATCTCTTTCTCTGTAACTAGATCAAGTATAGCTTCCAGATATTCTTCTACATCCTGTTTTGGCATTGTATCAGTAAATAGTTTCGGTTGGCCTAATTTATAAATCTTTCGGTCCACCAAAATATTTTGAATAATAGATTACTTGTCAACTAAGTTATCATAATTATAATCGGGAGAGGCGATATCTTTTAATAAAGAATAAGCCTTACTATCCTTCTTTATATCCAATACCCTCATGACATCTTCAGGCGTGTCTAGATCATAATACAAAGATTCTGAATAATGGATTTGAAAGGGAATCTTCTTTTTCTCAAATTCAGACAGATGTTTTTGAAAACTTCTTTCACCAAATTGTAATTTAAATTTTCTATCTAGGGGCAGTATCATCGCCGAAGTGCCATCTCTAGACGAAGGCGATATGGCACCACCTTCATCTTTAGCGATGAGAATAAGTTTTTTAATGTCTTCTTCATTAATGAAAGGCAAATCCAAAGGCAATATCAAAACTTTTTCCCCTTTGCCTTTTATGAAACTCACGCCCTTTTCTAAAGCTCTATTCAAATCTTTTTCATCTTCAAAGATGAATCTGACGCCCAACTCCTTTGGGATGATATCCAGATTTTCTTTTTTTGTAAGAAGATATATCTCAATTTCTGGATACTTTTGGAGTAATGAGATCATGTCTTCTAAAAGTGCGATGACAAGATGTTTTTTATTCTGGCCTAATATTTCATTAAGCCTAGATTTAGAAAAATTGACATATTTTAAAGGGAGGAGTACCGGTAAGGCCATTTAATCCATCCTATTGAGGACGAACTTAGATAGCTTTGCTCTATCCTTTCTTGTCTTCATCAAAGTGTCAGTTGTAAATACTTCCATGCCAAGTTCTCCACTAATTCTTTCTGCTAAATCAGATTCCATAGTATCGATTATAAATATATCCAATAACCCTTCATAGTACTTTGCCACACCAAAAGAATTTACCTCATAATCTAAGGAGTTCATAAGCTCAACTAGTGGCCCTTTTATTGCCCTTCCCTGAATAAGAGGGGACACGCCTATCACTTTTTTTTCTCTTATGCTCTTTTTTATACCTTTTAGAGATAAAATTGTACCTATGCTCACCAAAGGATTAGAGGGAGGGATGATTACCCAATCTGAAATATCAAGCGCGTTCAGAAACTCATCAGATGGTTTTGCCTTTTTTTTACCTTTATAAATAATATTCTTTATCATTCCTTTTGGCCTTGTGATATAGTACTCTTCAAAATGAATTGTCTTGCTATCTAACTCAATGTGTGTTTGAAAAAAATCATCTGTCATTGGGATTAATGGGATGTTTACTCCAAATCTTTTGCAAAGTTCAGATGTTACTTCAGTCATAGTTTTACCTGATTTAAGAAGTTCTGTTCTCTTTATGTGCACTGCTAAGTCTTTATCACCCAGGCTTATCCAGTCCTCATATCCCAATGATTTGAGATATTTCTGGCAGACAAAAGTGTCATTTTTTATGCCCCATCCTTTTTTAACATCGATTTCTCCAGAAAGAGTGTACATAATAGTATCTACGTCGGGCGATACATGTAGGCCATAAATTTCAATATCATCACCCGTGTTTGCAATTACTGAAATATCTTGAGTTAGACTCGAAAGTCCATCAACAAACTTGGCCCCTCCGCCACCGCCTGAAAGGACTGTTATCATATTACCACTTGTTGTGATGTATTAAATCGTTTAGATCTCTTCTTTTTGGCTTTATCGGGTCTTCGTCTGGTATCCCAATTACTAGGATCTCCTGGGGCAAAATATGATTTGGAATTCCAAGAACTTCTCTCACATCTTCAGGGCAAAAGAGAGGCGCACATAGCCATAATGCCCCAAATCCTTTTTCTGTAGCTCTAAGTAAAATATTTTCTGAAGCCAATGCCACGCTCTGTACACCCATTATAAATTCTGCATTGTCTCTTTCATCGCCGTACTTTTCTACCTTTGAAGTGTCAAAACATGGAATAATTATAAACGGAGCATTGTTTATTCGCCCTTTTGACAGACTTATTCTTTCTTGAATCTCATACGACGATTTACCGTCTTTTTTTAGATTATTCTTCCAAGTTGAAGCCATCTTGGACGATAACTTTTCTTTTACTTCGTTAGAATCGATAAGTATAAATTCCCACGGCTGAAAATTATGGGCTGATGGTGCCTGTATAGCCGCTTCAATTAAGGATATTGCATCTTCTTTTTCAATTTGGACATTCTTGAATTTTCTGATAGTTTTTCTTTTTTTTATTAAATCAATGCCCATAATCGCCTCTATTTATTTAAAATACTTTTTTACTTCGCCAACTACAATTCCGCCCAATGCTACTAAAGCTATTAAGTTAGGAATTGCCATAAGCCCGTTAAACATATCCGATATGTTCCATACTATATCAACATATGTAATAGATCCAAAAAATACTGTAAATAAGAAGACTATCTTATACAGATATTTTTTCTTAACCCCAAAAAGATATTCAAAGCATTTTTCACCATAGTAGGACCACCCAAGGATAGTTGAATACCCAAATAATATAGAGCATAGGACTATTACGGCCGTTCCAAATATACCAAGAGTCTGGGCAAATGCTGCGCTTGTCAAGGCTGAGGAAGTAAGATTTCCACCCCATATATCGAGATTACTTTCAAGTATAACAAATCCAGTCATTGAACACAGGATTATTGTATCAATAAATACTTCAACTATGGCCAGTGTTCCTTGTCTTACTGGATGAGGGGTTTTTGCTGCGGCATGTGCTATTGGTGCACTTCCCAATCCCGCCTCATTTGAAAATACCCCTCTGGCTATTCCAAATCTAATTGCCCTGGAAACTGCAAATCCGGCAACTCCTCCAGTAAATGCTGTCGGGGAAAATGCATAACCAACAACAGATGCAAACGCATAAGGGATTCTATCATAGTGGATAAAGATAATGGCTAAAGCGGCTATGATATATAATACGCTCATGAAAGGCACAAGATATGATGTGACTTCACCTATTCTTTTGATGCCCCCAAAGATAACAAGAGCAGTAAGGATTACTAAAACCATCCCAAGGATTGCCGAGGCTTTGAATACCTCACCAAAGATGGGTATCGAGATTACGCTACCTTTACCGATATTAGAGATTATGGCTAAAATAACAGAGTTTGCCTGTGCCATGCTACCTATACCAAAAGATGCTATGACTCCAAAAACAGCAAATAGAATTGCCAATGCTTTTGCATCAATATTATACCTTTCTTTGAATCCTTTCTGAATATAGTACATAGGTCCACCGGAAAATTCGCCATCTGGATTTTTCTCCCTGTACTTTACACCTAATACAACTTCAGAGAATTTAGTGGCCATACCCACAATAGAGGTTATCCACATCCAGAAAAGCGCCCCTGGTCCACCCATGACGATAGCTGTGGCAACACCTGCAATGTTACCCGTTCCAACTGTCGCTGAAAGGGCTGTTGTCAGTGCTTGAAAGGATGGGATATCCCCTTGGATGTCCTCTTTCTTGAATGCACTTTCCAGTAGATTCTTCATAGATAATAAAAGCCGTCTAAACTGTATGCCCCTCAAAATAACAGTTAGGTAGATACCAGTTCCGACCAATAATACCAACATCATGGGGCCCCAGATTATAGAATCTAAAGTCCCAACTAAATTTGAAATAATTTCTAAAAAGCCCATATCTATCAAGAAAAACATAATACAATTAATTTAAAAAATTATCCAAAAGTAGTGGGCCCACTGAGATTCGAACTCAGGACCTCCGCCGTGTAAAGGCGACGTCATGACCAACTAGACCATGGGCCCGCAAGTTATCGTATTAAATTTAATATATAAATGTTATGATTTTTTTCCTGTCATTGATTCAATGTCCATCCGGATTATGCAGATTTTTTCTAGTTGGTCTTGAGAGTAATCAAAAATACCGTTAGAATAATGAGCCATGATAATGTCTAAAGCTTGTTTTTTTTCATTTAAATCGGAAATAAAACAGGCCCTGCCGAATCCAACAACACTTTTGTACGACATAGAAAAGTCGCATGCTTTATCGGATTTAATGAGCTTATGGTCACAATCAACTTCAAAGGAGACATTATTGTTATTTTTCAAAATATCAATTTTCATCCCTTTTTTTGAGGTGTGGATGTAAATGCATTTTTCTTTATAACCGAAGTTTAATGGAACGACATAAGGCCTGTTATTTTCGCATACTGCAACTCTTATTACTTTTGCATTATTGATTATTTTCTCAATTTCATTGATGTCAGTTATTTCTCTGTCGTTTCTATTCATGATCTAATATTATTTTTTTTATATTTATCATTTTCCTATGTTATACTAGTCTAAAAAAATTAGTAAAACTTAAAAAGGTTAAGTACTAGAAGTAGAATTATGCCGTTTAGAAATTTGAAGGACATTGAGGAAAAAGTAATTTACCCAGGATACAAGGCCAAATTTATACACTCCGAAAACATGACACTTGCCCACTGGACAATTGAAGAAGGATCTTCTTTTCCAGAACATTTTCATGAAAATGAGCAGGTATTGAGTGTAATTGAAGGAAAGCTTGAATTACGAGTCGGCGAAAAAACTAAAATATTGAAATCAGGAGAAGCGGCCATTATTCCCCCGTACATTGCACACTCTGGAAAGGCGATAAAGAAGACAAATGCAATAGATGTCTTCTATCCGCTCAGACGAGACTACTTTGATTAGTATTTCCAATGAATTGTAGAATATTAATATATTTGAATATCTCTAACTAGGAACGCTTATATACTGGGTCCAAGAGTGAACCACTGTGATTTCAGTTGCAATACTCTTGGTAGTATTTTCATTAATTGCCGTAAGACAAGTAGGAAAGATCAAATTAGACATATGGCAAGTGATGACATTTGGAGCTTTAGCGTGTCTCCTTACGGGCCAGATATCGCCAACTAACGCTTTAATGTCGATTAATCTAGATGTAATCCTTTTCTTATTTGGGATGTTTGTAGTAGGTGTTGGTCTTGAAGAAAGCGGATATTTGTCCCATATGTCATATAAGGTTTTTAAGAGAGCCAAAACACCGGATGAGCTAATAATCCTTATACTTTTCGTCATAGGTGTTGCATCTGCATTTTTGATGAATGATACTCTTGCAATAATTGGAACGCCCGTAGTTCTTCATCTAAGCAGAAAACATAAGACTTCACCAAAACTTTTACTATTGACACTTGCCTTTGCAGTTACTATTGGAAGTGTGATGAGTCCCATCGGAAATCCCCAGAATCTTCTCATAGCCCTAGAAGGCGATATCAAAAATCCATTCATCTTGTTTTTTAAATATCTTCTAGTTCCTACAATGCTAAATCTTGCCATCGCATTTTTTGTGCTAAGATTTTTCTACAAAGATAATTTTCACAATGGTTCACTTAATCATTCTGAAGAACCGATAAAAAATAAGGATCTTGCACGATTGTCCAAGGTCTCTCTTTATCTAATTGTAATAATGGTAATATTAAAGATATCGATAGTTACAGCCGGAATTAATATTGATTTTAGACTGACTTACATATCCCTAATTGCGTCTTTGCCGATATTAATTCTTGCAAAACAGAAATATGAAATTCTAAAAAATGTAGACTGGAAGACATTAATATTTTTTGTTTCAATGTTCATCTTGATGCAAAGCGTATGGGACAGTGGATTCATCCAAGAGATAATCGATAATATGAACATAAATATAACAAATCTATTGATGATTTTCATTGTAAGTATAGTATTAAGTCAGTTTATTTCAAATGTTCCTCTTGTTGCTTTATATCTCCCTATGCTCCTTGAAGCGGGTGCATCTTCAAAAGAGATGGTTGCATTGGCTGCTGGCAGTACTATCGCGGGCAATCTATTTATTTTAGGAGCTGCGAGCACAGTCATTATTATCCAAAATGCAGAAAAAAAATCAAAGGAAACCATTACCTTCCTTGAATTTGCAAAAGTTGGTATACCTCTAACGATCTTGAATACAGTCGTTTACTATGTCTATCTTTCAATAGTTTGATTATTTGGATTTGCATCTTGCTATACCGCGCTTGTGGAAGTACTTCTGGTGGTAATCTTCTGCTTTGTAGAATTTATTTTCTGGGATAATTTCCGTAACGATCTTCTTGTTAAATCTACCGGATTTTTCAAGTTTTTCTTTTAGAGCCAATGCTTTATTTTTCTGATCCTCGTTGTGGTAAAACACAATTGACCTATACTGGCTTCCAACGTCAGGGCCTTGTCTGTTAATTGTTGTTGGGTCATGTATATCCCAGAATAATTCTAATAACTTATCATAAGATACTATTTCTGGGTCAAATTCAATTAGTACAGATTCTGCATGGCCAGTTTTATCTGTGCATACCTCCTCATAAGTAGGGTTTTCAGTGTGCCCCCCAGAGTATCCCACCTGTGTTGATATAACTCCGTCAATCTGACAAAATGCGGATTCTATCCCCCAAAAACATCCAGCGGCAAAAGTCGCTTTCTCAGTTTTATTCATAGTAGAAATATATGCCATTAATAGTTATAATCCTATTTACTATAAATAAAAATAGAGTAATAATCTGATTTTATAATTAAAAAGAATAATAAAAATAAAAAATCTTAGTATACTTCACACTGTCTTTCAAAGTAAGCTTTTTCATGGTTGCAGGAAGGGCATTCTTCAGGGGGTTCAGTGCCTTCGTGGATATATCCACACTTTCTGCATACCCATACAACTTTTTCTTTCTTTTTGAAAAATGTTCCTTCTTGAAGTTCTTTTAGGAGTTTCTTGTATCTTCCTTCGTGATGCTTTTCTGCTACTGCAATAGCCCTAAGTCTTGTTGCGACATCCTTGAATCCTTCTTTTTCTGCTGTGTCGGCAAACTCAGGATACATACTGGAATACTCGTAGTGCTCTCCTGCTATTGCGCCCTTGATGTTCTCAATTGTATTGCTAAGTATTAGAGGAGCTTCTGCCTCTACTTTTATCTCTGTAGGGCTTCCTTCCTTCTTTTTTATATCGTTAATCATTCTAAAGAGCCATTTGGCATGCTCTCTTTCATTGTCGGCTGTTAGGAGGAAGATCTCAGATATTTTATCATACCCCTCCTTAGAGGCGATCTTGGCGTAGAGTGTATATCTGTTTCTTGCCATGCTTTCTCCGATAAAAGCTTTAGTCAGATTTTCTAATGTTTTGCTCATTATATCACTCTATCAATCCTAAACAGAACTACTATTAAAATTTTTCCTTATTTTTAATAAAGACTTTTAGAAAAACAATCATAATAATAATATATTCTTAAATAAGAGGTAATACTAAAGAGTAATTCAAGAGATCTTTTTCATTGAAAAGTTATTTATATTTGAATTTCAAATAGGGTCAAGGTGTTTTTTAATGATGCCACTTGACGGAATTAAAGTAATAGATTTTACTGGGGCTTTGTCTGGGCCATATTGCAGCATGCTTTTGGGGGATATGGGTGCCGAAGTAATTAAAGTTGAAAGACCAAAAAGAGGAGACGATTCTAGGGGTTGGGGGCCGCCATATATTTCTGAAAATTTAAGTACTTACTTTGCAAGCATTAATAGAAACAAAAAAAGCGTTAGCTTGAATATAAAAGAGCCTGAAGCCAAAGAAGTTATTAAAAAATTAGTCAAAGATTCGGATATTTTGTTAGAGAATTTCAGACCGGGAACTATGGAAAAGCTTGGCCTAGATTATGAAGAGATGAAAAAAATTAATGGGAAATTAATTTACTGCTCAATCTCTGGATTTGGCCAGGATGGCCCATACAAATTCAAACCAGGATATGACCTTATACTGCAGGGTATGGGCGGACTTATGAGCGAAACTGGTGAACCAAATGGAGGCCCAGTTAAGATAGGTATTGCAGTAACAGACATTTCTGCGGGTATGTTTGCATGTTATGGTATTCTTAGCGCCATTATCGCAAGATCAAAAACTGGCAAAGGCCAATTTATTGATACTTCTATGCTAGACTGCCAGGTATCATGGCAAACTTATTTCGCAACTGGTTATCTTTTTGCAGGGAAGATTCCATCAAGAATAGGCAGTGCTCATTCACTTATTTGTCCCTACCAATCTTTTAGGACAAAAGATATTTTCATCAACATTACAGTTGGAAATGAAGACATGTGGAAAAAGTTCTGTGAAGTACTTGGACTTGATATAGCAGAAGATGAAAGATTCTCAGACAATGGAAAACGTCTAAAGAACAGGAATGAGCTTGTTAAAATAATAGAAGAGGTACTTGTAGAAAAATCGGGAGATGAATGGCTAGTTCTTCTTGAAAAAGCAGGGATCCCCTCTGGACCTATTTACACTATTGACAGGTTATTGAATGATCCACAAGTAATTCACAGAAAAATGATTGAAGAGGTAAACAATCCGTTGTACGGAAATATAAAAATCCCAGGATTACCTGTTAAATTATCTGAAAATGGTTGTTCAATAAAGTTACCACCTCCCGTACTTGGGGAACATTCTGAAGAAATTTTGAGAAGTCTTGGATATAATCAAGATGAGATAAAATCAATGAAAGGAAAAGGCATAATTTAACATACCCTTGGAACAGGATCTGCCACGGGTGGTTCTAAGATTCTCCTCCCACCTATTACAGTTTCAAGAATTACTTTTTCTCCTTTTTTTATTTCTCCGATAACGGCAGCATTTTTTCCGAGACGATCCCTTCTTAGGATACCAAGAACATCTTCGGCGTCTTCTTGATGAACTGCAATCAAAACTTTACCTTCGCATGCAATTTCCATAAAGTTTAGTCCAAGGATATCACATATAGCAGATACCTCTTCTCTAACAGGCACTTTTTCTTCCTTGATCTCGATTCTTACGCCTGACTTTCTTGAAAATTCGTTTAATGCATTGGCGATGCCACCCCTTGTAGGGTCTTTCATTGAATGAATTTTATAGGGAAGTATCTTTTCTATCATCCTATTTAGAGGTGCGACATCTGATTTTATATTGGATAAAAATGGTATGTCTTCTCTAACAGAAAGCATTGCAGCACCATGATCCCCTACAGTTCCAGAAACTATAATCAGATCTCCTTCTTTAAGGCCTTTATCAGAAAGTAGATTCTTTGTGTACCCAACGCCCGAGGTATTTATGAAAAGATCATTTCCAGCAACTTTTGTATCTCCAGTAATCAATGGAACTCCTGCTTCCTTCAAAGTTTCGTCCATAGATTTTATGACTTTTCTAAATTGTTCGGTAGGAAATCCTTCTGGTAGTATAACGCCTGAAGACAGTGCAAGAGGTTTTGCACCCATGACTGATACATCATTAATTGTTCCAGAAACAGAAAGCCGACCGATGTCCCCTCCTGGAAAAAAAAGAGGCGTTACTGTATGGGAATCAGTAGAAAAAACAATATGCCCGTCATCAAATGGTATACTGCCAGAATCATCCATATCTGGAAGGCCCAGCCCTCCTTTGATTTTATTCAGAGAGAAACCATTGACGTAGAGGGACTTAATCATTGTTTCCATTATCTCGCCCCCTCCACCATGCTCTGATTTGATTATATCAGAAGTAAACTCGCCCATATGAGATTAGATTATAGGAAAACTTTATAAACATTGTTAGACCTTTTAGGCCAGATATAAAGGTGATTATGTGTCAATTTGGCAGGCTAGATCAAAAAGGAAATTCACTGGTGGAAGAATCACACAGGCAAGAAAAAAACTAAAGAGAGAACTTGGTAGAGAATCAACTTTTACTGCAATCGGGGAAGTTAGCAAGAAAAAGGTAAGATGCTTGGGCGGAACTGAAAAGATTAAGCTCATGAAGACTGACTATTCCAATCTACTTACAAAAGAAGGTTACAAGAAAGTAAAGATTACAGGTGTGGCGGACAATCCAGCGAACAGGCACTTCGTTAGAAGAAGCATTATTACAAAGGGTGCAATAATAAACACAGAGATTGGAAAAGCAAGAGTTACTTCAAGGCCTGGGCAGGATGGAGTAATTAACGCCGTTTTAGTTGAATAAATTTTCTTTTTGAAATTATTTAACCTCTTTTTTAGAGAAAAGTTTAAATAAGACTTCTTATTAATAATTTTAAGTTTAATTTTTGCCTTTTTCGGCAATCCAAGGAGGTATTATTATGAGAGAGCCAGAAGAACTTCCTCTAGCTCCCCTTGAAAGACTACTTAGAAAAGAAGGGGCAGAAAGAGTTTCAGAAGATGCATGCAAAGTATTAGGCGTTGCTCTTGAGGACTATTCGAGAATAATAGCAAGAAAGGCGAAAGATTATTCGGCCCATGCTAAAAGAAAAACCATAAAGGCAGAGGATATAGAACTTGCCTTAAGGGATTTAAATATTTAATTTTTTTCTTTAATTGATAGAAAATTTTATATTTGATACTGTTTCCCGATTGGTGAGGTAAATGGAAAAGAAAATTAAAAAATGCTCATATTGTCAGACTGATTTCGATATAAAAGACAAGAATCGGATAGTCTTAGAGTTGTGGAAGGATAAAAAACACCTCACTAGACTTTATTTTTGCAGTAAGAACTGTTTTGTTTCTTTCTTAAAAGATAAAAAAGTCATATGAGGTATTTTATGTCAAGAGAAAAACTTAAAGACATAAGACGTTCTCTTTTAGAGCAAAAGTATAGGTTTGATCTTGGTAGACAGTTTTTGGTCTACGTAAACTTTGCACTGCTTATCATAGCGGCCTCGGATAAGATAAAACTTATCATTGATCTAAAAACTACCGAACTTTTATTGGTACTTGTCCCTCTGTCTTTTATAGCAACCTACATATTGGGATACATCCTTGATAAATTTGTTAAGTTTCCACAGGCTACACAGATGGTTGAGGCAAAAAGAAGCCCTTATACCTTGATGACTCAGGAAAAACTTGACAAAATTATAGAATTACTTGAAAAACAATAGGAAAAACTTATATTCAAACAATACTATAAAAATATATTATAAGGGGATTTTATGGGTAAGATTGCAGCAACTAGATTAAGAGACAAGATGATTGTAACTGAACAGGGCCATGAGATAGGAACCCTTTTTGACATGGTCATAAATGAAGATACAGGAGAGCTCATAGCTCTTGTTGTAGAGCCTACAACTGATGTCATTTTAGATAATATGATAACGGACAAGGAGAATCTAGTTCTTGTTCCTTTTAGCGCTGTAAGGGCTGTCAAAGACTTCATAATAGTTGACGTCAGAAGAATTCCAAAGAAGAGCGAGAGAGTAGGAATGTTCGCAAAGGTTCCCGAATAAATTATTTTTTTATCTTCTTTTCTATTCTAAGTTCCATTAGCCTCTTTATTGTCAAATAGGCGATAGAGAAAGTAATAGCCCCTATCAGAGGCGTTATATAATCATTATTCTTAAATAAAATAAAGTTAATACCTATGAAAAATATAAAATAGATGAATGCTAAAAGGATTGCATATAGGGTAGAATTTATTTCGTTTAATCGCATGAAATTCTTTTTATTATTATGGCTTATATTTCTAGCCCTTTGGCCCAATATTTAGATAATTATTTATCCTTGGTATTTAATATCTTAAAGATACACACGTTGGCAGTCATAAATCTCTCATTAGACATATATCAAGGGTAAAATATATTAAGGGGTCAAAAAAACTCTGTGCGGGGGAGACAATCATGAAAAAAGAAAAGATAAAGGAACAACAGATAAAACAGAAGAAATCAAAATCAGAAGCAAGAAATATGTTCATCGGTGTTGGTTTGGGCATTCTCTTTGGATTAATATTTGGTAACTTTATACTCGGCGCGATAACTGCAATAATAATCGTTATGGTCCTAGAAATTGGCGTTAAAGATAAATAAAAAGCTAAAAGAGCTTTTTTTGACTAACAGAGCATTTTATATTAGTTAAAGTTTTCCATTCTGTTCTCACATAGTCAGGAAAACTATTATTTAATTTATAGTAATCTTCAAGAAATTTTATAGTCTTTGGATCGCTAGGATAACCACTTCCAAATGAAACGCCTACATCTTCCTCTATTTTTTTTATAAGCTCATCCCTCTTCACTTTTGCAAGTATTGAAGCGGCCGCAACTATTGGATATTTATCCTCAGCTTTGTGAGAAGCTATGACCTCACAGGAAGCAAATTCATCTCCAAGGGCTTCTTTTAAATTATCAGAAAATCGATTTGCATTAACATCACATGAATCACATATCACCCTGTTTATTGGAATTTTAAGTCCAAGAATAGCTTCCTTGAAGGCAAAAAGTTCAATCTCATTTAGATTGTATTTCTTCATCTCCTTGTTAAGAAAAGCAGGGCTCAATACCTTAAAATAATATTCTCCTTTAAGTTCTAATATTTCTGAAAATAATTCATTTCTCCTTTTCGCAGTAAGTTTTTTTGAATCTTTTACGCCGAGTGATTCTATTTGTTGAATTTTATCTTCAGATATTGAGTAAGAAGCGACCACAAGAGGGCCTATGACAGGACCCCTTCCTGCTTCATCTATGCCACACACCTGCATTACTTTAAACCTCCGTAGAAAGTAAAGCATGCCTTACTGCCTTGACACCGCTTAGACCTTTTAGTTCAGTCAAGAACTCTTTAATTTCTTTTGTCTCACCTTTTAAAATAAATATTTCAAGGCAGTTTTTTTCATCCAGATGCGTGTGTAAAGTTGTCTCGACGACGTGTTCGTATTTGTGATGGATAGTGTTCAATGGACTTTCTGATTTCTTACTCGAGATAACCATGCCAGTGACTACTAAAGGCCCTTTTCCTTCTTCCCAGACTTCAGTTGTGACATAATTCCTCAATGCTTCCCTAAAGATTTCAGATCTAGTTGAAAATCCTTTGACATTGAGCAATTTATCGAGTTTATCGAGTAGTTCATCGTTAATTGAAATACTAATAACAGACATTCTATCCTCTCTAAAATTAAGTATTATTTTCTTATTAAAGACTTTATCCCTAAAATCCCTAGATATGATATACCTGAAACAAGGACAATTGTAGCCCCGGATGGTTGATTAAGGAAGAAAGACATTCCAATTCCTATAACCATATAGATTATCCCGATGAGAATGGAGAATATTATCATTTTTTTGAGACTATTTGTAAGTATACTCGCTGTTGCCGCGGGAAGTGTGAGAAGTGCCATGGCCAATATAATTCCGACAACATTTACTAGAACTACAACAGTCAATGCTACGAGGGACAGCAAAACAATATAGGTCTTCATTACAGGAACATTTGTGACTTCAGAAAATTCTTCATCAAATGAAAAAGCAAGAAATTCGTTGTATCTAATAAAAACTATGAGGGCAATAATAATGTTTAGGGCGATCATGATCAATATATCTATCCTTGAAACAGTAAGGATATTTCCAAATAGATAGCTAGCAAGATCGGGCACGTATCCCGGTGTTTGGTATATCATGAATATCCCAAATGCCATCCCAATGGCCCACATTGCACCGATTAATGTATCCTCACGTTGGTATGCTTTTTTTGATATAATTCCAAGAATGGAACTAGAAAAAACACTAAAGATAATTGCAGTTAAAAGAGGATTGTACCCTAAAAATAATCCTAAACCTATCCCGCCAAATGCAGCGTGCGATATGCCTCCAGATATAAAGACTAATCTTTTGACCACCACATAAGAGCCTATTACTCCACATGCAATTGCAGCCAATATTCCTGCCATAACTGCATTTTGGAAAAAGACGTATTGAAATACCATCATTCCTCATGCTCCTTCAAAACTCTATGAGGTATGCCATGACCTATAAGTTCTATTGGGCATCCATATAATTTTTCAAATACTTTCGGGGGTATGTTTTTCTCACCGTGATAATGAAGCGTTTTATTGATACATCCAATTGTTTTAACATGTGACGATATGGCCCCGGTATCATGGGTAACTAGTATTATGGCCATCTTTTCAGACAGCGCATGGAGAAAATCATAAAAATCAGTTTCTGCCTGAACATCGATATTGGAAGTGGGTTCATCAAGCAAAAGAAGTTTGGGTTCTGTTGCTAGGGCTCTTGCTATTAGGACTCTTTGAAGCTGACCTCCAGATAATTTCCCAATTTGAATATTTCTAATGTCTGCAATACCCATTATGTTCATGGCCTTGTCTGCAATTTTTCTATCGGCTCCCGAATATCTTCTCAAGAAATCAGTGTGCCCTATCCTGCCACTAAGGATCACTTGCTCAACATTAATTGGAAAGTTTCGATCAACTAAGGTATATTGCGGAACATATCCGACATATTTTCTACCTTCTTTTGGATTCTTACCAAAAAGGGAAATGGTGCCTTCTGTAGGATTCAGAAGTCCAAGGATAATTTTCAAAAGTGTTGATTTTCCCCCACCATTTGGCCCTATTATCCCAAGAAAATCATCATCATAAACTGTAAGATTAATATCTTCTAAAACCCTATGATCTCCGTAATCAAACGATAGATTCTCTATTCGGATAATTTCATTTTTCATGTTATTACTGATTCTTTATTTTGTTTGCTGTGATTTTAAGATTTTCTATATAATTTTCTGTCAAGGGATCAATAACTTCGGTCTTTCCGCCAATCTCTTTTGTGATAATCTCTGCTGCTTTGCTACTAAATCCAGGAGAAACAAATATGACCTTAATGTTTTCTTCCTTTGCTTCTTCTATTGTGTGGGCTAGGGATTGTAAAGTTGGCTCTTTTCCTTCAACTTCTATAGCAATCTGATTTAGATTGTAATCCTTTGCAAAATATCCCCAAGATGGGTGGAATATCATAAATGACCTGTTATCCATATCCTTTAATTCATTTATTATGTAATTGTCCGCTTCATCCAGTTTTTCTATATAATCCTCTCTGTTCTTCAAATAGTATTCTTTATTGTTCGGGTCAACTGCAATAAGGCCTTCGTATATGTTTTGGACCATAATTTTTCCGTTTCTTAGAGATGTCCAGATGTGAGGATCATTTCCGCCTTCTTCATCTACATGAACTCCTTCATCTTGGTGAGCTCCGATTTCGATCAACTCTATCCCTTTTGAGCTATCAACGACAATCATGTTTTTATTCAAGTCCTTTATTTTCCCCATCGATTTTACCTCAAATTCAATCCCTGATCCGACCATAACATATATTTTTGCTTTAGACATGTCAGCTAATTGGCTCGGCTTTAAGTCTGCAACATGTGGGTCGCCACCTTCTGGAACAATAATGTTAACTTTGACCTTTTCCCCGCCAACCGCCTCAATCATCTCTTTTTGAGGGGATATCGTTGCATAAACAATAATTTTCTCATCAGAATCGGTAGTTTTTTCATTTGCACAGCCTAATGAAAGCGTAAGTAAAAATGTCAAGAAAATAAACAATAAATATTTCTTCATAATATATCCTCTATAACTCCATACCTATAATAATATTTAAATCTTTCTATAATAAATATTAATAAAACAATAGGACAAAATTAATAAATAGAAAACTATTAAAAGAGCTAGTTACACTCACCTTTGATGAACAGAAGATTGGGTTTTTCCTCACTTGCATTTTATGAAAAATCTCTAGAAAGTGCCCTTTCGTGGGGAGAAAGCAATGATTTCGGACTTTTAGAGATAGTTGCAGAAAATAATCATGCAATTGATGAGGAAGCACTGCCAGAAATCAAAGACCTAACCTCTTCTTATAATTTTGACTATACAGTACATTCACCCTTCTCAGATATCAATATATCAAGCTTAAACAAGAGCATAAGGAAAGAATCAATAAGACAGGTAAAGTATTCCATATTTGCAGTAAATGAAATAGGTGGAAAGATACTGACATTTCATCCTGGAAGGCATTCGGCGGCCACAAGTAAGTCAAGAGAGAACACAAAACAGATACTTTTTGAATCCCTGAAGGAGATTTCAGATTACAACAAGGATTATGGAGTTACTATCGCTTTAGAGAATATGCCTGACACATTTATCACGACAATGAAAGTATCTAAGGAAGTGTTGGAAGTTCTTGAAAATAAAGAGCTATCAGAGATAAAACACACAATGGATGTTGGTCACCTTGAAACTAACAATGTAGACATAGGCGAATATATCTATGATCTAAGGAATTACCTAATCCATATGCACCTGCACGATAACTTTGGAGAGTTTGATAATCATCTACCGCTTGGGGATGGAAATATAAACTTCCCGAGAATATTCAGGGCTTTGAAAGAAATAAACTATACAGGAAGAATAATACTTGAAATGACAAAAACTGAAGACATTCTAAAGAGCCGCGAATATTTAGAAGAAAAAAAATATTTATTTTAATCTAATAGTCATAGAACTTTATAATCATTTTTGCCATATTATTGTTAAACTCCAACTCGGGTTTTTTCCCTTTTGATTCAATAAATAATTTATCTAGGCCCGTCCAAAAGCTAAACCAGCCCCCTGGCTCGGTTATAATTAAAGGTAAGCTGAACAAAAAATCTTTTTGAGTTAGCAAAAGAGAGGATATTAGGGCCAATGAAAATCCTATGAAAAGCCATTTTATTCCTTCCCGCCTTGTCTGCGTCATCTCTTTTTGTTTTTCTTTCGCCTGATTCTGGAAATAGTCTTTCAATCTTTTCTTAATCATAGGCTCTTTTGTTATTCTTCTTTTATTTTTTGGTACAAGTAATCTTAGTTCAAGTATTGGAGATTCAGTCTTTTTCCCTCTTACGGCCCTTCTGCATTCAATCAAGAAATCATCAGAAAGCCCCCTTGCAGAATAAGGCCTTGGATCAAAATCTGAAAACATGTCATCATATGAATCAAGTATTAGGCTAATATTCTTCTCACGCAAGATAATTTTTGGATCTTCACTAGCTTCTATGTTTGATTCGTCTCCCATGTGCTCATCCCCTTATGCATAATATAATTAGTATAACTATTTAAGTATTAGTTAATTATGGGATATGGAAAATATGGGCAAACAAGATGATAAAAAGCACTGGTACGATGGAGGATTATACAAGTATATGATTGATCCTAGTACAGATGACGCAAGAAAGATAATTTCTAGCCTGATTGAAAATGATTCTAAAGTCATTGATGTTGGATGTGGAACAGGATCATTGGCTTTTTACCTCTCAGAAAAATGTAGATATATCTTGGGGATTGAACTTTCTAAAAAAATGGTTGATTATGCCAATTCAAGAAAAAAAGAAAATAGTATTTTGAACGTCCAGTTTTTCCACGGCAATGCTGAAAAAGTTTCCGAATTAACGAAAGATAGATTTGATTATGCAATTTTTTCCCTGTGCCTCCATGAAATGAAATCAGAAACTAGGGTCAAATCCTTAGAAGAAATAAAAAAAGTTGCTGACAAGATTATTATTTATGATTATTTAGTAAAAGAAAAAATTTCCTTTAAGGGAGTAATGAATTCAGCTGCAGAATTTCTTGCAGGAAGAAGTCATTTCTATAACTACAAATCTTTTCTTGAAGAAAAAGATATTTTTGGATTGTTGGAAAATAATGGATTTAAGGTTGAGAAAACTATCAGTGATAAAGATGCGTATATGGCAGTTAAGGCCAGATGGAAATAAACTTAAAAAAGGAGGTATTCTAAGAATCAATAAGAATACTTCAGGAGATTTAGATGTATAAAGTTGTTCTATTGAGGCATGGAGAAAGTACTTGGAACAAGGAAAACAGATTTACTGGATGGACTGATGTTGACCTTTCTGAAAAAGGAATTGACGAAGCTAAAAAAGCGGGTAAAGTCTTGCTTGAATTGGGATATGATTTTGACATAGCTTATACTTCAGTATTAAAAAGGGCTATACGAACATTGTGGTTGACATTGGATGAGATGGACCTTATGTGGATTCCAGTAATTAACTCTTGGAGACTAAATGAGAGGCATTATGGCGCACTTCAAGGGCTAAACAAATCAGAGATGGCTGAAAAGTATGGTGAAAAGCAGGTTCTAATCTGGAGAAGAAGCTATGATATAAGGCCACCAGAATTAGAAAAAAATGACAAAAGATTTCCTGGTTTTGATCCTCGTTACAAAGATTTAACTGCTGAACAACTTCCACAAAGCGAATGTCTCAAAGATACTGTTGAGAGATTTATGCCATACTGGCATGATACAATAGCCCCTACAATAAAAAATGGTAAAAAGGTGCTAATTGTTGCACATGGCAACAGTCTTAGAGCGCTTGTAAAGTATCTGGATAACGTCTCTGAAGAAGATATAGTAAACCTAAACATACCTACCGGTATACCGCTAGTCTATGAACTCGATAAAAATCTAAGGCCAATAAAACATTACTACTTAGGAGATGCAGAAAAAATCGAAAAGGCCATAAAGTCAGTTGCTAATCAAGGAAAGGCAAAGAAGTAATCCATACAAAAGATTTATAAATAGATTTATGATAAAATTTTTGGTACTATGAGTTTAGAGCCATCCAATACAACCAAAGTAGTCACAAAAGACTCTTTTCTTAGATTTTGGTGGTGGCGATACTAAGCGACCTACCTTCAGGTTTTCGCTTACTCATAGGAATTTTTGTATAAATTAGACATCTAGGCTTTTTAGAAGTCTTATTTTATTTTAGATAAATTATATCTTAGATTTTAATAAAATATTAAAGGAGGATAAACATGGAAAAAACCAAAATATTTTTGGATGAAAACGAAATGCCAAAAAGATGGTATAACATACAGGCAGATCTTCCAAAACCTCTGCCGCCGGTATACAGCCCACAAACATTGAAAAGGGCAACATTGGAAGAACTTTCAGTAATCTTTCCAATGGAAATAATAAAACAGGAAGTATCTCAAGAAAGATGGATTGATATTCCACAAGACATACGTGATATTTATGCAGTATGGAGACCTTCTCCTCTTTACAGAGCTCTAAGATTAGAGAAGGCCCTAAAAACACCTGCAAAAATTTATTTTAAATGGGAAGGGGTTTCACCTGCAGGCAGTCACAAGCCAAACACAGCAGTAGCCCAAGCATACTATAATATGAAAGAAGGTACACAAACAATAACAACTGAAACTGGTGCAGGGCAGTGGGGATCTGCATTAAGCTACGCAACGAGTTTATTTGACATAACGTGCAGAGTTTACATGGTAAGAGTAAGTTACGAACAAAAACCTTACAGAAGAAATCTAATACATTTATGGGGAGCAGAAGTATTCCCAAGCCCAAGCAATAAGACAAATGCAGGAAGATCTTTCCTAAAAGATAATCCAGAACATCCCGGAAGTCTTGGAATTGCCATATCTGAAGCAGTAGAGGATGCAGCAACACATGAAGATACAAAATATTCTCTTGGGAGTGTTTTAAATCACGTTTGTATGCACCAGACAGTAATCGGTCTTGAAGCTAGAGAACAGTTAAAGATGGAAGAGAGATATCCAGACATAGTAATCGGTTGTGTTGGCGGCGGCTCCAACTTTGCTGGCGTTTCATTTCCATTCATACACGATAAACTAAAGGGAGATAAAAAGGATCTAAGAGTTGTTGCCGTTGAACCGCACTCATGTCCAACCCTTACCAAAGGTCTTTATGCATTCGATTATGGTGACTCCACAAAGTTAGGTCCAATTGCAAAAATGTTTACTTTGGGTCATGACTTCATCCCCCCAGGCATCCATGCCGGAGGATTAAGATACCACGGTGCCTCACCAATAGTAAGTTCACTAAAAGACCAAAACATTATCGAAGCTCAAGCATACCACCAAACAGAAGTATTTGAGGCGGCAATGCTCTTTGCACAAACAGAGGGGCATGTTCCAGCTCCAGAAACTGCTCATGCAGTTAAATCTGTTATTGAAGAAGCAAAGAAGTGCAAACAAACTGGCGAAGAGAAGGTAATTCTATTCAATGCAAGCGGACATGGACACTTCGACCTTAAATCCTACGAACTATACATTCATGGCAAATTAACAGACTACGAGTACCCAGTAGAACTTGTAAAGCAGTCTCTTAAAAAACTTCCAAAGATTCAGGAGGATTAATCCTCCTATTTTTTATTTTTGTGATAAAATGAAAACTCTTGGTTTTTTGGTCAATCCCATTTCTGGTATGGGAGGTTCAGTTGGGCTAAAAGGAACTGACGGACTATATGAAAAAGCCCTAGAACTTGGTGCAGAAAAGGTGTCAAAAAACAGGGCGGAAGTATTTTTTGAATCACTTGGTAAAGTAAAAGATGTAAAATTTCTTGTTCCTTCTAGTGAGATGGGCGAAGACTTAATAAAAAACAAAGAGCTTGAATATGAAGTTGTTTATACAGTTAAGGGATTAACTAGCAGAGAGGATACTCTAAAAACGATAGAAGAGTTCAAAAAGAGAAAAGTTGAGCTCATAATATTCTGTGGGGGAGATGGTACAGCAAGAGATATTTGTGAAGCTATCGGTACAGAGATTCCAGTTATTGGAATGCCTGCAGGAGTAAAGATGTTTTCATCAGTTTTTGCAATTAATCCCAAGGCTGCTTCTGATCTTCTCAAGGCTTTTCTAGAAGGAAACTCAAAGTACAAGGATTCCGATGTTCTAGATATAGATGAAGAAAGTTATCGTGCTGATAAATTCATAATGAAGTTGTATGGCTATCTAAAAACTCCTTACGTGCCCAATCTAATACAGGATGCAAAGGCTGTATTTGAAGGCCAAGATGAAGAGATGGCAAAGGAAGGCATAGCGGTATTTGCCAGCGAGTTTATGTCAGATGGGTCTTTGTATCTAGTTGGCGCAGGTTCTACAACTGCAAAGATTGCAGAAGTTATGGGGCTAAAAAAGACAATGCTTGGTGTAGATTTAATAAAAGATGAAAAACTCATTGCAAGTGACGTAAATGAAAAGGCAATTTTAGAATACATCCAAAATGAAAAAAGTGTAAAGATAATTGTGAGCCCTATAGGGGCACAGGGATTTGTCTTTGGTAGAGGAAATCAGCAGATTTCAAGCCAAGTTTTAAGAAAAGTTGGAAAAGAAAATATAATAATCATAGCAACTCCTCAAAAACTCGATAATACACCCTTTCTTCTAGTTGACACTGGTGATGATGAACTGGATACCGAACTTTCAGGCAAGACTCTTGTAGTCTGTGCATATAGAATGGCCCAACGAAAGGATATAAGAAAAGATTAAACTTAAAAAGAACTAAAATCAGGTTATTCTGATATTATGGACGAGTCAGTTGTTACCCCTTGGGAAGTAGAAGGGGAAATTGATTATAATAAACTCATAAAACAGTTTGGAACTGATATCCTTACTGAAGAGTTATTAAATACTATAAAGAAGTATACGGGAGATTTACATCCATTTCTCAGAAGGAAATTATTCTTTTCACATAGAGACTTGGGATGGATCTTAAAGAAGTATGAAGAAGGCGAAAAGTTTGCCCTATATACTGGAAGAGGACCTTCTGGGCATACCCACATTGGCCACCTTGTCCCGTGGATATTTTGTAAATGGCTCCAGGACAAATTCGATTGTGAGTTCTATTTCCAGATGACAGATGATGAAAAGTTCATGATGAGGCCAGACCTTACACTTGAACAGACACATGCGTTTGCCTACGAGAATGCACTCGACGTAATTGCTTTGGGATTTGACCCGAAAAAAACGTTCATCTTCTCTGATATCGATTATGCAAAAACGCTTTACAAAATATCAATCCAGGTTGCAAAGAATGTGACAACTTCCACAGCTAAGGCCGTTTTTGGCTTCAAGAATTCAACTAATATCGGGATGGTATTCTTCCCCTCCGTTCAGGCAGCCCCCTGCTTTTTGCCTTCTGTTCTAAAAGGATACAATGTTCCTGTTTTAATTCCAGCGGCAATTGACCAAGACCCTTACTGGAGAATTTCAAGAGACGTTGCACCAAAACTTGGTTACTACAAACCAGCTGCAATACATAACATGTTTCTCCCAGGACTTGAAGGGCCTAGTGGCAAGATGTCTGCTTCAAAGAGCGATACTGCAATTTTTTCTGTTGACCCACCAAAAGAAGTCGACAAAAAAATCAAACGAGCTTTCACTGGTGGAGGGCAGACTATAAAGGAGCATAAGGAAAAGGGCGGAAATCCAGGAGTCTGTACAATATATCAATACCTTTATTTTATCTTTGAAGATGACAACAAGAAGATAAAGGAGATTCATGACGGCTGCAAACGTGGAGAAGTGTTCTGCGGAGAGTGCAAGAATCTCTTAAGTGAAAAACTAGTCAAGTTTATCACAACACACCAGGAAAACAGAGAAAAGGCAAAAGATGTCCTCGATAAATTCCTATTAAAGGATTAAAGCTTTCTCAAATAGTATTTTTTACCTTTATAGTTTATTTCTCTTATTTTATCTTTTTCAAGCATATTTTTTACAATGTCAAATCCTCTACCAGCTTTTCTTAGATAAGAATCAAGTGCATCTTCTCTCATTGGATGGACAGAAACTATACTCAAAAGCTCTTCTTCTACATTCCCGGAATAAAAAAAATCATTTCCCTCGTACCCTATCAATAACTCTGTCTCAAGATTATTCTCATTAAAAATCTGATAAGCAAGATTAATAGTATCTTCTTTGGGGATGTCGGCTGATTTTTCTGCTGGTGGCCTTATTGGAACTGAAATAAAGCTTTTCTGAGGATTTAATCTTTTAATAAAGCTTGCAGTATTAATTAGATTGAGAGGTTTATCGTTATAACCTCTAACTAACATAGTTTCAGTGAATAAAATACCTTTGAAGTTTTTTGAGAATTTTATCAAACCTGATTTGATTTCTTCAATATCAAGGGATTTACATGGCCGATTTATTTTCTTCCAAATGGCTGGATCAATCGAATCGACCTTTACAGATACAAGATCGGCCTTATATAAAGCGTCTCTTACTTCATCAAGCCACAACAAGGACGAATTAGTGATTATTGCAATCCTTATGTCCATTGATTTCAATAGATCTATTTCCATGCCCAGATTTTTGTCAAGTGTTGGCTCACCGTCGGGTACAAAAGTAAGGTAGTCTATAGAGCCACCTTTATTTATGGTATCTTTTACTTTAGATTTTACAGATTCAAGAATATATTCAGGTTGATAAAAAATGCTTCTTTCAGAACTCATATTGAAAGTTCTTCCAATTTGGCAATAAATACAAGAATATGTGCATATCTTTGGAGGTATGTTATTTATCCCAAAACTTCGGCCCAATCTTCTAGAAGGTACAGGCCCAAAAACTAAGTTTTTAGATTCCATTTTAATCTTTTAGTAACTCCATAATTTTTTCCCATATTTCAATTATTTTAAGCGATAATGGTGAATCGGGAAGTTCGATTAACGTCTTGCGTGAAACAATTGCCGAATTTACAATAGGATTATAGGGCAACTCCCCAATCACAAGGATATTGTTTCTATTGCAGTACTCTTTGATATTTGAAGTATTTTGCATATTTATGTCAAATTTATTTATACAAACGACAGATTTAACCCCAAAGTGCCCATTAACTTCAAGTACTCGTTCAAGATCATGAATCGCAGAAAATGTCGGTTCTGTTACAATAATAGCAAGGTTAATCCCTGTGATTGTAGATATCACTGGACAGCCTATTCCAGGCGGCCCATCAATAAGTATTAAATCTTTATTATCCTCGATTGAAATTTTTATTGCATTTTTTCTTACTTCATTTACAAGTTTTCCAGAAGATTGTGCACCAGGTTTTAAAAATGCATGCGCCAAAATACCTAAACGAGTTTTTGAAACATAAGTATAACCGGATATTTTATCACTCATGGTTATAGCTTTGGAAGCGCATAAAAAATGACAAACTCCGCAACCTTCACATAGGTTTGCTGTTATCTTAATATCCTTAGTGACTGCACCGAATTTACACCCAAGATAGCATGCTAAACAATTAGTACACTTGTTTTTGTCAATATGAGCTATTTGCGAGCCAATGAAATCTTTTGTTTTCAATATTGTGGGATTTAGAACTATGTGCAGGTTTGATGCATCAACATCACAATCTGCTATGACGGTATTTTTCGCAAGAGAGGCAAATGCCAAAACTAATGAGCTCTTACCAGTTCCGCCTTTGCCACTTACTACTGCAATCTGCTTCATTTTTCTCTACCCTTAATGTTATTAAACATGAGGACAAGCTGCCCACTGATTTCTGGGAAATAATCTAAAAATACCTCTCCTTTTGAGTATAGTTTTGCTATATCTTCGTTGTAGGGTATTTTAAGTAGTATTGGAATCATTTCGTGCTTACAGAACAGTTCAATTTCATCGTCACCTATTCCATCACGATTGATTATTACCCCAAAAGGAATTCTCATTTCTTTTAGTGCTTCTACAGCTATTTTTAAATCATTGAATCCAAAAGGTGTCGGCTCTGTAACTAAAACGCAGAAATCTGAACCATTCACTGTTTCAAGAAAAGAGCAAGAAGTTCCTGGGGGGCAGTCAAGTATAGTGTCGATATCTGATCTTATCTGGTACTTCAGCGCTTTTATTATTGGGGTTGGGCGAACCTCACCAATATCTAAAATACCCTCGAAAAATGAAATCCCTCCGCTAGTTCCCCTTCGTATAACCCCAATTTTTTTATCTGCCCAGTTTATTGCGTCATTTGGGCAGGCCAATTTACATCCTCCGCAAGAATGGCAGAGTCCCGAGAAGACTTTTATTCCAGAGGGGAGATCTATTATTGCATTAAAATTACAAAAGTCTGCACATTTTCCACAACTTAAACACTTCTCGCAATCGATTTCAGGTATTTCTACTTTTACATCTTGAGTATTTTCTATTCTAGCTTTGATGAAAATATTGTCATTTGGCTCTTCAACGTCACAATCTATCAATTGAACTCTATCTAAACTTAAGGCTAAATTTACTGAGACTGTAGTTTTCCCAGTACCTCCTTTCCCGCTAGCTATGGACAATATCATCTAATCACTAGTTAAAAAAGAAAAATTAATGATGACAGCTTCCGTTGCTGTGATCACCAAATTTATGCTCGCTGCATGAATCAGAAACTGTAGCTTTTTTGAGTTTCATATTTTTATAATCAGATATAGCGTCCTCAACGCTTCCTGTTGCCCCAATATATACTTCAATTCCGTATTCAATAAACATACTTAGTGCTCTTCTGCCTAAACCCCTGCATATAAGAATATCAACGCCTTCTTTTTTCATAAGTTCTGGCGGATATCCAATCCCTCCCATATGTTCACTTGTGTTCTCAATGACTTTGATATCATGAGACTTAAGGTCATATATGGTATAAGTAGGAGTTCTTCCAAAATGTTCGCCTATTAATTCAATAAATCCTGCATTACCTTCTGTTGGAAAACAAAGTTTCATGTGATCGTCTACCTTCTTAATCCTGAATGTGTATTAACGTTAGGTGATGAAGCTTTAGAATAATTACCTTCCTTGAAAATTTTAACTGCTTCATTTACCGTTCCTTTAAATTCTTGCACAACTTCTATTCCCTCAGCTTGTAGAATCTGAAATGCGTTTGGCCCAATGTTTCCACTAATTACTGCTTTTATGCCCTTCTTAATAAGATTCTTTGCCGCCTCTATACCTGCACCATTGGATGCAGACGCGGCAGAGTTTGGATATACTTCAAAATTATTTGTTTCGACATCAACTATTAAAAAGTAACTGCACCTGCCAAATCTCTGATCTACTTGGGATGTGAGGTCTGTACCTGCTGAAGATATAGCTATCCTCATCTTAACCCTCCTAAGGAATACCTTATCATTACAGCGCTACATTTTGGACACTTCTTAGATAAACAAGGAGTGTCTCTTTCATGTGATTCTTTGTGGCCGCATTTGGTATAGATACATTCTCCTTCTGGACCTCTAACGTGTCTAAAACCTACCATTTTATTCCACATCTTCTGAAATTTTATTTAATCTTGTTTCTAACTGTTGGATCTCTTTCTTCAAAAAATCTATGTTGTCCAATAAAATCTTTTTTTCTTCTTCTTTACAGATTTTTCCCTCTTTAGCGAGCTCTGACTCTAGTAAATATGCGCATGGCCCTCTCCCAAGGCCACCTCGGCCCCTTCCAAGACCTGCAATTCCATAGCTAGGCTCGTACAGATTCCTGCCACAATGGGCATGAAATCCTCTATTGAATGTTCTTCCCCACATTTTATCACCAAATGAATATATATTCGTTATTATTTAAAAGTTTCGGTTGACCCCATATTTTTAATCGATTAATATATTTAAAAAAATGTAAATCAATAATTAAAAATATTTAATCATTAAATTATATAAATATTGCATTAATGATGAGCTATAAAACCAAAAGATTTATATACTAATGATAATCAATATTAGTAACTAACAATTGAGAGATGATAGTTAGCACTAAAAGGTGAAAAAATATGGGATGGAGAAGACAATTTGAAACTAGAGAAAAGCGTATTAATGAACTAAGGATCCTTCTAAAGCAAAAGCTGAACAGCGGAAGAGACTACTTCATTCAGGAACTTGTTAACGATACGGACATACCCAGAAGTACCGTTGAAAGGTACCTTTATGAATATCTTAATGAAGAAGTAGAAATCTACTACGAAGGGCCTTTAAAAAAGATACGCTATAAAGGACACGGGAATTAATTTAAGAAAAGATATTTTTATCTTTTCTTTTTTTTATTATTTTTATAAGAACTTAATTTAATATTACTTTTTATCGATTAAATCTTTGCGTTAATCCATAATAAACCTTAATAAGATTGAATCCTACTTAATATAGGGATATTATGGGATTTGTCAAGATAGGTAAAATTTCTGATGTTAAAGACGGCACTATGAAGAAGTTTGAAGTCGAAGGAAAAGATATTCTAGTTTCTAATTTTGGCGAGAAATATTACGCCATTAATAACAAATGCACCCATAGAGCGGGGGATCTTTCTCAAGGAAAACTGGAGGGGAATATTGTAACTTGCCCAAAACATGGCTCTAAGTTTGACATTACAACGGGAAATGTAGTTTCCGGGCCTAAAATACCACTGTTAAAACTTAAGATTAATGATGAAGAAAAGTATGAGATAAAAATAGAGGGAGATTCCTTATTAATTAAAATATTATAGAAAAATAAGGTATATTATTAATTAATCCCAAAACAAGCAAAATATGGAAGGTGATAAAAATGACTGAGTTCTGGATGGAGAAAAAGATTGCAATATTTGCCTTTAATGGCGATCCAATGTGTTTTATACATGCCTTGATAAATGCCTTAGAGTTTCATGCGAAAGGGTACGATACAAAGTTGATAATTGAAGGTTCAGCTACTGGACTTATTGGAAAACTAAATGAGGCAGGTAATCCGCTACACTACTATTACGTAAGGACAAAAGACGAAGGGCTAATAGACTGCTTATGTAAAGCATGTGCAACAAAGAACGGGACTATTGAAGAGGCGAAAAAACAAAACCTAAATCTATGCGACGAATTATTTGGCCACCCAAGCATGGCAAGATACATGAAAGAGGGTTATGAGATAATTGCAATATAAAACAATTATTAATTAGTAATAGGGGATTTAAATATGGTCTGCATTTTGATGTGGGTTGCACAAGAGGGATTTAGGGATGAGGAGCTATTTGTTCCTAAATCGGTATTTGAAGAAAAAGGATTCATAGTAAATGTTGTTTCTCATGATAAAGGAACAGCTTGGAGCAAGTTTGGGAAGATTATTGAAGTCCTTGGATTTGAAGATATTGATATAGGAGATTATGATGCCTTTCTATTAGTTGGTGGCCCAGGAACCTTTAATCTTGCTGACGATAAAATACTTCATGAATACATTAAGGAAGCTGAAAAAAAGTTATCCCTATTGGGCGGGATATGTTATGCCCCAAATATCATGGCAAGAGCTGGAGTTCTTAAGGGCAAAAGAGCAACTGTCTGGGGAGGTCCCGATATTTTTGATAAAGAAGGCGTGATTTTCGAAGACAAGAATGTTGTAAAGGATGGAAAAATTATAACTGCCAATAGCCCTGATGCGGCGCTCGAATGGGCTAAAGAGACTGTTAATTATCTCAAGTGCAGTTGTGGGAAATAAATTAATATTTCCCGCAGAATTTCAAGGCTCTTGGAATCCTTTTTAGCATATCCGAACTCCTGAAGTTTATACCTATCTCTTCTGCGGTAATATCCCCAGCAATCCCGTTTAGGAAGGTTCCCGCACACGAGGCTTCAATAATAGTTCCTTTTGCTGCAAAGGCTGCTATAAGCCCTGAAAGAATGTCACCTGTCCCCCCTGTGGTCATGCCAGAGTTTCCCGTGAAGTTTTTTATAACTTTTTTACCATCCGATATGAGGTCAACTTTTCCCTTAGTGACAATTGTGGTCTGGTATTTTTCTGAGTTAGTTAAAATATTATCATGGGTCAAAGGCTCATCAAAAACCATCTTATATTCAGAGTGGTGGGGGGTTATGCATACGTCATTTTTCTTTAAAATATCAAGATTTCCTTTTATTGCAAAAAGCCCATCGGCATCTATTATTATTTTCTTACACGATATACTTTTTAGAAACTCTAACACTGTTTCAACTGTTTCTGAGTCTCTGCCCATCCCAATGCCTACCAAGATTGAATCAACTTTTTCTGAAAGATTTTTTAGAAGCTCAATATCTTCGGGGATGAAATGATTCTTTTCAGTTGGAAAGACTATCATATCTGGAGAATAAGATTTTATTACTTTAGAGCATTTCTTGGGTGATGCGACATAGACGAGATCAGAAAGATATGATGCTGCAAGAGAGGAATAGATTGGCGCCCCGTGATACTCTTTTGATCCTCCTATTACTAGTACCTTACCATTATCACCTTTGTGCGAGTCAGTAGACCTAGAGTTCAGCTTGTTGACATAGCCGGGGCCAGTCAAATTATTAAATTCTTTTGGGATCCCTATATCGACAACGGTAGTGGCGCCTTCCTTGGGGGTATGGAGCGAGATAATAACATTTGGCATGAAATATGGAGATGCGACATCAATGGATACCTTGATCCCATTAATCTCATTAATCCTGTTGATAACATCGGAGTATGGGTGCTTAAGTGTTCCTTTGACACCAACGCCGAATATTGCATCCACGTAGATTTCAAAGTCTGGACGTATCTTTTCTATATCGCATGAATCTTTAAGAAGTATTTTTTCAATGTCAATATGTTTCAGAAGCTCCCATTTTGAGAGGGCAGCACCTTCTTTGATGTTTTGTGGATCCCCCACTAGGTACGCTGTAACTCTATTCTCTTTAGATAAGTATCTAGCACATACAAATCCGTCCCCGCCATTATTACCAAGACCACAAAAAACTGCGATTTTATTTCTTGTTCCAAACCTCTTTTCTATTTCTGATGCTACCCCTCTTCCGGCATTTTCCATAAGAATTGGCGTATCGAGACCATAATATTTACAATTTGAATCAATAATATATGTGTCCATATTACCCCCATACTTAATTGTGGCAATGGATAAATAAGTTTTTGCATATTGGGGAAATTTTATAAGTAATTTGAATATGAATTCTTTATGGTCAAGATACTCGGATGCGAGAAATGTAGTTATAAGGAGTACCTATTAGCTGAAGCAAAAGATTATGATAGGTGCCCATCATGCAAATCGCTAGTTATTGTCCAAGAACTAAACGAACTCCCGGTACAATTACAGGACATAATGAAGGTTGCAAATGAAAATTTCTCATATGGAAATATCAAGACCGATAATTATTCTGCTTTATTTGAGGTAAGGGAACTTTTCAAAAAGCCTGAGGAAATAATTTCTTCCTTTGAAAAGATAAATTTTTATCCATTTATAAGAAAAGAAAATGGGAAGCTTTTTGTTGTCCTAAGGACTTCTCTGCCAAAAAAAGATTTCTCATATAGAAAAAATCTAATCTTATTTTTCTTAACAATTATTTCAACTACAGTTGCTGGCTATTTCATGTCAGTGCCACATGTTGATTACGGATTTATGACAAATCCCTGGATAGGGGCTATAACATTTTCTTTTTCGATAATGGTGATCCTAGGAACACATGAAATGGGCCATTACCTAGTTGCAAGAAGAAATGGCGTTGATGCGACACTCCCTTATTTCATACCAGCGCCCTTCATTCTTGGCACAATGGGAGCTGTGATAAACATAAGATCGTTTATCCCAAGTAAGAATAGTGCTATTGAGTTGGGTCTTTCAGGCCCACTTGCCGGCATGCTTGTAGCGATACCAATAACTATAGTTGGAGTTATGATGTCGCCTATTGTTCCCATAACAATCTTTGGCGAGAGCTCAATGTTTTTGGGTGAGCCGCTAATCTTTAGGTTTATTGCTGAATCACTTGTAATTGTGACTGAGGGCAATTCCCTTTACTTGCATCCTGTAGCTTTTGCTGGGTGGGCCGGAATATTTGTAACTATGCTTAACCTAATCCCTATGGGCCAACTGGACGGTGGCCACATTGCAAGAGCTGTATTAGGGCCTATCCATCACAGATATCTGTCATTTGTTGTTGCAGCCTCATTATTTGGCATAGGAATATTTACATGGGCTGGCTGGAGCCTATGGGGAGTAATAGGAATTTATCTAGCATACAGGGGACATCCTGGCTCAATGGATGAGATAACACCTATTGATAGAAAACATTGGATTATGGTTCTAGTTGCTATAATACTATTTGTAATATCTACGATGATTGTCCCGATAAAATTAGGATAAAAAAGATTTAAATAGACTTAATTAATTCTAAAGGCATGCTTAATAACATCCGTAAGAATAAATCATTTGTATCAATTGTTAACTTTATCGGGCGAATCTTTAGATTCCTGCCACCAAATGTCATAACAACAATCAGTTTAGTTGTTGTCTTCTTTTCAGGCTATTATTATTACCTCGGATTACCCTATATCGGAGCAATTACACTTGCCGTTTCAGGGTTTCTTGATCTAGTTGATGGCTCAGTTGCAAAGTATACTAAGAAGACAACTGTTCTTGGCGGCTTTTTAGATTCAACATTTGACAGGGTAGGAGACGGAATAATACTTCTTGGGATTGGACTATTACATGATCTTGCTCTTTGCTTTGTAATAATGGTTGGAGCATATCTAATTAGTTATATGCGTGCCAAGGGAGAGGCTCTTGGGGTAAAAGTCATGGGGGTAGGAATTGGTGAGAGGGCAGAGAGAATACTGATAATATTTGTGTTTTCTTTCATCAATTTGGAGATAGGGCTTTATATTCTTTTGATTGTTGTTTATATAACGGTCTTTACAAGATTTTATTATATCTCAAGGGAGCTAAAAACTAAGACTTAGAAACCTTTTTATATTCCCATAATCAACTTTTCATTACGCGGGGGTTGCCGAGCATGGCTAAAGGCGATAGACTCAAGATCTATTCCCGCAGGGGTCCAGGGGTTCAAATCCCTTCCCCCGCACTTTTTTATAATGTTAATGCGGTATTGTTTTAGAAGCGTTATTGATATCTACGGCCATATAAATCCTAAAGAGCTTAGGGAATCCTATCTAGCTTGTGTTCCACAGTTTGGAGTTTGAGGCAGACAATATGGACATTGAGGAATTTGAAAAAATACAAGATTTACAAAAAAGGAAGGAGATTATAATAAATACTAATAATAAAGAATTGCTCAACTATGCTTCAAACTTAGATCTTTACTTAGTACTGGAAGTTGCGAGAAATGAACATACTTCGCTAAAAACTCTAGATAAAATGAGAAAAAATGTAAGTCAAAAATCACTAAAAAAAATAATACAAAAAAATATAGATGAACAATGGGCAAAATTAAGTGAAGAAGATAAGGCGTTGAAATCAATTAGTACAGATTAACTCTGCTTTTTATTCCCTAAAATACCCTCTTAACATTTAAATACAATAACAATTTTTATAGTGGGTGGAAAAATGGTAGTATATATTACTAGTTGGATAAAAGCGAATAAAGACGGAAAATATGAGAGTATACGAAAAATTGCAAATTTACCGGGTGCAATAGCATATGATATTCAAGATGCATTGGGCATTGAAAATGCTATAGCGCGTGCATATGAGGGAACAGGTTCTCATAGATATTATGTAGACTTAATATCAAGAGAGATGTTCATAGAATATAAGGGAGATGCAATTTCTATTATTCTAAATAACGAAAAAACAAAAAATATGGATCATACTGTCTACTCTATACAAATAGTAAATCCTTGTCAAATTTTAAAATCTGATGATGAAGAGAAAGATGATTAACTTTTCAATTTCTAGTTTCATGATAATTCTTTTTTTTATAAAGTTCAAGTAATAATTTTGTCTTATTCTAAATTTATGACTAAATTGAAATAAAGGGCACAGAATAATTATTTTATAAGAATTAATTTTTATTAGTGAAGCTTTAAATATATATTTTTTAAATATTTTCTGAAGATTATAATTGTGAGAATATGAAAGTTCCAAGATATACTAAAGAAATAACATCTGTCCTTTTGATAATTCTATCTATATTACTATTCCTGGCCCAAATTAATTCTTATAATTCTCAGCGTTATCCAGAATATATTGGAATCTATTGGGAGTATCGTATTGTGGATATAGAGAGTTATTCACCTAATTTAATAGGTGGAGATCCTTATATTTATAATGGATTCTACAAGTTAAATTTTAATAACGATGAACCTTTTGCCAGATTAGATATATATGTTAGCCCGTATGAATCAGAGCTTTATGGGAAATATTTGATGTTTATTGTCAGTATTAATAATCTTAACTCAAATACGAGATATACTGCAGATAACGTAATAAAAATAGATGTTCCAAATGAGGATTATAATCGCTCCTACTACCTGGAAGACTTTTTGCCTGATGATGATTTTATTGATGCAATTTATTTAAAACTTGACGATGAAATGTTTAGAGAAAAGAATAGATACTATAGATTTAATATATACTTTGATTCTATTAAGACTAATTCAAGAGAAATTATACTTGTTAATACGGTATCAAATAATTCTTATGATGTTTATTGGGATCCCAAGAGGTATCACATTTTAGAAACTAACGAGAAATATGACCCTTGGCTAAACAAAGTTTATTTGGTCAAAACAGATAGAATGAGAACAGCTCAAATTAAATTATTAGATAAAAAAGTTCAGAATAATTCATGGCCTGGAATTATAGTAAGTGCTTTGGGAATAACTCTGGCACTTGCACTTAATATTTATGATAGGGGAATTAACAAAATATCTAAAAAACCTAAAAAGAAAAATATAGATGATGACGATACATTTAGATACGAATTCACATTAGATTCTTGAGGCGATATGGCATTGCCCTATCAATTCCAGATTTCTTAACTAAATCTGTTTCATCTTCTAAGCTTTTCGATTATTTTAAAAATAAATATATAAAAATAAATTAATTATTGTTCAGAATTTTCTTAGCAGAGACTATTATCGTCATTGCCATGGCCTTAATGTAAGGATCCCCGATGATGCACATTTCTTCCAAGAACTCCTTGTTCTCTAAGTAAAATCTTACGGCCCTCATCTTTGATTCTGGAATGTTATTCTCCATATTTTCAGCCCCTAAACAATTTCTCCTTTGAGGAAAGCTATCCTCCTCTTTTTCTCATTGACTTTGAATCGATATACGTCCTTGACAAGCTCCAGGTAATCCTCCATGCCTTTCATGACAGCCTTTGCCTTATCTGAAGTTTCCTCGCTGCCAAAACAGAGGAACAAAAATCTATACCCTTCTGTGTAGCTGATGGCATGCTCAATCGACATGATCATCTCTGAAAGCTCAATAATGCCAAAAGAGTATAACTCCTCTCTTGAAAGCAAAGGCAGAATGCCCGTCTGACATTTTTCCATAAATCCGATAGTGTTCTCCAACTTGTTTCCTCCTTACTTACTTACTTACTTTACTACATACTACACTACACTACACTACACCCCATTCAGTGGAGATCTTTTCTTTCAAGTCTCCAGTGGAAATGCCAAGACCTTTTGAGAAGTTTGTAAGCAGCCGCTCATCTGTTAAGACGCTGTCAATGCCGAACTCAGATATCTTCTTTTTTAGAAGAGGTTTAATCTTGCCTTCCCAGATTTCATTGCGCTCTTTTTCACTTAATTGCCTTTCAATATGCTTATTTTTAGGGCCAATGCTATTATCAATCTCTATTTTTGTTTCTTTTAGATTAATCTTAGTCAATTCATCAATTTTGGCCTTTAACCTCGTAGCTTCCAAAATAGCGCTTTCATATTGGCTTTCCAGCATTTCAAGCTCTGATTTGTTCCTTTCCGCATATTGATTTAGGGCCTCAGTTATTGTCTCTGTAAATCCCTTCGTTGAGACGGTGCAGCATCTGTCCAGAAGGTCCTCTGGAAGCCATGCCTGTATGAGCCTTTTTCCGTACCTTAACTGGCTTTTTCCCATACTACACCGCCCCAATTTTCGTTTTTGTTGTAAGTAAAACTGGCCCTAAAAATGGCACTTTGTAAGTAACCTGTAAGTAAAATAGGGCCAAAAACAGGGGTTTTGTAATGATGGCCGTAAGTAAAACTGGCCCTAAAAATGGCACTTTGTAAGTAACCTGTAAGTAAAATAGGGCCAAAGTGTAGTGTAGAATCAATCTTATTCACTCCGAAATCTTTGGCAATACAAATGCTTCAATTGGCAAAAGCTCTTTGACCTTCATGACGTAGGTGTCGCATTTGTAACTAAACTCGCCGTTTCTTTCTGTTAAGCCCTTTCTCATAAACCGGGCCTTTCTTAGTAGAGTTGGCCTGTCGATAGCCCCCGCAATAGTGTAGGTCCCTTTGGATCTATCGTGGAATACAAATGCAAACAGATCCTGCTCTAAGGACACTTGGCACGACGGGACGTTGACGTTGTAATCAGGTGACGGGCCAGAGTCATTTGAGATTGTCTTGACATCGATCCTCTTGCCGCATACCTTGAAGTCACAGTTTGAATAAGGGCCAAGAGATAGCCTGACATTAAGATCTTTCCTCAAGCAGTGGACCAGGAACTCCTCCTCTCCCTCTGCCCCATTCTCCCTTGAAGATTCCATGGGCTCAAAGATTGTTGGAACTGCCCTCATGCGTTTTCCTCGAAAGGGGGTGAACTGCCTTCTGCCTTTTCATATGAAAAGTTTGAGTAGGGCCCGGTGTTCAGGCTAAGATCGCCGTTCTTTGTTATCTTGGCATCGATGTTGTAAAACAAGACAAGAGAGCCTATGAGATCAGTTCTTTTGAGCTGTGCCTTTGTCGATAGGAACTTCCCAGGTATCAGCTTCCCGCTCTTCTTTGAGGTGAAGGGCTTTGTGTCGTGGCAGTTGACCCATATCTTGTCCTTGCCATCAGTTATCTCAATGCCAGTAGTCCTTAGCCTTATGGCGCCCTCATTCTCCCTTGAGTTTGAAACCCTGTTCACTGTTGCATTCAGAAAAACAATTCTTCCCTCGTCATTGATCTTTGAAAGAAGGCTATCAAGAGAAACACAGTCTGGCCTTATCTTTGGCTTAGACTTGAAACTTGACATGGGGAGCGGCTCTCCGTCCCTCCAGCCGTAGGCATATGCCAAAAGCATGGCCGCCTCTTCAGGTGATTCGTTCTTGGAGAACTTCATCTGAAGTTCAAGCTTCCTATCAAGCCAGTCCGGCTCGTTCTTGTGATTTATGGCTGCGTACTGGCAAAGATACGTTGATGCGTCCTCAAAAAGTTCATCCTTATCCTCTTTATTTTCTTTCGGCTTTGAGAAATTCTCTAGCGTCGTGTCAACGCCCTTAGGTTTGTTAAAAGCCTCATAATACAACAGAAGCCTTGCCCCTCCGGGACTAACATTCTTTTCGTCACTCTTTCTTTTTACAAGCTCAGCGAACTCCTCTTCAGTTACGCCGAGCTTTTCAATCAGCTCTTTTTTCTTTTCATCTGACAGCAAACTCCAGACCTCCTGGATTGGCGGAGCGGCATAGGTGGGTGATGGTACCTATGGACGTTTTGGGGCCACGCCATCTTGCCGCTCTTTCGCCCTATAAATACGTCATATATGACGTATTTACATACCAAAAGATAGGCATTTGAGTAAAAGATTTTCGATAGGTATATTGTATTTTCGAACATATGTAACGAAATTTTTATATATCAGGCGGCAGATTATCTATAGTGGGCCTATGGCAAAAGAGCATCAGGGGGCAAGCCTCCCAAAAGAGCTATTGAGAAGAATTGACTATATAGTCAAAGAAACTGATCTTGGCTACACCTCAAGGGCGGACTTTGTAAAAGAGTCCGTTAGGCAGAAGCTTGATGAGGTGGAAAGAAAACTTTTAGAATTAGAGAAACTAAAAAAAGAGCTAAAGGAAAGATAAATAAAAAATATTATACTTCGGCATCTTTTAGCTTATCAATTAGGACATCCTCTACCGTTGTTATGAACGCCTCCTTACTTTCGCATTTCTCTGCTATCTTCAAAACTACCGCCATGCTCTTGACGTAGTTCCTGTGGTACCCTCTTACCTTCTCGCCGAAGACACTCTTTTGAGCCCTTAATATCTCGCTCTTTAGCTTATCTCGTAACTCGTCCATTGTGCCGGAGTTATCGGCGATATTTAGCGCCACGGAAGGCGCATCGATTCCTCCATAATTCCAGTTGCTTGTCATCTAACTAACTTGGAGAAATGGGTATAATACGATTGGCTAAGGGCATTTTTGTATTTTTTTCTGGCCTTAATATAAGGGCCAAATATCCCAAGATAAATATTTATACCTAGATCATAAACAGCTGCTGATGGATGAAGCTACAATGAGTGAACTAAGGGAGTTTTTTAGAAGTGTGCATGGAAGGACAGAAGATCCAAATAGCAAAAATCCATTAACTAAAGAAGAAATGGATAAATTAGCAAAGTTACGGATATCTGGAGTAATGGATGAATATATGGAGCAAGTAATGGAAAATGCAAAGAAATCAAAAAATTAGCACAATTAAGATCACCCGGGATATTAGACGAGTGGATGGAAGAGAATGCTGAAAAGGAATTTGATAGAAGGAAATAATTTACTCAAATAATTCAAAGTATAAAATCAAATTATACAAAATCCAACTTCATTTAACAAATCACTTTAAACATTTTTACCTCTTTTTATCGAGGTAGCTGTATGAAATATAATTTTCCAATAAAATCCAAAGAATTTTTTAGCCGCAATATTTTAGAAGCTGATGTAGGATCTAACTGCCCATGTGGAGGAGATGGTGGACACGGCGGAAAGACTTACCTAAAGATAACAGATGGAAGGAACACTGGATGGAATATCAAGGTAAAAGATCTTGAAGAGGGGAGTATTTTTTCATTATTCTATGGAGATACAATTAATGTAGAAAGCTATTTATATATATCTTGTTTCTTTTCATCATGAAGAAAAGCCAAGTTACTAAATTGATAGCGTATGCATTTATCATTTTATTTGGATTCGGTGCTAGCTTATATTATAATTATGACTCACTTGTTGTATCTAAAACCGAAATTAGCGAAGATTTAGGCAATACATTGAACTTAGATATGGTAAAGGTAACAGATACGCACCGATATAACAATCCTGATAATCCATATGAGATCTACGAAAAAATACAAAATCAAAAAGAATATATTCTGGTACCAGATTATAAAGTCAAGATTAATTTCTCAGAGCCTGCAATTGAGAATAATATAATTTTATTTAGATTTGATATAAAGGATGAAGGAATTCAAAAATTAAACGAAGAAACGTATTTCTATCGTGTATATGTAGTTCAAAAAGATGAAAATGTCGAATATGCTTTCCCCGATAATCCTTATTATAGTTATGAAAAATGGGATTATCAAGAAAAATATAGGAATAACAAAAAAATTAATACTGTAGCATATCAAAAAGAAAAGTACTTTTTTCCCAGAGAAACCTTACTTAATTTAGAGGGAGAATACTTTGATTCGACTCAAAATAAATACTTGGAAAGTAAAATCTACCTTAGTTTTGATGCTCTTGAAGCTGGAACATGGGATGTCTATGTATTTGTTTTTGATGAGAAGTATTATGTAAGAGGAACAGAAACTGAGTTAGACAAAAAATATAGTAATTACTGTGTCGGTTATAATAAATTGTCCATTACTTACACTGGAATTGAGGAGCCTCCAAAAAAGACTCAAGATAAAACTCGGCCAGTTGTAGAATTTTTAGGATTATGGGCGGCTATAAGTTTCCCCTTATATGGATTTTTTAAATGGAGAAACCTACTTTAATTTTATTTAAATTCTCTTATACTTCAAACTTCGGAAAACGTTCTAGATTCGCTCTAATCTCTTTCAATCTTTTTAATATATCAAGCACTAATCCATTCTCAATTGAACGGGCTAGATATCCCTCGCATATCCTATCTCCCGCTAAAATAGTTTTGAATATCACTCTGATGTCTTGGATACTAGCTTCTGACAAAGGAATCACTCTATTAATTAATCTAAATATATCGCCCCTATCTTTGGTCTTGCCATAATGGGTGGTAAAATTTTCCTTATACAAAACATATAAAAAATCGGAGACTTTTTCTGAATAGTCATAATATGGAACATGGTAAATTCCTTGTTTAATTTCTCTTGGCGGCACAAGAATATAGAAAACGTTGGCCTTATCTTCAAAGTAGGGTATAAATTCAAGCACCTTATCTATATTCTCCTTTGTTATTTGAGCGGATTCTTCTTTAGGTGGCATTGTAATCTTCATAAGATTACTTTATTAGTTTTTAATATTATTTGGAAAAGAAATATTTTTCCCTATTTTCCCTATTTTTTTCCATATTCTTATATATAAGGGAATACCATACAGTACAATCCTTAGGTTATTATTTTACAACTAGAGCGTGAAAAGATGGACCCCGTGCTTGCAGAAATAGTTGAATTGTATCCTTCATTAAATAAAGAACAACAAAAATCCATTACTACAACAGAGGGGCCCCTATTACTTATTGCGGGCCCAGGTACTGGAAAAACTTTAGTTTTAGTTCTAAGAACACTTTACTTAATTAAAACTGGAAAAGCATTACCCTCAGAAATAGTATTGACAACATTCACTGAAAAGGCTGCCTTTGAATTAAGGGACAGAGTTAGCCAGATTTCAAGAAAACTAAAAATGAAAGAATCCCTGCATGAACTAAAGATAGGCACGATTCATAGTATATGTGAGAGATTTATTTCTAAAAACTTATTCTACACTAATTTAAAAAATAATTATATTACTCTTGATGATTTGACTCAATATTTGTTTATCTATGAGCATTTTGGAGATATAGTTGGTGGGGCCAGAAACAATCTTTATCTTGGAAAGTGGAAGACTAAATCGTCAACTATAAAGGCCATTATACCATTCATTAATAAAATAACTGAGGAGCTGATTGATCCTGATCAATTATTAAATTCAAATGATAATTTTGTTAGGGACTTGGGCCTCGCATACAAACAATATAGAAAGCTCTTATTTGAGAATAACAGAATAGACTTTTCCCACCTACAGACCGTTTTCTTAGATCTATTAAAAAATGAAACAGTTGGTCCAAAAATAAAGGATAAGATAAAATACATTATGGTCGATGAGTATCAGGACACAAACTATGCGCAAGAACAGATAATATTGACATGGGGAAAACCAAATAATAATATTTGTGTCGTTGGAGATGAAGATCAATCTCTTTATAGATTTAGAGGGGCAACTATTAGGAACATAATTGAATTTCCTTCTCATTTTAAAAATTGTGAAGAGATCCCGCTTCTTACAAACTATAGGTCACATAACAAGATAATTGAACGATACAATCGTTTTATGCAAGCCGTAGATTGGGCCGATAAGGATGGAAGATTTTATAGATTTATGGACAAAGAGGTTGTACCTCCCAAAAATACAATATTTCCAGATTACCCCGCAGTTTTTTCTATATGGGGGAGGAATGAATCTGACGAGGGCCAAAGAGTAGCAGAGATGGTAAAATATCTAAAAGATAAGAATGTTATAACAGACTATAGAGATGTGGCACTAATATTAAAAAGTGTCCGAATTGAATCAAGTTGTCAGTACACAGATGCCTTTGATAGATTAGGGATTCCATATTTTAATCCAAGAGCCAAAGCCTATTTTGAAAATGATGAGATAAAGATGATGTTGGCATGCTTTGCTATGGTATTTGAGTTCATGGGGGAGCATTTAGAAAATTATCCTTACCGAAATTATATTTATCAAGGATTTGAATTATTGAAGGATTACATTAAAAGCCCGTTATCTGAGTACATCCAAAGGCGAAATGACCAGATAAAATCCCTTAATGAAGGCCAAACACTTGATTTATCTATAGGTGATTATTTCTATCAGCTTCTTGCGTACAAGCCGTTTTCTAAATTTTTAAAAGAAGAAAACAAGGCTAGAAATTTATCAATATTTTCTTCATTATTACGAAAATTCCAGCAATATTATCATTTTAATATTGTAACTTTCAAAAATAAAGAATTTATCAAGTTTTATCTATTCGGGAGTTTCTTTAGGTTCTTAATCGATGGTGGCATCGACGAATACGAGGATCCAGACAACCCTTTTCCAAAAGGCCATGTACAGGTGATGACAATCCATCAATCAAAAGGATTAGATTTTCCTGTAATTATAGTAGGATCTTTAGCAAGAGGATTTAATACCCAAAAACAGATTGATAGAACTCTAGGTAGTTTTTATGAAAGAGGATTATTTGAACCTGAGAAGAGAATTACAGATTTTGATAGGGCAAGACATTTCTATGTAGCATTTTCAAGAGCCCAAAAATTACTTGTCCTAACTACAACTGATACTCCCCATAGATCATTTGCTCCAATATGGGAAGGTCTTGATCAGTGGCCCCACGTTAAGAGAGAATTACTTACTGCCCAAAGATTCTCTCCTAAGGATCAATATATACCAAAAAGAACCTTTAGTCTTACTTCAGATATAAACATCTATGAAACTTGCCCTAGACAGTATCAGATGTATAAAGAATATAAATTTGAGCCGTCTAGAGTAGGAAGTGTTCTTTTCGGTAGTCTAGTGCACCAGACGATAGAAGATATTCATAGATTTGTTTTAGAGGATAGATTGGGCGAGATAACGCCGACTTTAATAGAAGATCTTTACAACGAGAACTACAAAGGATTAATTGCAACTGGGTTAAGACCACTTGCACAAACTCCAAAAGAAGCTGGCCTCAAACAGGTGCTAACTTACTTTAATCAAAACAAAGATCTAATGGATAGGGTTATTGAAACAGAAGTAGATGTTTCTGTTGAAAAAGATAGATATATAATACTTGGAAAAATAGATCTTCTTTTAGGAGAAGACGATAAGGTAGAAATACTAGACTTTAAGACCCAACCAAAACCAAATCTCGATGATCCCTTAATTGAAAGATACAAGAGGCAACTATCCTTATATGGGTATATTGTCAATCAAAGATATGGATTTCATCCTGAACGTCTATTGCTATACTGGACGAGTGAAGAGATAAGAGAAAATGCTTTGATGGAGTTTTCATACAGTAAAGATTATGTAGATGAAGTTGGAAAACACTTTGATTATATTTCAACTTGCATTATGGAAAAAAGGTTTGACATGGCTAATCCACCCGATATTTCAAAAATATGTAAAGAGTGTGATTTTAGAACATACTGCTCTAAGGAAGGGGTAATAAATTTCAAAAGTGAGGATATTGTATGAGTAAGATAGATATTAAAAAACCAGAGCTAGTTTGGAAAGGTAAATACGATGATGAAGGTAATTTAAAACCAATTGATAGACCTGGCCCTTATCCTTTCCAAGTTGTAGAAACTATTAATAGTCCTAGAAAAGGAAAAAAATCAGGAGATAACCTTACCTTGTATGATTTCTACGATGTTGATGAAGGTGATAGCTTTGAAACTGGTTGGAATAACAAGCTGATCTGGGGAGACAACAAACTAGTGATGTCCTCCCTTCTTGAGAAGTTTGCAGGAAAAATAGATTTAATCTATATTGACCCCCCGTTTGCTACAGGTGCTGATTTTAGATTGAAAGTACAGATAGGTGAAGAAGGAGAAGAGGTTGAAAAGGAGCATTCTATTTTGGAAGAAAAGGCTTATCGAGATACGTGGGGGGAAGGTCTTGAATCTTATCTTAATATGATGTATGAAAGATTATATCTAATCAAAGAGTTATTATCTGAAAAAGGTTCAATTTATGTTCATTGTGATTGGCATGTGGGACATTATCTTAAATTAATATTAGACGAAATATTTGGAAAAGATAATTTTAAAAATCAAATAATTTGGAGATATGGAAAAATGGCTTCAGCCAAAAATAAATTCTTATCCAATCATGATATAATATTTTTATATTCAAATAATAAAGATTCGGTTTTTAATTCTCAGTTTATAAAACTAGATACACCTATAAAAAGATTAGGCAGAACAGTTAGAGATGGAAAATTAGTAAATTTAAAAGACAATGAGGGAAATTTAGTATACATAGAAAAAAATGAAAAAATAATCGATGATGTATGGGGAGATATACCAACAGTAATGTATGCTAATCCTGAATATGCAGGATTTTCTACCCAGAAACCAGAAGGATTATTGAAAAGAATAATACTAACTTCATCAAATGAAGGGGATTTAGTTGCAGATTTTTTTGTTGGCTCTGGTACAACTTTGATTGTTGCAGAAAAATTGAGGAGAAGATGGATTGGAACAGATCTATCTAGATATGCAGTTCATACTACTCGAAAGAGAATATTAGAAATTCAAAATTCTAAAGATTTAACAAATGAACAAAAACTATATGATAAGAAAGCTAATCCGTTTGAAATTCTAAATCTAGGTAAATATGAAAGACAATACTGGAAGAGTACTACCTTCAATCCAAAAGATTCAATCCAAGCTTATTATGAATACATTTCATTTATTTTAAAATTATACGGTGCAGAGCCTCTAAGTGGATCACAATTTATTCATGGTAAAAAATCTAACGCCTTAGTTTATGTTGGGTCTATAGATACTCCTGTCACTATAAATGAAATAGCCAACGCAATCTCTGAGACAAAAAAAATGAGGCAAAAAGAGCTTCACGTTTTAGGTTGGGAATGGGAAATGGGGCTAAACGATGCGATAGACCAAATAGCAAAAAGAGAAAACATTAGTCTAAAACTTTGGATTATACCTAACGAGGTTTTGGAAAAACAGGCTATTGATAGGGGAGACATAAGATTCTTTGAATTAGCCTATTTCAAACCTGAAATTATTACTTCTGGAAAAGAGGTCATAATCGAACTAAAGGATTTTGTTATTCCTCATACTGACTTAATATCTAAAGAAGTAAGAGAAAAAATCAAAAAATGGACTGATTGGATCGATTACTGGGCAATTGATTTTAATTTTCAAAATGATACTTTTGTTAATAGTTGGGCATCGTATAGAACCAAAAAAGATAGAACTCTGTCCCTTAAGGCCACCTACAAATATAAAGAACCTGGGAAATACAAAGTTTTTATTAAAGTAATTGATATCTTTGGAATAGATACCTCTCAAATATATGAGGTGACAATAAAATGAGCGAAGTACCTCAAAGCATAGTTCATTATGATAATAATATTCCGCTCATTGAGGGGCGAGACCCTACTAAACCGCCTGATTGCCATATTGTAAAGGATTTACCGGGCCATTACAAGATAGTAAAGGGTAGACGTAAAAGTTCTACTTTCCTCACAAATAGTATAAGAAAACAGGTAAGCAAGTGGGTAAATGATGGATACCCGGGAGTAACAGAGACTACCAAAGAATTATTAACCTTCTGGTTTGAAAGCGACCACATAATCAAAGGTAGACAGTTTAATTTTTGGTTCTGCCAAAGAGAAGCGATTGAAACATTAATATATTTATTTGAGGTAAAAAAATTCAATGATTTTGAACAAGTTATACATGAATTTGCTCAAAAAGAGATAACTGGAATCCTGGGAAGTTCTGTAGAAGTTATAAAAAAAATAGGTGGGAGTAGAGACGTCATCCGGTACTTTCCAGAATTAAAACAAATGGGAAATCAAGAAATTCCAGAAGAAGGATTGCTAAAATATGCATTTAAGATGGCTACAGGCTCGGGTAAAACAATAGTTATGGCCTTAATCATTGTTTGGTCATATTTTAATAATATTAAGGAAAAGGATACACGCTACAGCAACAATTTCTTAATAGTTCCCCCAAACGTAATAGTTTATGAAAGGTTAGCAAGGGATTTTAGAGATAATAAACTCTTTTATGATTTTCCATTTATTCCCTCCCCTTGGAAATCATTATGGAATTTAAAGGTTACATTAAGAGACGACGATTCTCCTTTGGCGCCCTCCAGTAATATAATATTGGCAAATATCCAGCAGTTATACGAATCAAGAGTTGATGGATGGACTCCAGCGAACATTGCAGAAGCTATATTAGGAAGATCTCCACAAAAGAATTTAACAAAATCTCCTGTTATGCTCTTAGACAGAATAAAGGATCTCACAAATATCTTAGTTATTAATGATGAAGCGCATCATGTTCATGACACAGAATTAAAGTGGCACGAAACTCTTATTTCCATCCATAGATCCTTACCAAAGGGAATTACTCTCTGGCTTGATTTTTCTGCTACACCTAAGACCCAAACTGGTGTTTATTACGCTTGGACAATAGTTGATTATCCATTGGCCCAAGCTGTAGAGGATAGAATAGTAAAAGCCCCAATAATTGTTCACCGTGTCAATAAAAAAGATCCTATTGAAGTGAGTCAAGACAATGTCATTGAAAAATATGGAGAATGGTTACTATCATCTATTCACAGATGGAAAGTGCACTATGATTCTTATTTAGGCATGAAAAAAAAGCCGATTCTATTTATAATGTCTGAAAAATCTGTGTATGCGGATAAGATTGCAGAGTTTATTCAAAATGATAAATCAATATATGATTTCTCAAAGGATGAAATATTAGTTATTCATACAGATACATCGGGAGATATTAAAAAATCAGATTTAGAACAATTACGACGAGTTGCAAGAGATGTCGATAATCCTACAAGTAAAATAAAAGTTATTTCGAGTGTTTTAATGCTAAGAGAAGGTTGGGATGTTCAAAACGTTACTGTATGTCTTGGATTACGACCCTATACAGCGCAGGCAAAAATTCTTCCAGAGCAAACTATTGGAAGGGGCCTTAGAATAATGGGTGGAATAACGCCAGACTATATACAAACACTTGAAGTAATGGGAACAAACGAATTTGAAAGTTTTGTCAGGAATGAGTTAGAGCAAGAGGGCGTAAACATAGAAACAGTCCATACCCCACCACCTCAGGGTGTAACAATATCTGTAGAGTTATCACGCCTTAAGTATGATGTAGAAATTCCACAAATAGGCCTAAGATACAAAAGAAATTATAAGAAATTGTCTGAGATTAATATTAACTCAATTCCAAACATATTCACTTCTGATATTCTAAAAGAGGAGTGGAAATCGACATTAAGAATGGAATTTGCTACAACGGGCACCGATATCCATAAAGAAGACATTGAACACACGGCAGGTTATGAAATTAGAGAAAAAATATCCTACATTGTGAACAACGTTATGAAAAAAGCCGGCCTCACTTGCCAGTTTTATGAAATATGTCCTATTGTAGAGGAGTATATCTTAATTAAATGCTTTGATACAAAGATTGATAGTATTGATTCAATTTGTATTAAAAAGTCGCTAAGTAGGATAGATGTATTAGAAGGAATCATCTCTGTTCTTGCCCAACATATTGGTGAATTAACCGCAGAAAAGACAGATGTACTTATTTTGCAAAAACCAATTAAACTCTCTGAAACAGAAGTTAGCCCGTGGAATAGAAAACATGTAAGACTTGATAAAACTATTTTCAATTATGTAGCTGTTTATAATAACTTTGAGGAAGAGTTTGCAACATTCCTTGATAGAAGATTTCTGGACATAGAGAGATTTGCTTCACTGGCAACCACAATTTTTAAAATTGATTATCTTAGTTCAAAAGGCGCCACTAGATTTTATCACCCGGACTTCGTTGCCGTGCAAAATATTGGTGATAAAAAGAAATATTGGATCATAGAAACTAAGGGAAGAGAGTATGAGGATGTCGATAGAAAAGACGAGGCCATAATAAGATGGTGTCAAGAAGTATCAGAACAAATGGGGCAGTCTTGGAATTACTTAAAAGTTCCACAAGTTAAGTTTGATTACATTAAGGATAGAATTACTAGTTTTGAAAATTTAGTTAGAAGATTAAGTTGATTTATATATCCCAATAATTTTCATTTTATTAATAAAACTTTTAAGATACTCCATTTAATTATTATATTCGCAATAGAGTTATAAAAATATATAAAAAGTTAGGTATGGTAAATTGACAAATTATTGGCTTATGATTACGGACCAAGAAAATTGGCTGGTTATAAAAGAGCATGAAATATATGCTACTAATACTAAAAAAATATTTGAAAATCTTAAAATATATGATAAAATAGTAATGTATTTAATTCCTAAACAAATTTGTGGCATATTTGTAATATCAGATTTATATCCAAAAAAGATTACTACTTTCTCCAATAAAGAGTATAAGTATTATTTCAATATATCCCCTGAAATTATAATAGAACCCCCGATGAAGATACGTAAAAGGGAGAAATCAGAGTTAATTGATAAAATATCTATTTTTAAAAATGCTTTACATTGGGGAGGAGTAATAATGGGTAAGTCAATCTTAACTATCTCAAAAGAAGATTATTTATTGATTGAGTCAAAATTATTAAAATTAAAAAATCTTAAACTTAAAAAATAATCTAATATATTAAATTTAATTACCAAATAACCCTATCTCTCTTTCTTTTGCACTTCTTACAAACTAAAAACGTCTTCTCTGTCTTTGGATCAAAACAATAGCGGGCATACATCTCAATCGGCCTTGCCATGACTACCCCGCACCTAGCACAGTGATATTCCCTCATGCTTTCATGATCCACGCAACTTCGTAGTACTTTGGCCTTATATCTATCGTAAATCCTGCCACCCTTGTAGTTGTATCCCCTGCAAAAGTCCAAGATCCAGCTACAGTCTTTGTGTGGCTACCTCCAGTTGCACCAGGATTTGTTGAAGATGTTGTGATCCCCTGCAAGAATCGGTCAATAAGATTAGGCGTCCCGTTGTTTCCATCACAAAGAAGCCATCCTGAGGGGATGCTTGTCAAAACTCCACTCCACGCAACAATAACTCCAGGTGGCACAAATGAGGGTAATCCTGAAATAACATTAGTTATTGAAGAGATTGAACTTGCCCCTGCGACAACCGTTGCAATCAGCATCGCATCGTCTGGCAAAGTTGCGGAAGTTGAGATTGTGAGCCAGTTGGCCCCGTTGTCAGAATGCAGATAAACATAGTTTGTGCTATTTGCAGTTGCTGTCAAAGATTCGGAGGCATCTGAAACAACTTGGAACATGCCTCCGGCCGCATCTTTTACATATGCAGCCCCAGCCGCAACGCTAATAGTAAGGCCACTGGCAACTGAAACTGTAAAGCCTGTCTTTTTACCTTCAGGAAAAAAATCCCCGAAGTATTGCCTGAAATCAGCTGAGGTGATCTTGGTCCCAGCTGATACTTTTTTTGTAAATGTCATGATTATACCTCTAAAATTCTATCACATAATAAATAGTCATTGTTTTTGTGTTGCTGAAAGTTTTAGTTGGAGAGATAAGCGAATGGGTGAGAAGATCTGTTTGATTGGCAGCATAAAGCCCAAGCTCCGCCCACGTACCATAATAATCAGCTTCCGTGTAATCAAAATAATACGTTGCCTCGGATTTGTTTGAATATGTGTTGTTATGCAAGCTCCCTGGAACATAAGATTTTAATGATCCTAATTGTGTAGTTAGGGCCAAATCAGTTCCTGCTGGTGTAGTGCTGCCAGTGCCTATCGCCAGCTTGCCAATCACATGTTTGTTAGCGTCATAGTCTCCAGTTAGCACATCTGCAAGTGCAGCTTTTAGTTTGTTTGTGATCAGATTCTTTTGCCATGAACCCCTTATGATCTTGTCTCTTTCAAAATCGTATTCTTCGATCTTGAATTTTCCCAGGTACGGATTTTTATCACCCCTCACCAGTTCTATTATGTCCATTTGCTCACATCCCATCTCGCTTCGTTGTCATCATATTCGGCCTCATAATCTGCTGCCGCCTCATAAATATTTTCTGATAATGCGATCGTAGGTGTTTCAGTTGCCTCTTTATAATCTGTTGTCTGCTCCTGTGATTCTAAGATGTTTTTCACTTTCAGCCGTCTAAGCTCGGAAAACAAGTTAGCAAATGCAGAGTAAAAGTCGTCTGCAGCGGTGCATGTCAAGGTGACTGTTGAAATTTCCCTTTCTCTTATCTCGTAAGTCACTGATAGTATTGTTTGGTCTTCAAGTGACGGCATTTCAGGAAGGGTTGTAAACTCGATTACTTGCCCGGCCTTCAATCTTTTTCCCGGCGGATTTATCACAATTCTTGATGCATTTTTCAAGGCGTATTCAATTGCCTTTTGCTGCGCTAAAGTCATTGCAGTGTCTGCCTCCTGGATAGTCAGATCTATAATCGGTATATCGGTGTGGTACTCAAACATCATTGTTTCTGTCGTGGCGCTTTTTACTATCTGCACCCCATAATAAGTCTTGAAAGCCAGCTTTCCAGTTGCTGCAGTCCAAGATCCAGCAAGAGTTTTGTATTTATGTCCGCTTGCCGTTGTGTTATTATGCACAACTTTGTAAGTGTCTGTTGCCGTGCCTATTATATTGAAAACTACCCAATTTATTTTTGATATGTCAAGCTGTGAATCGATTAATGTTGTTTTCACCCATCCGCCGTCAGTGGAAATATCTTCCTGGGGGATTGATCCAAAGCCGACAATGCTTCCCGTTGGATTTCCAGCGTTATCTTCAATGATTGTAAAGATCAGATCATCAAGGGGATTGCCCACTTTTTTGACATAAACTTCCAGGAACAGTATATTTGATTTTGATGGCGTAAATGTCGAGGCGTAGGATTTATCGTGCAGAGACACTTCAGTTGTTGTTGTGGCCTGGCTGAAGTCCAAGAAGCCCTGTTTGCCACCAACAACATAGATCCTGTCAAAGTATTTCATTGCATCTCGTTTGATCTTTGCACTTAGTATTTCGCCACTTGATATCGAGTGATCTGCGGATAGATCTGCAGCATCATAAAAGTGAAGGTCGTCATTTTCATCAATGTAAAAGTCAGCACCCACAAGACTAGCGACTTTATCAATCGCCTGGCCAACATACTCCCATGCAAAAGTCATCGAGGGAATAGCTTCCGCAAAAGTTTCAAGATTAGTTGTTGTTATCTCAGAGCAGTATCTAGAAATAATATCTGAAACTATTTCATCGGCAGTCTTGTTGTTGTATGTCTCGGCACCTGATATCGTTGTTTGGCCAGTCCTAATCGAGCCATAATCTTCCCCGGAGAGTATTATGCTATTGCTCCGGTACTCGTCCAGCTCAAACTCAACTGAGGTAATAAGGCCGTGGAAGATCTTCGTGGCCGGCGGATCATTTTCATCAACATAGAAGAATACATCATTTCCCACTTCAAATGTTTCTGATAAGGCCCCATCATCATTGTATAAGCTGATTTCAAAGTAATCCGATCTTTTGCCTTTCTCATCTGTGAATCTTGCATACTCAATTTTGTCCAAGGCCGTCAGATCTATCTCAATGCCACCGGGTTGCCCCACAATTATGGCCCAGAACAGTGGTGTTGCCCCAGTAGTTTCACTGTTTATTGATAGGGCTCCATAAGAATTATAATCAATTTGTTCAACGTCGATAAACTGTAACGCCCCAGCAGATCCAAAAGTTATTATCTCGATATCGGTGTCAACATCCTGGATAATTATGGAGCTAGAAGAATCAATTTCTATCAGTGCGTGATAAGCAGTTGCAGCGGCAATCTCCATTGCACTTGTGCCGATAGCTTCATTTTTTCCAACAAATGAAGCGCTCAATTGGATATCTATCTCTGCATCAGCGGCTATTGATTCACTTAGGATGTATGCGGTGATGCTGTTAAAATTAAGATCGCCCAATCCAATGATGTTCAATGTTTTTTTGAAGCCTGTTGTTATTTCCGCTGTGATTGATCCTGCTCCGGTAAGCTCTATCAAGTCAGTGTCAGAATCGATGTCCTGAAGCAAAAGGGATCCGTTTGCAGTGTAAGCAGCACTTATTGTGTAATCTGTTGTTGTAGCCAACTCCAAGGCCCCGGCGCCCAAGATTATAATATCGGGAGGAGTCCATAAAGAGTAAACATTTATCGAAGCTTTTGAAATATAATCTATTAGCTCCATGTCCTGAATCTGGATTGATCCTACGCCAGTGAAAAGGATCAATTCAATATCATAATCAATATCTTGTATTGTAACTGAAGAAGCTGCAGTCAGAACAGCACTATAAGTATACTCTGCAGTTGTGCTTATCTCTATTGAAGCCTTGGAAGTTACTTCAAGAAGATCATACTTATCCATGTGTTTTGTAACTGTGACAAACGATAATCCTGTTGTTGTGATATTTGAAACATAATCCAATGTTGCGGATATTGTTACCTCTGCATTGCTTTGATATTCTATTACAGTTGTGGACCCAGAATATTCTTGTATTTCAAATGATCCGGCGCCTCCAAATGTTACACCAACTACCTTTCCTAGTATTGCATCTATCTCAAAAGCTGCTGCACCGGTGATATTTGAAATACTGAATAATTGCTTATGCCCTAAAGCCTCAGTTGCTCCGGCCCCATCAAAAGTTACATATAAGGCCAAGATTGAAATCCCAAAAACTGCAAGTGATCCATAACCTGAAAATGTGATAAGTTCGATATCTGTGTCTATATCCTGGGAAACAACTGCGCCCAAACTAGAGTAATTTATGCTGCAAATATAATCAGTGACCGCTGCAGCTTCAATTGCCGCATAGCCCAGATAAGTTATAGTTTGCCGATATGAAAATGCCGCTGAAACTGTTGGGGCCCCGGCTCCGGTAAGTTCAACTAAAGAGGAATACCCTCTGTGATCTTCATAAGAAAAGCCGCCTTTGCCGGTGACAAGTATTGTTTCGATGTCAGTGTCAATGTCCTGGATGATGATTGATCCAAATCCTGTGAGATTTACAGTTTCAGAATAAATTGAGCCATAAGTACAGGAGACTGCCCCGTTTGAGGTGTAAGTTATTGTTGCTGCACGGGCTATCCCGGCTGAGGCCACCGTGACTGCACTGTTTGCAGTGTAAGTAACAGTCTCTTCATATTCTTCCCCAGAAGCCTCGGTATACTCTATCACGAGCTTTGGGTCATAGCTTGTTCCGGAATACTCTGATGAATAGATATATCCTGTATAAGCCGTAGTTAGGCTTGGCGGGCTATCTGCATAATCATAGGTGTATTCCATCAAGCAGTATTTTGTTGTGCCTGTTGTTGAAACATCTGATTTGCCAGTTGAATCAAGGTTGATTGTTTTGTAACCGCTGGTGCTTGTAGCTATAGTGCCATAAGAGCTACCGCTATACGCTGTGAAATCGCTTGTTGTAAGGGAAGATGATTGTGTTCCTTTCAATGCGCAAAGCGTGGGGCCGTTGGAATGTGAATAGACATAAACGGATAGAGCGGCTGTATCGATTGTTGCGCCGTCTGGGATATCTGAAGTATCAAAGTATAGAAATCCTCTTCTTATTGTGTATGCGTATCCGTTAACTGACTTGTCAAAGGATTTGCTTGTGCTGACGACTATGGCCGTGCTGGAGGCTGAAACGGTATCGCCAGTCGTGCGTGCTGTGCTCCAAGAAGCGTCATATTTTCCCTTTATGTCGCCGTCTGCAGAAGTGGAATAGTAAGTTGTAGAATCTATAAATATTGTTTTTTTGCCTTTCAGCTTTTCATTTCCGGGCCCGAGAAGTCCGTATTTCTGGACCATCCATGCCCAATTTTTGGCCTTATCATCAAAATACTTGATATAGAAGATCTTGCCGTCTTTTTTTACTATTCTATGCTTCAAGGGCTGCGAGAAGTAATCAAGATCTTCCACCCACATCCTGGGCTCGGGTATCCAGATTTTTTCTTTTGTGTCCAGTTCAAAGATGAATGTTTCTGCCTTTTTTCCTTTCAGGTGAAATCCTTTCAGATGCAGCTCATACCAGACCTCAACATCTTTCAGGGGGATTTTTTCAGTATCCACTACAAGCGATTCCTGGACATAGCGCTCATGGATCCTGTTGTGTATCCAAAGGCCGTCTGCTATGACGTGCTTCAGTTCGTAATCATTGATCTGCTCTATTCTGGCAAATCTATCAAAAGTAATTTCTTCCCCGTTGAGTATGATCTTACTTATTGTTACCTCGTATTGATTTTCATACCCTTTCCGGAAGCCAAAGTATTTTTCCTTTTTTCTGTCTTTTCTGAATCCAACAGAAAATCGGTGCTTGTCCATTATGAATTTGTCTTTTTCTTTTCGGATCGTTATATCAATAGTTCTTAGACTGCGATTGGCATCTTCATAATGGATGGGCTTTTCGTGACAGACTCTTCTAAACTTTCCTGGCGCAATTTGAAATGTTTTTGAAGTGAGTGTCCTTTTTTGGATTACCTCTTGCTTTTTATTTACTCCTGAAACACTGTAGTCGTATTCGGCCAGGCTATCACTTTACCAAATTAAAAAAAATTAAAAAATAGATTTATGCCCTGGATTCAGTTTCTTTGATGATTATCTGCAGGGAGTCGCCGTCTTCAACTGCCTTTGTCGCCGAGAACTTGTGCCTCATCAGCATATCTCCCGCAGGATCCCCGTCATCGTTGAAAATTCCAACTTCGTTGACCGATAGGCTTCCTGTAAAGGAGAAGGTCTTTGTCCACTTTGCCTTGTAGTCGGCCTCATATTCACATGTTGCAGCCGCCCTTGCCCCGCCGTTTGTCGTGATTTCCGTAACTAATGCGGTCTGGTCGTTTGCCTCTGCTGTTGTACCAGAGCCCAGTGCAATATATGTGAATGGGGCAGTAGATACACCATTCAGTAGTTTGGCCTTTAATTCAAGTCCTTTGTTCACGAGTGTTGCCATAAGATTCAATCCTCCGTTTTTTCTATTTTTGGATAGTCGTTACCCATCTCTTTTATGTTGCCATCTTTATCCCGGACCACCCACGTCACGAGATATTCCGTTTTGCTTTTTGCTTCCATTTTAGAATCCCACCCTGGTGATCCTATTGATTCGTTTCAGGATTTCATCGGCGATCTTGTCAGGATCGCCGTTGCCTGAAATATTGAAAGTATTGTTCACGACCATACTTTTGCCCTGGAGCTTTGACCCATCTTTGAAGGCCAATATGTTATCGTCCGGATGAAAATTCACAATGCTTCCATCTTTTGTGATCAGTGCATCATTTTTGTAGTAAGTAGACCCGCCCGCCTCAAAACTACAGACTAATCCTGAACAAGAGTTACGGGTCACATTAGTAACTGAATTAGCAAATGATTCTCCTTTTGATGCAGTGTAGGCTGCGTTTTCATTTCCTAAAACATTATACCATGCCATCCCTGACGAACGACTTGAGCCATCCCCGCTAGTATATGATTCGCTGTGTCCATCACTTGTGTATGAACCACTACTAAAAGTCCTGCAACCTCCGCCCCCACCTCCAGAAGGAGTAAGCATCTGCCTAACTGTATTCATTGCGCTGTTCATGTAGCTGATCGCAGAACCTGCAGTCTTCCCAAGCGTATCGACTTCAGCTCCAGTTTTTGATGTTTGGTCTTTGTATAATTTGAGAAGTTCTGTAGCAGAGAGAACATTTTGTGTGTTATTTTGGACTGCCAAAGAATTGTCTTGTTTCTTTTCCTTGTTTTCATTTTCAGTACGTTGGATCTCTCGCAAATGCCCCAATGCGTCTGCGGCATTTTCTGATTCTCCCGGAAGTGAGTTTGGGCTTACCGCCCCTGGATTAATCCATTGGCCTCTAGAGGCCGCTTCATAAGGCGTATACGCTCCAGCTTTTTCATACTGCACCTGTTGCCCCGCATAATCCCAGAGAGCCATGCCACCTGGATTTGTTGCCCTAAGTCCAAGATCTATAATCTTGTCTAGGTGTAAATCCTTGATGATGACATTTATCCTAGAAAGCGCATCCTCAATTATGCCCAAAATATATGATACCCTGTCAAAGGCATCGGCCAGTTTTGTGACAGCCTCCGAAGAGGAAGTAACACCTGTGAGCTTCATGATAACGTTGCCAAGTTCTGAGCCAAAGCTTATTGAATGCTCTAAAAGATTCCCAAAAGCATCTACCAGCGGCTGGATTTCCCCGGAGTTTATCCTCTCTGAAATCTTGTTTGCAATGTTTTCTAATGCTGGCGATATGGCCCCGGTCAGTTCATTTCCAAAAATTGTTTTTAGATTCTGGACCTGATTTTGAAAATTGGCAAATATCCCTGCTGTTGAAGTCCTTAGAGCCTCTGCACTTCCGCCAAAAGATTTTTCCATCTGCTTTGCCAGGTAGTCCATCTTTTGTGCGGCCATCATTGATTTCATGCTGAGGGCGTCAAGCACCACACCATTCTGCTCTAGCGTTGATGTGCTCCCGCTAAGCGCCATTGCAACTTGCTTTGTTGCAGATTCAAGGTCAATCCCCTGGGCTGACGCATAGTCTTCCGCCGCTGACAAGAGCTTTAGCGATCTTTCATAGTCCTTTGTTACAGTGATGAGATTGTTGAAGCTTTTCCGGATTGAGATGTCGTCCATGGATGTTAGTTCGGAATGCTGGCCTATCACCTTCTCGATCTGCTTTGAGTAGGACTGTATGCCTGCATTTTTCAAAAGATTCGCTGTCTGTGACTGGAACTTTGACTGCTCTAATGAGAGCTTTACCATCTCTCGATTCAAGTTCTGCACTGCGGCGATGCCATAAGTTGTGATGGCTGTTGCCATTGTACCTACGGCTACTTCTGCCGCATGGCCCAAAGAATACATTGCCCCGCCGACTTTGGATGTGCCCTTCTCAAGACTGCCAAGTGCTGACTCGACGTTTTTTATAGGGCCGGAAGCCCTGTCTTCAGCTGTGACAGTTATCTTGACGTTTTGCTCTTGCATGCTCTTTTCTCTTTTTTATCAGCTCTTCAGCCTGGATTCTCTTTTCTTCCTGGGTGTCTTCCGGATTCTGGTACAGAACATACCCCCTCACCAATCTTCTTTTTTCCAAGATCGTTAGTTTTGGTATTTCCCATACTTTATACCCAAGTTGATGCAGCACCTGCTCCTCAAGCAGCCTTGCCTTTGCTTCTAGGCTCGGGGCGAAAGGATTCTTTTATGTCGCTTATGTCAAGGAGCTTTTGGACTAGATTGGCTATTGCCTTTGTCTTCCCAAACTTTTTGATTTCATCTGCAGAAAGCTTTGGCTCAACTATATGCGCCGATAGGATCTCGTATCCTTTTTGAGGGTCTGAGAGCAGGGCTATTTCTCCTTCCGGGATTGGTATGACCTTGGCTTCCTTGCCGGGCTCAATCTCGATAATGATCGCTTTCAGATCTCCCCTCTCATCCCGCTCATGCAGGAAGTATGATTTTTCAACTATAGCCATGAACTCTCCTCACCAGTTAGTTTTTGCAAAAGGCGCCTCCCACAGCACCTGGGCGGATGTTCCAGAAAATGAGAACTTGTAGCTCATCTTTGTGTCAAGCGGGAATGCTGCACTGTAATCTGAAAAGATGCAGTTAGAAAGAGTTATCTTTGCAGAATCAGATGCCTCGTCCGCATAGCCCTTGTCAATGACGATATCCTTTGCAGCTAGTGTTTCATTTGTAGAGGTCCCGCCAAGAACAAGCTGCTCTATTTCGTTTGCTGTCACTGAGTCTGGGATGTATGCCGTTATTGACCCGTTTATTGCCTCAAACTTCCCGGAGTATGCTGTCGATGGGGACCTTCCAGAAAGGCCGTGTCCAACGTCAATGCTTCTAGAAATTGTAAATTCTAGATCTGTTATGTATGTGATGCCTGCTATCGAACCTATGGCATATGTGAACTCGTGGGGCTTCCATGCTTTTGAGTCGTCGATTGCAACTGTTGTTGGTGCTGTGAAGGGATTGTTTAGATCAAGGTCCTTTCCAACAATGTCAAGAGTTCCAGACGCCGGCTCGTTTAGGCCCATCTTAAATGACAGGCTCTTTGCATAGCATCCGATGATCTGGGCCCTTTTGTCATTTGTTCCCTTCATGAGGCATGAAGTCGTGAAAGGAATTGGTGTGCTGGAGGGTGTTATGGTCCATGTGTAAGGTGATTCATCCTCCAGGGGATCTGAATTTGCAGTACCCCCAAGCATCAGGGCAAAAGGCAGAGCCCCGTTATATACGAAATCTATCTTTCCCTTTGCCTTTGCGGTGTGATAGGATATCTCTGAAGGGTATGCCATTGCAGCCGGATTTACTGCTGTGATCTGATTTTCAAGGCCGTACTCATATTCTGAGTCCAGGCCCAATATTTCATCTATTCCGCTTGTGGGTGAAGTTGGATCAATACCAACTCCCCATGTGCTTTCCTTTTTTACAAAAACGTCTCCTTTTGTGTAAGCCATGATTCTCGCCTATGTGTCACGTACCAGACAAGGTACGTCAATTTTCATTGCGTTCACAGAAACACCGTTTCTTTCAGTTGCGGCCAGATCAAAGCTGATGTTTCTGCCATAAAAAGTTCCAAAATAATCGCATGTTGCAGACCCGGATTTTGTTTTTAGGTCTGGATTGCTTCTCACCGCATCAATTATCCCAGAATAGATTGCCCCAATCTTAGATGCGCTAGATGTCTGCTCTTCAAAGATCACAAAGCGAACGTAAAACTCAATCTGCCTGTTGGGGTATGATAGCGATACGGAATCAATGTTTCCGGCGATCATCTCGATTGAAACTTCTGGAGTCTCAAAGGAAGTTGTGATCTTTGTAGGTCTTGTCCATGTCTTTACATCAGAAAGTCCAGTGGCGGCGCTGAAGATTCTTTCAACGTTTGCGAGAAATGAGATTGGTTCAAAGCTCACCCTAACACGCCCCTCAATTTCTTTGGAAGATGCTCTAAGATTAGCTTCATCCTGAGCTCAATTTCCTTTCTAGAGATGGCCTCTTCTGGGATTGTGTCATTTTCAAAGACGACTGATGCGTGAGTTATCTTTGTGGCGCCTGCCTTCTGCCTCAGCCTTAGGTCAGACTCAAACAAGATGTTGCAGGTGTGGAGCGTTGCAAACTCTGATGCCAGTACTGATTCCCTTGAGCCTTTTGCATAGCCATATGTTAGGGATATATCGGCCTTGGATTTTCCGATTGGCCATGATGGGGCTTCAGCATCGCTACCTAGTATCAGCCTGTCGTAATCCACTATGATTTTTGATGGCGTTACAGATACCCCGTCTATTTCGAGTGCTTCAATTGAAGTTATGGGGGCGTATTGCCTGAGATAAAGGCCGTTTGCACGGCGGTATTCTCCGTAATCTTCTGTAGAAAAAATGTCTCTTGCCCTTATGTCAATTGAGATGTCCTCTAATGATCTGGCCCTAAAATTAAGGCCAGTCAGCGATTCTATCAATGCATCGGCCTCGTCAAGCCAAGAGTTTCTTATCTCCTGAGCGTCCTTATGGGAAACTTCAGATATTTTCTTAGGGGATGAATAGTTCCCGTGGCCTAAAAAATAGGGCCTGGACTTTATGTCTGCAGGGTATTCGCTTGATATCTCGTTTAGCTCTGATGCTTCGATATCCCCATCTGCAATCAAGACTGCAGTCACATCCTCCACCAAATTTAGGGCCAGAACTAGATCTTCCAAAGTGCTGTCGGCCAGATCAAACTCTGTATCGGTATCAAGGCTCAAAGTGAGAGTTGAGCTCTCAATCCAAAGGGCTGCATCAGATTCTCCGGCATATCCAATCGAAAGCGCATCCATTTTTAGGGCCCCGCAAGCCACAACAGTATTGAAATTATTGAGAAGATTATCCCGCCGCCTACTGCAAATTCAACTATGGTTATTGCTCCAGCAGCCCTGTCCTGCCAGGTCTCAAGAGAGCTTAACCTCTCCTCGTGGTCCTTGTATGACTCGCACTGGTCGTTTAGCTTCTTCTTTATCCACGAGAGGTCAGTCTTTATCTCTATCAGGATGTCGTGATCGGCGGGTTCCATTGAACCACCTTCAGTAGCCAACGGCCCGCCATATTCCGTCAGCGTTTGCAGTTGTAACTACGGTCACTGCACTGCCGCTGCATGGAAACGACTCATTTATTGCGGCAGCATCAGCCACTACGGCAGAGCCTGTGAACTCAAGGGATAGAGACTCGCATATGACAAGGCCTGTATTTATGTCGCCACCTGTGTCAGAAATACCGTTTGTGAAAGTCCCCCATGTAGTTGCCTTGTCCCCGCTCTTTCCGTATCCCTTTATCTCGCTTGAAAATGCCATCACTTCACCTTCTTGTCATTCTTGATATTGCCAAGCTCGATGCCCTCTATCACTGTGAATCCGCCCTTTCCCTTTAGCATCTCTATGTCTTCTGGGATCCTTACCTCTGAGACCTTGTCCCTCCCGGTGAACTGGTAGACTATGCCAGTTGAGCCTTGGAAGGTGTAGTATGTCTCGGGCCCATCGTATCTAACTTTTGCCATGTTGATCACCTAAAATAAAAATAGGGCCTATTTCAGACCCCTGATCTTTCCCTGGGCTTTGAAGCGGTCGCACCAGATCTCGCCTATCCATGAAAAGACTCCTTCTGTCCCGAACTTGTCCTGGATGAATGGATCAGATGTCTCGACATATGTTATGGGTTTTAGCATTTCAAGTGAGATGTGGTCAAGGTCCAGGATGTAAACTCTTGATATGGTATCCTTGGGGACATTGTTGCTCCTTAAAATCGGGATTCCGTCAAAAGTAGCAACGGGTATTCCTGCCTCCTTTCCCCTGACCTTTATCCCGTTCACAGTGAACTCTATGTAGGCGTCAGGTGTGTAGACCTCTTTTGGCCTTTCAAGCTGGGCTATACGCTTTGCGGTATCGTAACCTGTCAATATGGCCTTATTCTTCCTGCCCCCGCCGTCCCAGTAGGGCTCACACTCTGCTATGACATCATCTATCATGGAAAGTGTGAGAGTCCTGTCCGTCTCAGTGCCGGATGATCCACCATGCGAAACATTGGCATCTGTCCAGCTTGCAGCAGCATCCCTGTCAAGGCCGTAGACATCCCCCTCGTTTGTAGTGAGCTCAGTTTCAGAAACTTCAGAATAGGATGAGATGATCCTGTCAAGCGGTGTTATTATGCTACCGTCAGTTGCAGCGCCGTCCGCATCTGCCAATATGTTCCTGTTCAAAGTGTTCCTGAACTCATCTGCAGTGTATGAAACAACATCCGCCCACTTTATCGTGTCGTCCTTCTGCTCTAGAAGCCTCTCCATCTCTGAGATGTTTGTGGCCCTAGCAACGGTATGCGGTGTCACAGTTATCTCTGCAAATGTCGGCTTCTTTGTCTCTGGGATTGAGCCGTCCTCTGTTACATGGCCGCCAGTCGTTAGGCCTGCGGCAGTTAGCGCCCTGTAACCTGACTTTGACCAAGGCCTCTTTGGGAGGAGCGCAAATGCGTTTGACTCTGTCACGATTTGGGAGTAAAGCGTTGCCCCGAAAAGGACGTTCTTTACACCTGTTGTTGATGTCAATACGGGAGCATCAGACTTTGAAAGATCTATCTCCTCTGCGATGTCGCTTGCCCTGTTATACTTCTGGAATACCTTTGGATCGACCCCTGATTGCTTCAGCGGCTGCCAGTAGTAGTAGTCCAGCATGTCCTCGTAGCTTTTGAAAAATGGAGCTGTCATTAGATCCTCTTCTCAGATAGCATTGATACTATGTCGTCAGTTGAGATTTCCTTTTGAGAAACGCCCTCTGACTTCTGCACCGGCCTGAACTCCGAGAGGATCTCCTTCTTTATCTCCTCCCTGATTTTTTCAAGTTTTAATTTAGGGCCAGTGTCGTTCTCCTTGGCCTTAAGAATACCAAGGATCTCATCTATTCTTGAAAGGGGCTCAAGCCTCTTTTCAAGGTCGTTCCTATACGCCTCAAAGTCGGAGCGGGTGAGAAACTCAGGCCCCTTCTCCTCAGCATTTGTAACTTCTTCCGGCATCTCTTTTTCCTCTTTTAAGATGTCAAACTGCGCCGCTGGGTTTGCCCCGGAGCGGCAGATTGTCACAGCAGATAGATTTAGGTCAGATACTATCCTTGTGCAGCCTTCGCTTGATTTGCAGGGCCTAGAGTTTAGGACGTTACCAGAAATGGAATAAGACCTATAGTCGCCCTTCTCTATGGCGGCTCTGACCTCCCTGCAGTACTCCGTGTCGTCCCAGACCTTTGCCAGGACGAACAGGGCTTCCTTTTCTTTTTCAAGGCTAGAAAATTTTGAAAGCTCATCGTCGTTTGGCGGCCTTACCTCTGTCTTGTAGATAAGGCCTTTTTTCTCAAAGGACTCGACAATTTCGCCTACTATCTGGTCCTTGTGGTCGACGGTGACCCTTGCACGCTTCAAAAGCTCTGGCAAGGCCTTCTTCACGGCGTCAATCCTTATGACGTCCCCTTGGCTGTCCAGCATCTCTGCAGATGCCGGGCCGAATATGAAGAAGTCCTCCTCGCCCTTCACCTTGAAGAACTCGCCCTGAAATCTGAATGAGTCTTCCATGATCTTAAACTTCAAACAATTCTTTGATTCTCTGACTGATTCTAGAAACAGTTATGTCAAGCTCCTCCATGGCGGAGTTGTATAGAAACATCGTTCGGGTCATCTTCCGCTTCATGGGCACTCCCAAAGGAGGCGGCTCGACAAACTTTGCATACATCACGAGGGCAGAAACACTTGCAGAATCAGATGTTCTTGCCGGCGTTATGGATTGCCTCAGATTTCCCGTTCTTACAGGAGATCTTGACTTTGCAAGATTTGATGTTCTAAGCGCCCAGTTAGATATTTCGCCAAAAACAATCCGGCTTAGCTCTGACGGGGCCTTTTTTAGAATTGATTTAAATGGTTCGCCTTTGATGTCAATCTCAAACGATATCATAGATCCGTTACATGCGATGTGTCAAATTCAGGCAGCGGCTTGAACACAATGCCGTTGTCGCCTGGGTACTCTTTGTTGTGAAACACTTTCATGGAATAAACTTCAGGGGGTATGCCCTCGGGGAATGCCTCGCATCTCCTGTTCTTCAAGAAATGAGCGCACATCGAGCATAGATTCCCGACATGCACCCCCTCCCCCATGACAAATCTCAAATCTTCCTGCCTTATCATTCGTAGCACCCTATATAATCAACATCATATATTTTTATCTTTATCCTTCCTGCAGTTTCCTCATCCAATCCGAGCTCGCTGTAGATTATTTCAAGCTCATCAGATGTCGGCGGCCTCTCCTCAATGTTCCTTATGTGATACATTGAGCCGTTCTTCAGAAGGACCTCTTCCTGCTTGTAATCGTATGAGTCCCCGATGTATATCGCCCTTGTGCCCCTGGGGACGTGAATCTTTAGGATTGTGACGTTTGACTCGTCATGCTTCAATCCAAATGCAATTGCAATGTTCTTCTTCTTGCTTGTGCTTGAAAAGCCCGGATCCATCAGGATGTCCCTATATTCCGGGTCTTCAGATGAGAGCCTCATCTTCTCTATTATCCACTCGTCAAGGCCACGCCAGAGGATTGTGTCTTCTGTTATTATGCTGTCATTTAGGCCGAATATTTTCTTCAGGATCTCTATGGCTTTTTTTGCACGCTCGATCTGGAGCTGGTAGGTAATCTTTTTTGCGTAATCCTTCGGGTATCTTAAGATGGTGTTTATGTAGTAGGAAGTGGAAGAGTATTCCCAAAGGGCGCCATGCATCTCCTCTGTAAAGTCCTTTCTCTTCTCAGCGGGAACGTCATCCCACTTTCTAGTGATTGGCCCTATCCTAAACTCATAGTAGCACCTGCAGTTCGGGTGCAAAGGCGGATTGCCGTAGGATGTCTCAGAATCAATGCTTATCCAGCCTTCTTTTGACGCCTGGACGCAGCTTATGCATGCAAGGCCATCATCGGTAAAAATCAATCTCTTCTCTGTGGCCCCAAGGTCTCTTGCGGCCCGCTCTGATGCAAAGTTGAAGGTCCTCGTCCCTTCAGTTCTCGCCACCATCTGCCAGTAGTATGAATCCCTTCTCCCAAAATACTCTTCAGAGAGTCTTTTCTTGACAGTCTGCCAGTTGTAGCCTTTTAGTATCTCTTCTTCGATGATCCTGAAAATGTTCTCCTTTTCCCGCTCCCCCCATTTCTCAAAGAAAGGCGAGACGTAGCTCTCAAAGTATTCTTTTAAGTATTTCAAGATGAAAGGATTCAGGTCTTCTTTGGAAAGTATCTTGGAATAATTGGAAAACGTTGTTAGATATCCTTGATTAAAAATATGATGAATATGATTCTTAAGCTCTGTATCAAGATTTTTTGATGCGACTGATATTATCTCACAAACGATTTTGGCCTTATCATTGCCATAGTTTTCCAGTTTTTGAAATAGATCATTCTCATAATCTTTTGAAATATCAAGAAGGCCATTTGAAAGATCATCAAACAAGAAATCTTGCGGCTCTTTCTGTTTTTCAATCTCTGTCTTTTTTGATTGTGATTTTTGTTTTAGGATCGGACTGATTATACCGTCATCAGTAATCTCTACTTCATAGCCAGAATTTCTGTAGATGGCGATTGTCTCAGCCTTTAGCTTTTGGACAAAAGCGGATTCTTTCTTGTCTTCCCGCTCTATCTCCTCAAAGTCAAAGTACCAGTCCGTTATGCCAAGCGATTGAAGCAGGACGGTGTTCAGCGGCTCAGAGATAGTTCTCATCCAGGCCTTTGTGGTGTTCGCCATCACGTCGATCTGCAGCATCGGATTGTTACCAGCCTTTCCGCTCTCAACTGTGCCTGCAAAGACTGGCGTCACCCCGTAGTTTGACAGGAGCATGTCACGGTAGTAGCGGTGCCATTCCAGAGCCTGAAGCTTTGATGGATCTGAAAGGACGTCATGGACTTCGATCTTCCCTTTTGAGTTTCCCAGGAACAGATTGAATAGTTTTGAGCCGAGGCTTTTCCTCTTCTCAGCCATTGAGGATATGGACTGCTCTAAAGAGGCAACTTCATCCTGGGTGTAACCCTCGAAGGCGAATATCTTAGCAAGCGTCCCTTTCTCAAATGTGTCACGGTTCAGAAGATCCAGATTTAGGGCCGCTTCGATCTGATTTATGCATGCCTGGATTATCGGTGTGCCGTAGTCGTCCGGCAATCTTCTATTGAAGTGGCCCTCTATTATCTCTTTTTTGGAATAGCGCCGTCTTATCCTGCTTCCTGAATAAAGGACGTATGCAGTCTCCCATAGCTCCATCCTGTGCTTGGGGCACTTTCCCTTTGAGTCCGATAAGAACTCTTCTTCAAGCAGATTGCAGATGGGACAGAAGTATGACCAGTCAGAATCGCCACGCTTTATTTTGCCAATTAAAAGAGGATTTTCAACGTAGAGCGCCTGGGGCTCGTCCATTATAAAGAACTTTCCCTTGTCGTTCTGCCTTATGTATGAAAGGGAGAGGTAATAGTCATCTACAGAGAGCACCCATTTCAGGGCTGATCTTATGATTGAATAAAGATCTATGTCAGGATGCGGATTGTCTATGAATGTTTCAAGCTTTTTCCTTTGCTCTAGATCTGGCCTTAAAATTGGTCCACCGCAGTCACATCTGCCATTTTCTGGCGTTCTGTCATAGGTCTGACTGCATTTGCCGCATTTAGAATTGAAAAGGGGCTTGATGGACCATCCAGCGTTTGTGACTTCCCTTATGATTGCATTGTGAATCGGCTGTACTAGTGGCGAGTGATCGCAGTATTTCAGTATCTTCTCCTTTGATATTGATGGGAACTTAGGCTCTGAAACATCTTTTATGTAAAGAGTTCCATCTTGGGAAACAATCGAGAGCTCCTTCTCCAAGAATGCTATCTTGTTTTTAAGGCCAGAAATGGCAGTTCCATAAGGATTAATTTTTGCGAGAAAAGACAATCAAAGAGTATTTAGACTGGGTAAAGAGTTTATATGAATTGTCCATCCTTTCCTTAAATAAGCTTAAAAGAAATAAAAACATAGGGATTGCATTATTGGAGTTTAAAGGCCTGATTGCATGGAACTAGAACTTATACCTGAAACAAGAGAGATCCTAAAAAATGTAGAGGAACTGACAAAGAAGAAATTCAAATTCATACCTAACAGTAAAATTACCTCCCATGCAAAGCTAAAGATTGCCAGAAATGATATGGAGAATCATATAGTATACTACAAAGAAGGCGCAAGTCAAAGCATCAATCACATTATAGCCCATGAATGCGGCCACATCATAAGGATTTATGAAGCAGCGCCATCTGAGAGGCTCATCCCTTATTTTTCATCTAAGAATTTTGAATATGCTTTGGAAGATAGCAGCGAGGATATTGAAAATATATCTAAAATAATTCACAAAGCAAAACTTAATCAATTGATTGAAATGCTCTTCAAAGGATTGGTAATGCAACTTACCAATCAACCTGTTGATCTAAAAATCGAAGAGTGGTTATATAATAGATATCCGGGATTAAGAGAATTCCAGAAGATATCGTTTCAATCCCAGCTGCAGGAAGCTTTAGGGGGGTTGAACAAGGACGTTAGGGCAATAACGCCATCAAAGATCTATGAGGCCTCTCATTCCATGAACTATGCCTATTTCAATGTGCTGGCAAAAAAGACAAAATTTGATTTTGACTCAATTTATGATAATTTTGAATTTGAGAATAAAGGCAGATCGCTCATTGAGATTATGGGAAAATATGGAAACAACTTTGACGGCGATCTAAAAAGAATCAACGACTGGGCAAATATTTTGAATCTCTCACATTGGTACGAATGGAAAAACTTTGATGATGTCCCCTCAAACTATGGGCATATAATTTAGAAAATATTTTCTATTAGCTTTGATATATAATTTTTAAGGAAAAATATAAATACTGTCGGAGTATAAAACTTGCATGAAAAGATATCTAAAAGAAGTATGTGCGTGCATCTTTTTTTCTGTAATACTATCTATTGCAGGTTATTTTTTGTTGCGGAATTTTCTTTCCATTGACAATAATGTTAAACTATACTTTTTATCCGCTATTATCCAGAGTAACTGTGCTTTATTTGGTCTAATATTAGTAAGTATTGGTATTATAGGTAACAGAGAAATACGCTTTTATGATGCGTCAGAGTTATATGTGTCATATTCTTCGGTGAGTACATTTATTTTCATAATAATTTTTTTATCCATAATCTCAATGTTAACTGTAACAAATACCTTTTTTATACTTTTTATAGCTTCTATGGAAATTTTTGCAGTAAGTTTAATTTTAGCCGCCATATATATTTTAATTGACGAATTTAAAAATTACGCCAAGAAAAATCATCATCGAACAAATGATTCTGTAATCTAAATTATAATTATACAACAAGTACTACAATCTAAAAATTTATATATTGCCTTCTTATCAATTAAACAGAATATTTGGGGATATCAAATGTCATCGAGAAAATATATCGTGTTCCTAATACCAATTGCTGTTTTAGTGTTAAGTGCCTGTTTATCCACTTCTCCTAAAAATGAAATGCAGACAAATGAAGAAAAATTAATCAAACATCCGGAAGCCGATCCTGCCGAAGTTGTTGCAAAGACATACGATCTCCTGAAGGATAAGATAGACCTTAAGATTGACAAGATCATCTACTCCAAGGAAAATGGAATCTGTATGATCTCTCTAGTAAGCAGTGATTTTTCGCCCCTATCCTCAAACGAAGATAGCTACTACAAGGACTGCTGCACAATTGCTAGTGAAATCTTCAACATGAAAGAAATAGACGCCGTTATTTTACCTTACCTCAAAGTTTCAAAGACCGGAGAGGTAGAGATTGAGGCATCATATGGCATTGAACGAGAGTCACCAATCAAAAATTATTGGGAAGAAATATTTAGGGTGAAGGATTATAAAAAAACTGTAGAATTCTTTTTTACTGATATGAAAACATATGTAAAAGAAAATTACAATATTACAAATAGAACATTATAAAAAATTAAAATAATTTTTCTACCCTTTCATCCATCTCTAACTCTCTTGCCGAGAAGTAGCCCCATTCCTCTGTTGGCCCTAAAACTAGCCCATAGTAGATTATGTCGTTCTCTGGCTTTCCGTTAATCACTGAGCCACCTGTCTCATCACCGACTCTTCTAATCTCGGAAACTTCAGTTGCAAACCAGTGCCAACCTGTTGAGCTCTTCCATGCGGCTATTATCTCGTTTCCTTCAACAAACTTCTTTCCGTTCATTTCAATAATTGTTGCCGTTTTGCATCACCTGATTTTATTAGAGTATATTTGGATTAATACGTTGTCATTAAGAAAGGGAAAAATTAAACTTTTCCCTATTTTTTTCATATTTTAATATACTCTAATATTAAATATTAATGTGAAGGGGGCATATTGAATAACAAATTAACCAAATACTTAGAATCTCATATATTAGACTTTTTATTCGTGCTAGCTCTAATCTCTATATTTCCCTTTCGTGGCAATTTTATTGCATTCCATAGTCTAGTGGAGCTATTCAGCATTGTCGTGGCCGTCGAAATCTTCATGGTTGTCTGGAACTCTAAAGACTTTGTAAAAAACTATTATTTTTTATTTATCGAAACAGCATTTGTTTTCATTATTAAGCTAAAAAAAGTTAAAGTTGAATATTCAATAATTGCGAAAATCTCAATGCCACCATAATCTTTTAATACTTCTTTATTCTTATTATAAGATTAGTAGAATATTCTTATATCTAATAACGTGATTCACATGAACAAAATATTGATCCCGGATGGCCAGGACGTATATCGGAATATTATTGAATATTCTTTTCATGGCATAATGTTAATTGACAATGACTCTGCTTTTGCTGATGCAAATCCTGAGGCCTGCAACATTCTTGGTTATTCAAAAGATGAATTATTGAACATGAAGGTAGAAGATATCGCTCCACATTCCAACCTTAAAGCTGGAAGGAAATTATGGCAAGACCTCTTGGATAAAGGAAAACAAAAAGGAGAGTATCAACTCTTTAGAAAAGATGGGAAAAAAATTGAGGTTGGTTATGTGGCTATTGCCAACGTCTCGCCTGATTTGCATCTCTTTGTTATTAATGATATAACGAAAAGTAAACAGGCTGAAAAGGACCTAAGATTTAGCGAAGAAAGATACCATGCCATTGTTCAAGACCAGACTGAATTGATATGCAGATTCACTCCTGACGGCACTATAACTTTTGTTAATGATGCACTATGCAAATATTATTTAAAAAAACGTGAAGATCTAATTGGTGTTAACTATCTGCGATACATTTCAGACCACATAATAAAAGATATAGAGCATGAATTAACGCTTTTTTCAAAAGATAGGCCCATATTTTCCTATGATAATTACATAACACTATCTTCAGGAGAAGAAAGGTGGCAACAGTGGATACTAAGGGCACTTTTTGACGAATCGGATAATATTATAGAATTTCAGGCAGTTGGAAGGGATAACACAAAACAGAAACAAACTGAAGAGAAACTGAATGAAGCTCTGACTATTATTAACAAGAGCCGCTCCGTTGCTTTTACATGGAAGAATGCAGGAGGTTGGCCAGTTGAATTTGTTTCAGAAAATGTTGAAAAGCTGTTTGGGTATAATGCTGAAGATTTTACATCTGGAAAAGTTTCCTATGCAAGTTGCATCCATCCAGACGATCTCAAAAGAGTCGCCCAAGAGGTTGAAAAGTATAGCAATGAAAAAGACAGAACTGAATTTGAACATGACCCCTACCGCATAATAACAAAATCCAGGGCAAATAAAATTTGTGAGTGATTGGTCATTCATTGTCAGAAATCCTAAAGGAATTATCACGCACTACCAAGGCATTGTTGAAGATATAACTGAAAGAAAGATTGCTGAAGATCGATTGAAGTCTACAAACAAACAGCTTGAAGATATAATAGAATTCCTGCCGGATGCAACTTTTATAATTGACAAAAATAAGAGAATCAGAGCCTGGAATCGTGCAATGGAACAAATGACAGGCGTGCCCAAAGAAGAGATTTTAGGAAAGGATCGTTCCTACGGGGCAGTTCCATTTTATGGCGATCGGAGGCCCTATTTGATAGATCTCATTTTCGAACCTGACTCAAATATTTCTTCTAAATATGATTTTGTCAAGCGAAAAGGAAACGCATTGTATGTTGAGGTATTCACGCCCACCCTTTACAATAACAAAGGGGCTTGTGTGTGGGCAATAGCCTCACCACTTTTTGATGCTGAGGGCAACCTGAGTGGGGCCATAGAATCAATTCGTGATATCGATGAATTCAAAATGGCTGAAAAGGCGTTAAGAGAAAGTGAGGAGAAATACCGTACGCTGTTTGAAGACTCAAAGAATCCGATATGGACGACAAGTCGTGAAGGCATTATACTTGACGCAAATCAAGCCACAGCCGATCTTTTAGGATACTTAAAAGACGAGCTGATTGGGCTTGATGTGTATTCCCTTTACGTTGATCCTAACGACAGGAAAATATTCCAAGATGAGATTGAGGAGAAAGGATTTGTCAAAAACTTCCAGTCACAATGGAAAACAAAAGATGGACGCCAGTTAGACCTTTTATTTGACTTCACTCTTTGG
>Ga0209096_1000258_pt1 | contig 75671 bp, 21 predicted proteins | sample AD_UKC034_MetaG_FD_184407 | JGI IMG/M metagenome (GOLD analysis project Ga0209096, IMG submission 184407) | Active sludge microbial communities of municipal wastewater-treating anaerobic digesters from USA - AD_UKC034_MetaG (SPAdes) (version 2) | ecosystem: Engineered > Bioreactor > Anaerobic >... | reverse complement strand
ACCAAACTTGACCTGTTGACCCCATGTTTCAGGAGTCGAGGACTCTGGCGAGGGGCCGCCTCAGACCGATGCCGCATCCAGTCCAGCGGAACGGTGCCGCAAACAAGGTGACAGACTCATAGTCTCCCGATTCTCTCCACTACACCGTCAGTGATGTGGCTTGGCCCACGCCATCCTCACGGGCCGATGCTCAAACTATCGCCCTCCCGACGCGGGCTGATTCCATCCCCCCGTCCAGAAAAAGCGGCAGGGGGCTGCCGCACTCCAAGAACTGGCGTCCGCGCCGACCGCCTTTCGTCCCGCGCGATAGCGTCGTGGGGTGCGGTGCCGCGCCTCAAGCGGCACCGCTTTCCAGGGGGCCCAGCCCCGGAGGACCCCACCGCCTTGGGCCTTGGCCCAAACGGCCTGCCCCGAGCGCCGTCGAGGGCCGGGCGTTGGGGGATCGAATCGAGCCTGCGCAACCCCGGGGACTTCGATTGCGGCGCAGGTGCATGGCCCGGAGTCTGCGCTGATCCAGGCTTGCTGAGCACCAGCCTACATTAGCGAGGCGCGGAGGCAGGGGGCCCCGCTGCCCCACGGTTTTTGGGACTGCATGTTTCATCGGTCTGAGGCGCGCCTCGCTAGGAGGTTGAGCCCCAAGGGACGCTTACGAGCGGATTTGGGCCCATCAATCCGCCTTTACGCCGTTGCCGGCCGCTGGCATAAACCCCTTCACCATAGGCTTATGCCCATCCACTCGCTCGCCCAACACCTGACGATCCTGCTCAGCCTCTGCCTCCCCTTGCTCGCCGAGCCCGCCGACACGGCGGCCCCGCCACCACCCATCTTCCCCGGAGTGCAGCCGGACGGCTCCGTGCTCCTGCCCAACCAATGGTCCCTCCGCCCCGCGGGCCGACACCTGGCCCTGGGCGATTTCCCCGTCAACATCGCCCTTCACCCGGACGGTCGATTCGCTGCCATCCTCCACTGCGGCCACGGCGACCACGAGATCATCGTCGTCGATCTCCGCTCGAACCGGATCATCAGCCGGACCCACCTGGACGAGGCCTTCTACGGCATCGCCTTCGCCCCGGACGGCGCCACGCTCTACTCCAGCGGCTGCGGCGATGAAGTGGTCCATCGGTTTGCGTTCAAGAACGGACACCTCACCGACGCCGCCCAGCTCCGAGTCCGCCCGGCCAGGGAACGCGGCATCCCCGGCGGCCTCGCCCTCGATCCGAAACGCCAGACTCTCTGGGTCGCCAACGTCTGGGGTCATTCCCTCTCCTGCATCGATCTCGAAGGCGCACGACCCGTCTTCCACTTTCCCCTCACCGATGCCCTCCGAAGCACCACCAACCTCGTCGTCCCCCCCGCCGACCCCGACCTCGCCGCCGCCACCAAGCGCGACGAAGCGAAGCAGGATCCCTCGCGACCCACCGACCCCTACCCCTACGCCTGCGTCGTCGACCCCCACCGCGACCGCCTCTACGCCAGTCTCTGGGGAAAGGCCCAGGTGGCCGTCGTCGACATCGAGAGCCGCCAACTGCTAGCTCTCTGGTCCACCGAGGAACATCCCAACGAGATGATCCTCGCTCCCTCCGGCAAGACCCTCTACGTCGCCAACGCCAACCGCAACACCGTCAGCGCCATCGACCCCGATACCGGCCGCGCCCGCGAAACCCTCGTCGCCGCCCTCTACCCCGCCGCGCCGCCCGGATCCACCCCCAACAGCCTCGCCCTCACCCCGGATGAAACGCTGCTGTTCGTCGCCAATGCCTGCAATAACAACGTCGCCGTGTTCGATGTCTCACGCCCCGGCGAAAGCCGCTCCCTCGGTTTCATCCCCGTGGGCTGGTACCCGACTTCGGTGCGCGTCACCCCGGACGGACGCCAGCTCGTGGTCGCCAACGGCAAGGGCCTGGTCTCCCGCTCGAATCGGCACGGGCCCCAACCCGGCCGCGCCGAAATGCCCGCGACCATCCGCGAGTACATCGGCGGCCTCATGCGCGGCACTCTAAGCACGATCACCCTCCCCGCACCCGCCCAACGCGACCGCCAGCTCCGTGCCTGGACCGAGCAGGCCTACCGCTGCAGCCCCCTTCAACAGAACGCCGCCGCACCCCCGCCGCCCTCCCCCGATAACCCAATCCCCGCTCGCCCCGGTGACCCCAGCCCCATCCGCTACTGCCTCTATATCCTCAAAGAAAACCGCACCTACGACCAAGTGCTCGGCGACCTCCCCCAGGGCAACGGCGATCCCGCCCTCTGCCTCTTCCCGGAAACCGTCACCCCCAACCACCACGCCCTCGCCCGCGAGTTCGTCCTGCTCGACAATTTCTATGTCGAAAGCGAGGTCAGCGCCGATGGCCACGAGTGGAGCATGGGCGCCTACGCGACGGATTACGTCGAGAAAACCTGGCCCCTCAGCTACGGCCACAACAAATCAGGCAAGTTCAGCTACCCGAGCGAAGGCAAGTTCCGCATCGCCTGGCCCGCCGGCGGCTATCTCTGGGACCGCGCCCGGGAAGCCGGTATCACCTACCGATCCTATGGCGAGTTCGTCGATAACGGCGCCACCTCCGCCGACCCCGCCACCACCAAAATCCCCGCCCTGATCGGCCACATCGACCCCGGCTTCCGCGGCTGGGACATGGACTACCTCGACCAGGGCCGCACCGACCGGTTCCTGGCCGAGCTCCATCGCTTCGAAGCAGCCGGTGACATGCCCCAACTCCAAATCCTCCGTTTGCCCAACGACCATACCTACGGCACCTCCGCCGGCAAACGCACCCCCCGCGCCATGGTCGCCGATAACGACCTCGCCCTCGGCCGCCTCATCGAGGGACTCAGCCGCTCGAAGTTCTGGCCCCAAACCGCCGTCTTCGTCGTCGAGGACGATGCCCAAAACGGACCCGATCACGTCGACGCCCACCGCACCGTCGCCTTCGTCCTCAGCCCCTACACCCGCCGCGGCGCCGTCGATTCCACCGTCTACTCGACCTGCAGCATGCTGCGCACCATCGAGCTCATCCTCGGCCTCAAACCCATGAGCCAATTCGACGCCGCCGCACGCCCCATGTACAACGCCTTCCATGCCCGGCCCGATCCCACCCCCTACCAGGCTCGACCCGCCAACGTCGACCTCGACGAACGTAATACCGCCCTCGCCTGGGGCGCCCAGGAGTCCAGCCAAATGGACTTCACCCGCGAAGACGCCGCCGATGACCTCCGCCTCAACGAGGTCGTCTGGCGATCCGTCCGCGGCCCCAACCACCCCATGCCCCCGCCCGTCCGCGCCGCGTTCGTCCGCGCCACCAACGACGAGGATTAAGCGGCCGCCACGGGATTCCTTGACAGCCCTTCAACCCGTGGAACGTACCCTGCAGCGCCTGCTCGAATCGGTGCGCCAATGCGCCGCCTGCGCTCCCCGCCTCCCGTTCCCCCCGCGCCCGGTCCTCCGCGTCTCGGCTACCGCCCGATTGCTCATCGTCGGTCAGGCCCCCGGCCGGCGAGTCCATGAAACCGGCATCCCATGGAACGATCCCTCCGGCGACCGACTCCGCGCATGGCTGCACCTCGATCGCGCAACGTTCTACGACACCGCCCGCATCGCCATCGTCCCCACCGGCCTCTGCTACCCAGGATCCGGAGCTCGCGGCGACCTCCCCCCGCGACCCGAATGCGCCCCCCTCTGGCACCCGCCCCTCCTCAAGAGCATGCCCCGGCTCCGGCTGATCCTCCTCGTCGGTACCCATGCCCAGGCCTATTACCTCGGCTCCCGACGCAAACCCACCCTCGCCGACACCGTTCAAGCCTTCGCCGACTACTTGCCCCGCTTCTTCCCCCTGCCCCACCCCAGCCCCCGAAACCATCGCTGGTTCCAAACCCACCCCTGGCTCGAAACCACCGTCCTCCCCGCCGCCCGTACCCTCGTCCACAACGTGCTGGCGCTGTGAACGCCAGACACCACCGTTTTCAAACTGCCGCTTTTAAAACTTGATCGAGGATTCGCACCTTCCTAACCTCCAAAACAACTGCAAAACGCCGACCTAACCCGGCGTTGCACCATCGCCAAACTGGCCCGAGCGGGCTGGTTTCCTGTGAATCCGAAGGTGGTTCCGATCGAACAAGTTGAAATGCTCGACCTCGAGAACGAGGCCGACAGCGAAAGACGATCCCGCAGCCAACCGTGCTGCCGCCCGGTGTTCTCGGCGGACTGTTCCTGATCATCCGTTGCGGCCGGCGCCAATGCCGCCTTTGAATCCCCTCCCCTCCTTGACCATGAACACAGCCTTCACTCGCAGACAATTCATGGCCGCCGGCGCCGCTGCGCTCGCCGCCAGCACCACCACCGCGGCAGCAGAAAAGCCGGCAACCCCACCGCTGAAGATCATCGGCCTTGCCTGCAGTATGCGCCCGGGCAAAACCACCGCCGTCGGCGTCCAAGCCGCCCTCGCCGGCGCCAAGGCGGTCAGTCCCCAAATCCAAATCGAATTCCTCGACCTCGGAGGCCTGGACCTCTGGTCCGCGGCCCTGGGACGACGGAACCACGACGGCTCGCCCGTCAAGGACGACTTCGAACCGATCCTGCCCAAGCTCAAGGATCCCCAACTCGCCGGCCTGATCATCGGCTCGCCTGCCTACTACCGGACGCTGAGCGCCCAGTGCAAACTGTTCCTGGAACGATGCGCGGTCTTGCGCGAACCCAAGCTGCTGCTGGCGGACAAGGTGGTCGGCGTGCTGGCCGTCGGCGGTTACCGCAACGGCGGCCAGGAAATGGTGATCGAACAGATCCAGGCGGTGATGCTGTGTCACGAGGCCATCATCGTCGGAGGCAAACCCCGCGCGCACCAGGGCGCCACGCTGTGGAACGCCGCCGACGATGACGTCACCCGCGACACGCTCGGCATGGAAAGCGCCGCCAAACTCGGTGCCCGCGTCGCCGACGCCGTCCTTAAACTCGCGGCGGCAACCCGGTGACTCGCGCGCGCCTGCATATATAATTCAGATGTGACCCTTCTCGTCATGTTGCAGTCCGCAAATGCGGGCACGCTCGCGGCAAGGAGTTCTTGGCGCAGGCCAAATTCGGCACCCTGCCTTGCGCTTCAGACTTGACCAGCGGTTCGCACCTGCCTAGTCTCCACCGTAATCACACAACGCGAAGCCGAACCGGCGTCGCGTTGAATCATTGCGAAATTGGTTGGAGAGTGGTGGTTCCGTGCGGGCCCGTCGGCGAGTCCGAGGGGACAAGTTGGAATACTCGGCTTTGAGAAGAATGCAGACAGTGATGGAGGATCTATGAAGCGATGTGCTCGACAGTGGACGTTGCGTGTTGCTGCACTCACGGCTCTCGTATGGGTGCAGGGCACTCTGGGCGCCGATTGGGCATCGACGATCATCAGCGCTAATCCGCTGAACTGGTTTCGGTTTGACGATCTCTCCGGCACGGTGGCCCAGGACGAAGGATCGGCGAACATGGATGGGACTTACGTCGGCAGCGTGGGTTTGGGACAACCGGGGCTCGTGGGATACGCGGTGGCCTTTGATGCCGGCAGCCACGTGTTCCTGGGCCAGCCGAACGTGCCGACGGACTGGACCCTGGAGACCATTTTCAAAGCCGACACCGTGACCGGAGGCGTCTCCATGGGATTGGTCGGGACGGACTTCGCGGCGGCCTCGGACCGTATGGCACTCAAAGCTGAACAGTGGAATTCAACCGGCCAGATGGGGTACACGCGTTTTAGCGTGGTCGACGTGACATTCGCAGATTCCCAGGCAGCCACACCGGCCGACTTTGCCCATGTCGTCTTCGTGGGGCAAAACTCCGGCGTCAGCCTCTACGTCAATGGTTCGCTTGCGGAGAGCGCCACAACAAGCACGCCCTTGGCACGTTGGGCGATCGGCGCGGGCGCCATTCGCGCCGATGGGACGCCCGTTGACCCCTTGACGGGCATGATCGATGAACTGGTGATCTACAACCGGGCGCTTTCCCCTGAGGAAATCTCGGCCCATTACTACAGCACGATCCCGGAGCCAACTGTCGTGTCCCTGGGCGTTCTCGGCGGCCTGCTCCTGCTTACCCGCTGCCGCCGGCGCCCTTGAGGTAGCAACCTCGGAGGCCTGGACCTCTGGTCCGCAGCCCTGCTCAGGATCCGCCGATCTTGTCAGAGTGCGGACGCCGAGCTAGAGTCGCCAGCATGCCCCACGAGGGAAGGCTCGGCGCATGCGCGGTCGTTTCCCAACACGCCGCTCGCTCCTCGGCCATCGTGGCGCCAGCAAAGAACGTGAGACTATGCCCCCCAAGACCTCGATGACTCCTTTGCGCGTCCTCGTTGTTGATGACGATCCCACGGCAGCCATCGAGTTGAGCCGGGTCCTCCGACCGGTCACCCCTGGCGGGATCGAGTTCGACGTGGACACCGTCCGGAGCGCGGCTGAAGCACTCCCCCAGGTGCAAGCCGCCGCCCGATTCGAGCGACCGTTCTCGCTGGCTTTCGTCGCCCTGAACAGAGCCCAAGGCTGGGATCCAGTCGCCGTGGCGCGCCAGCTGGCCGCGCCAGACCTCGAGTTGCAGGTGCTCCTCGGCAGCGACGCTCTGGACGAACCGTCCCGAACGGACCTGCTCGCCCTGGGCGAAGCAGGCAATCTGCTGCTGATCGAGACGCCGCCTGACGCCATGCGGGTCCGACTCCTGGCGCAGGCCCTGGCGGAGAAAGCGCGCCTCCATCGCGAGGTCCGACGGCTCGCCGCCTCCGCACCGGCGCCGACCGCCGCTCGACAGCAACAGGAACGATTGGAGGCCATGGGACACTTCGCCGCATTCCTGTCCCACGACATGAATAACCTGCTCACGGTGATCCAGGGGCGGGCCAGCCTCGCGCTCAACCACCAGCCGCCCGATTCCCCAGGCCACCGCGCCGTGGCGGCCATTCTCAAGGCGGCAGAACGAGCCTCGAACCTCACGCGCAACCTGCTGCTGTTCAGCGGCAACCAGGTCCTCAAACGCCGGCCGGTGAGGTTCCAGGATCTCCTCCGCTCCGTCGAGAAGGCCACGCAGGGCACCTCGCCGGACAACATCGACCTGCGCGTCACGTCGCCGCTCGTCCTCCCCTCGATCCAGGGAGACCCCGTGCTGCTCCACCAGTTGCTGACATGCCTCATCACCAATGCGCGTGAAGCCATGCCCGACGGCGGCCAATTGGTGCTCACCGCCGAAGCCGTCGACCTCGACGAAGCCGCCCTACGCCCGTGGCCGGATCGGCGCCCGGGCCGGTACCTTCGAGTGCGCCTCCTGGACACGGGCCGGGGCATCCGCGCCCAGGACCTGCCGTTCGTCTTCGACCCGTTCTACACAACCAAGGACGTCGGCCACGGATCGGGCTTCGGCCTCGCCCTGGCCTACGGCATCATGAAACTCCACCGGGGATGGATCGATCTCGAGAGCACCATCGGCAAGGGCACCCAGATCATGATCTGCTTCCCGGTGGCAGATCAGGATCCCGCCCCGGAACCAGCCGCTCCTGTTGCCGTTCCCGAATCGGCAACTCCCCAGGCCACTATCCTCGTCGTCGATGACGACCCCGCCGTGTCCGCGTTCCTATCCGAGGTCCTCCGAAGCCACGGATACACCGTGCTGACCGCCGCAACCGGCGAGGAGGCCATGACCCTCGCAGCCCAGCGCTCAGAACCACTCGACCTCCTGCTCACCGACATGGTGATGCCAGGCGGCATGACAGGGGCGGACGTCGCCAGACATCTGGTCGGCCGAAACCCAAAATTGCGGGTGATCTTCACCAGCGGCTACCTCTCAGCAGGCAACTCCCCCCAGACCGCATCCCTCCAGGGCTTCAGCTTCCTGCCCAAGCCCTATGAACCCGACTACCTGCTCCAGACCGTCGGCGCCGCCCTTGCCCCAAAGAGCCAGCCCGGCGCCCCTCAACCCCCCGCCACACCCGAGCCAACGCCGCCAACGACGCCAGCCGCCCCAGGCACGCAACCTGTGAGGTGACACCCTTCGCGCCCGACTCCCATCCCCGCGGCAAAAAGGTATGCCAGCTGATAAACCGGAATCCTCCGACCGAACCCCGCCCAGATCCGTTCCGGCAACGCCCCCGACGGGCGAAAACCTCTTGATCGGCCAGCGCCTCGTCGCCGCCGGTCATATCACGGCCGCCCAGCTCGAACTGGCTCTCCTCGAACAGCGGCGCACCAACGCCACCCTCCGCCAAATCCTCGTCGCCTTGCGGCTCGTCACCCCCGAGGTCATCGCGGAACTCCTCGCCAAGGACGCGCTCACCGATATGGTGGAACTGCGCGAACTCCTTGTTCCGCCTGAAGTCCTGCGCTTGGTGCCGTACCCGATGGCCCGCCAGTACTGCGCCATCCCAATCGCCCGCGCACAGAACACCCTGACCGTGGCCTTGGCCGACCCGTTCGACGTGGTCGCCATCGATACGCTCCACCAGGCCACGCAGCTCAGCATCCACGTGGTCACCGCCTCCGACCGCGACATCCTCAACGCCATCGACCGCCATTACCGCAATACCAGCAACATCCGCCAGTTGATCGAACGGATCATCGACGATGAGCAGCGGGATCCACGACCCATCCGCCAGACCCCCGCCGTGAAGATCGAGGCCGGCGACGAAGACGCCCCCGTCATCCAATTGGTGGCCGAGATCATCGCCCGAGCCGCTGCTCACGGGGCCAGCGACATCCACTTCGAGCCCGACGAGAAGAACCTCCGGATCCGAACCCGGATCGACGGGGTCATGTTCGTCGACGTCCTCCTCCCCAAATCCATGCAGTCGCTCGTCACCACGCGGCTGAAAATCCTGGGCGACATGGATGTCGCCGAAACCCGCCTGACCCAGGACGGACGGGCTACCGTGTACGTCGATCGCCGCCAAATCAACCTCCGCATATCGAGCCTGCCCAACCGCTACGGCGAGAACCTCGTCGTGCGCCTACTCGAAGCGGAACGGGAAGTCCCCAGCCTCCTCAAGCTCGGCTTCAGCACCCAGGTGCGCCAGGGATTGCTCAACGCCATGGGACGACCCCACGGCGTCGTCATCATGACCGGCCCCACCGGCTCCGGCAAGAGCACCACCCAATACGCCGCCCTGACCGAAATCGATACGAGCAACCTCTCCGTGTTCACCCTCGAAGACCCCATCGAATACACCCTCCCCGGAGTCAGCCAGACCCAGGTGCGCGAGGACATCGGACTCACGTTCAGCAACTGCCTGCGCACCCTCCTCCGCCAGGACCCCGACGTCATTCTCGTCGGCGAGACCCGCGACACCGAGACCGCCCAGCTCATGGTGCGAGCCGCCCTCACCGGCCATCTCGTCATCACCACCCTCCACACCAACGACGCCGCCGGCGCCATCCCCCGCCTCCTCGACATGGGGGTCGAGCCGTACCTCCTCCCCGCCAGCCTGATCGCCGTCCTCGGCCAACGCCTCATCCGCGCCGCGTGCCCCGAATGCCGCATGGAAGTCCCGAACCCTGAAACCGCCATCGCCTCGCTCGGCGTCACGCCCCCAACCGACCTGCCGCTCCGGCTCTGGCGCGTCAACGGTTGCGAGAACTGCCGCCAAAGCGGCTACCGGGGCCGGCTCGGCATCTACGAACTCATGCTCGTCGACGAGCGGTTCCATGATCCCATCATCCGCCGCTCCGGCGCTCCCGAGTACCTCCGCCTCGCGCGCGAGCACGGCATGACCACCATGCTCGAAGACGGTGTCCGCAAATCCGTCGAAGGCCGCACCACCCTCGAGGAGGTCCTGCGCATCGTCGGCCCCGCCTTCTAGCCCCGACAATGGGGTCATATCTCACAATTCTACTATTTCAGCACCTGCCCCATTCGCACCCTCGCCGTGTGGTTTCCGACCCATCGTTGTTCAGCACGAACCATGCAGCCGGACGCGGCATCGCAGGATCCTCAAGGCCAGCAGTCCCAGGAAGTGCCGCCGATCGCGATCGTCCCGGCAGATCGCTCTCCGTTGATTGCCGCGGCCACTCACGTGATACCAACCGCCCGCCCGATCCGCAAAGGCCGCGCCATGAGCGCCACCCTGCCGCTTTGTCCCCAGCCGGAATCCCTCGCCGCAGCGCCCCTCGCAGTCTGTAGCAGGCTCTCAGGAGATTGGCGCCGCGGTTCTGCCTCAGCCGCCCCCGGTCTCGATGGGAAGTTCCAAACGGCTGGCCCATTCGACCCACCCGCCGTCGTACCAGCTTACCCGCCGGTAACGCAGAAGGTGGCGTAACAGGAAGTAAGTCTGGCTGGCTTGATGCCCGGTGCGACAGCTTACGACCACTGGCGAGTCTTTCGATGGAATGAGCTTCGCATACGCTTCGGCCAATTCGGTGAGCGGTTTGAACTGAATCACGGTGTTGTTGGTGGACAGGTCCGAAGTGTAGGGCCGGTTGACCGTGCCGGGGATGCGGCCGGCTCGTGCTTCGTCCGACTTCTTGCCGCTGAAAAAGTCGCCGGGCCGCACGTCCAGGAGCACGGCGCTCCGAGTCCGGGAGAGGGCCAGGACTTCCTGATAGTTCACGGTAAACGTGTCGGCACCGGTCGGCACCGGGTACTCCGTAGCCGTGATGGTTGGCAGCACGGTGTCGACCGGTCCCCTTGCCGCAACCCAAGGCTCCCAGCCGCCGTTGAGAATGGCGTATCGCATGTGCCCAACACGCTCCAAGGCCATGCCCACCAAGGTGGCGTCCTGCAACCTGTCGGCGGGCACAAGAACCACCGTCGTTTCAGGGGTGATCCCCAGCAATCCCCAATGCCGCGCGATCAGGTCCGCCGGAAGGAGCATGGACGGCACACCGCCCACGGCGCCGCGGAAATGCTCCACATCCATTCGTACCGAGCCAGGAATGTGGCCGCTATTGTAGGCGGGCTGCGGACGCAGATCGATGATGCGAAGGTCACTCCGCCCCAGATTCTCCAGCAGCCATGATGTCTCCACGAGGCCCGGGGTGTCGCCCGGTGGTTTCATGGCCTTGGCAGCGCCAGTCTGCGGTCCACCCAGGAAGAACGTCCGCCACGCGTTCACCCTGGCCGCTTGCGCTTCGGAAAGCGGCGTGCTGCGCAGGGAAACCGGTTTCAATACCTCTTGCATGAAGCCCTGCAAGCCGTCCGTAAGGAAACAGGCGTTCGCGAATCCCATCCTGGCCAGGGCATCTCGGGCCTGGGCCGGGTGTGTCATGCCGTTGGAATAGAGCACTATCGTTCCCTGGTTCTTCCTGGATTCAAGAAACTCGGGAAGGTCTGCAGCGGCAACGTTCACTGCGCCACGAAGGTGAAACGCCGCAAACTCAGCCGGCGTGCGAATATCCACCAGCACCAGGCTGGCGTCCCCGGCCAGCAGGCGGTCAGCAAGTTCATCGGGGTCGATGTGATCCTCACCAGCCTCCATGGCTTGGAGCATCTCTGTTTCGGAGAGGGCCGCCGGGGCCGCCGCCGTGGTTGAAGGCGTTGCTGGTGGAAGCAACGCCACCGCCAACGCTCCGACCAGGATTGTCACGCTGAATGCCTTCAGGAACGGACTCCCCAAGTAAGGGCCGGCACCGGCCGCTCGTTTCTCGATCCACTCCGAGCCCCAAAATGCCGCCACCGCCACCGCGGAGAAGAGCAGCGCGAACTGCGGACCGGAGATGCCCAGGGCCGCCCACACGAATTGGATGCCGCTGTCACCCCAAGTCGCCAGCGGCCCGACGATCCCATAGAGCTCATTGAAGAGAATGCTCCCTAGTGCTGCGCCACCGAGAAAGATCAACGCATCGAGCCGTCCGCTGGCGAGCCCCACGGCCGCTGTGCCGGGACACCACGAACTCACAACGAAGCCCACGCCAAAGAGCAGGCCGCCGATGATCTGCGCCCCATAAACGGTGGGCAGAAAGTAGATCTGCTCGACGTTCACTACGCCCAGTGCCAGCGCTCCTTGCAGGCCAAGCATCGCCGTGACCATCGCGGTGAACATCACTCGCAGCACCGTCATGTCGCGAAAATAGAAAATGCCCGCGAGCCGCCGCGAACTGCCGAAGCCGGCCTGCTCGAGCGCAAAACCAAATCCGAATCCGAGCAGCAGCGACACGACAAACGCCGCGCTGCTCCCCAGGCCATCCTGGCCAAAGAAAGTCGCGATCATTGCCATTGCCTCCGAACAAACCAGGCCATGGCGTAGCCGCTGACGAACATCGACCCCAGAAACAACAGGCTGCCCGTGGCCAACAGCGCCCCCCCGGTCAGCGCCTGACCCGAGGTGCAGCCCGATGCCACCCGGCTGGCGAATCCGGCCAGGATGCCCCCCCCCAAGGCCATGACAATGCGACGACTGCGTGACGCCGTCGGCCCGCGCTCCAGTTGTGGCTCGACGCGCCGTCCCAGGATCGCCGAGACCAGCCCGCCGAGCAGCGTGCCGACGAACATGAACACCAGATAGTAACGGAGCGGGTCCTTGCCCCACGCCCCAAAGTAGGCGCTGTCGGCCACGTGTTGCGGCATGAGGCAGCTCTGCGCGAATGCGCCGGCTCGCGCGATGCCGGCCGACGCCCCGAGCCCGACACCCAAGGTCAAGAAGCTCGCCAATAAGACCAGACCCAGCAAGACCCCCGCCAGATAGGGGTTCATGTGAGGTTTGGGACCGGTTACGTGAGGGATGGAGTCCACAGCATCGTTCCTCCTGGGCTCGCTTCAGCAACCAGCCGACTTTCGCGTGGTCGGCGTTCGAGTTGACGGCGTGGGCGGCGGGGTGGCCGGGCGCGGAGCGCTGCCTGGACCCGGCATGGCTTGCGGACGAGCGCCACCACCGGGCAACGGCACGGCGCGCACGGCCCGCCTCATTTCGGTCTCCTCCCAGAACGCTTCCAATCCGCCGTGCAGCGCCTTGATGGGACGCTTGGTTTTCTGCGAGAGAATGCCGGCTGCCATCATGGCCAGTGAACCGTCACGGTCCACGATGATCAAAGGCCCCGCCCCAGTGAGGTAGCCGGGATTCTCCAGCACATCCGCCAAATCCGCGTGCCGCGCCCCAGGCAAGGCGAAGTCCTGAAACGCTTCGGGCGGGCGTATGTCCACGAGATCGAATGTGCCCGGCAGATCCTGGATCAGCCGGCCCAGGTCAGCTGGTGATATCCGCTCGGCGATCTGAACCTGGCGCTGAGGCGCGGAGGTCGCCGTTTGCTTCTCATTCCCATAGACAGGATAGCCCGCATCAATCCACGCCGCGCTGCCACCGTCCAGGCTGGCTACGCTCCTGAAGCCCTGCCGCTGCAGGATGCCCGCCGCCAGGCTCGACCGGTAGGCACTGTTGCACACAGCCACCACCGGCAGGTTCGGATCGAGCTTGCCGGATAGCTCAGCCAGGCGGTTGATCGGCAGGTTGACCACGGTGCCAATCCGCAGCGCCATCCACTCGTGAGGCATCCTCACGTCCACAAGGATGGGCGCGCTGCCAGCTTGCATCTGCTGGTAGAGCTCGGCGGGCGTGATGGTTCCGCTCGTCGCCAAAGCCAGCCCCGCTTGGGTCCAGGCTTCATAAGGCAACACCGACCCCTCGTAGGCGACGCGATGCAGGCGGAACACCGCCTCCTTCAACTCGGCCTCCGAGCCGATCAACACCAACGGCGCCTTCCACGGCACCATCGTCCCGACCCATGTTTCCAATCGACCACGCAGTGCGATGTTCACCGAGCCTGGCACATGCCCCGCGGCATAAGGCTTGGCCTCACGCAAGTCCACCAGCCACTGCCCGGTGACCTTGGTGATGGCTTCCTCGGCCTTAGCCGTCGTCGCCGTCGCATTCCAATCCACCAGCGGTGGACCAGCGCGGTTCATCGCCGCGTTGTGCTTGAAATACTGCGGGGCATCCGGCAATCCCTCCAGCACCGCCGCGATGAATTCGCTGCGGCCCTTCTTCTGCCCATAAGGGTTCGACGACTTTTCCCGGCCGATCGTTGAGGAGGGATCGTCCGATAGATTGGCGCCGCAGAGCGATCCGGCGCCATGAGCTGGCAACACCACGATGCTCTCCGGCAACTTGGACAGTTTGTTGTGCCACGTGTCGTAACTCATGGACGCCAGCGTGGCGGCGGTCATGGTGCCCTCCAGCAGGTCCGGCCGCCCAATCGACCCCACGAATAGCGTGTCGCCCGTGAACACCGCCCGCGGCTGTGCTTCGCCCTCGCTGCTGACCAGACCACACATGCCGTCCGGCGTGTGGCCGGGTGTGCTGATGGCCTTCACCGTGGCTTTGCCCACCCGGAATGTCGAACCCTCCTCGAGCGGCTCGATCTTGTATTGCGCGCCACTGGCGGCGTTTTGGTAAATGGGGACGTTCAAGGCCCGGACCGTCTCGAGATGGCCCGCCACGAAGTCGGCATGGGAATGTGTCAGGAACACCCCCTTGATGGTCAGACCGTGCTTCGTTGCGTACTCCAAGTACCCGTTGATATCACGGTCCGGGTCTACCAGCACAGCTTCCGGCCCGGATACCAGCAGGTAGGAATAGTGACTCAAAACGGGAAGAGTAAACTGCACGATTTCAAACCCCGGAAACCGATAGGTGTCGGCGATCTGGTGGAAGGCGTCCTCGGCACCGTGCGAGGCCGACTCGGAATCTCTGATCTTCGTGCCCCCAGCCGCCATGACCGGCAGCTCCAGGTGCACCGATACGACACACACAAGGACCTGGCTTAAAATGAGCATCTTCATAACGTCTGCAACGAATGTTGAACCCTATGGGGAAGCCAAGGATCTGTGCAACGCCTACTGCGCATCATTGGAGTCACATCTCACAATTCAACCTTTTAAGCACCTGCTGCATTCGTTCCCTCTCCGCGCGGTCTTTGGCCAATCGCCCCGCGTACCGCTTGACGCTGGTCGCCACCACCCCGTAATGCCGCAACCCCACCGCCTGCGCCACTTCCGCCAACTTCAGCCCGCAGAGCCGCCGCCCCAAGGTCAGCGCCATGTCCCGCCCCGTGTCTCCATAGCGGTCCCGAAAGTCCGCCCACGGGAGTCCCTTCACCTTCTCGATCGCCGCGATCACGGCCTCCAACCCCGGCCGCTCCGCCAGCAACCGCCCCGCTCCACGCTGCTCCTGCCGGCTCCCACTCACATGCGCCCTCAGTTCCGCCAGAAACTCGGCCCCGCCCAGCACCACCTGCTCCCGCACGGATTCCCACGGACTTCTCCCCACCCCCTCCCGCACCGCCCTCTCCACATACTCCCGATACCGCCGACGCCGGTCCCTTTCCGGGCCACCCCCAAGGCTCAACACGTTTTGACACTCCAGCCACGCGGGCGCCCGCTCCAAGCCAATGTACGCCCGATACGAACTCCACCGGTAGCCCCGCAACAGCGCAATCCGTTCCCGCACTTGATCGGCGTCAGGCGCGGGGGACAAACCCACCCGCTGTGCCCGCCGGTCCCTCTTGCCCAATCCCAGCGTCCGGATCCGAACCGGATTCAAATGGACATAGCGGCTCAACGCCAGCGCCCATTCCTCCGGACTGACGGCCACCGATTTGAACCTCCCCTGGAACAAATGCCCGCTGCGCTCATGCCGACGGTTGAACCACACGCTGTAACTCACGTTCACCCACTGCACCGCCCGGCTCAGGTTGGCCTCGGTCAATTCCAGCAGCAGGTGGTAGTGATTGTCCATCAGCACGAACCCATGCAGCCGGACGCGATAACGGAGGACCATCTCGGCGAGCACCTCCAGGAAATGCCGCCGGTCGCGATCGTCCCGGTAAATCGCTCTCCGTTCATTGCCCCGGGCACTCACGTGATACCAACCGCCCGCCCGCTCAATCCGCAAAGGCCGTGCCATGAGGCCAGCCTACCGCTCCCGGAATGCGCGTCAATGGTATAATGGTGAGATGTGACCCGTCCGTCTTGTTACGCAATGCGCGCCACCCTGCCGCTGCCAGAAACGGCGGCAATTGACTCATCGTGAGATGTGACCCCATGGTCCCACTTTTCTGTCCCGAGAGTTTGACTCCTCCGGACACGGCTTTATCCTCGGGCGTCCGGCAACGGCCCGGGGCGCACCTTCGGGGTTGGCTGCCGTGAGCATTGCGGACCGACTGTCTTGTGACTATGCAACCTGTCTCTCGATGCGGCGCCTTGTGCGCCTGGATTCGTCATCTCATGAACCATGGCCTTCCGGGAATGATCGGCGCTGCCGCCCTGACCTCCGGTGTTGCCGCCGGCAACGCTGCCGACACCAATCCCCTCGCGGCCGAATGGAAAGGGCCCCATGGCGGGGTGCCGCCTTTTGACCAGGTGGAGGTGGCCCACTTCAAACCCGCCTTCGCCCAGGCAATCCAGGCCACCCGCGATGAGATCCGCGCCTTGGCGGAAGCCGCCGACCCCGCCGTTTTCGACAACACGTTCGCCGCCCTCGACCGCGGCGCGCGCATGCTGGATCGCGTCTCGGCGGTATACGGAATCTGGAACTCGACCCTGAGTTCGCCCGAGGTCCGAGCGATCGAACAGGAGATTGAGCCCCAACTGGCGGCGCTGCGGGATGAGCTGTACCAGAACGAGAAGCTCTTCCGGCGTCTCGAATCGGTTTACCAATCGCCGGGCAAGGCCCAGTGGGGCGCCGTGGATCAGCGCCTTGCCTGGCACCACTACACGAGTTTCGTGCGCTCGGGCGCCCGGCTCGACGCCCCCGCGAAGACCCGGGTGGCCGCCATCAACCAGCGGTTGGCCACGCTCTACACCCAGTTCAGCCAGAACCTGCTTGCTGACGAGGAAGGCGATGCCACCGTGCTGACCAGCGCCGCCGACCTGGCCGGGCTGCCCGACGCCTTCCAGGCCGCCCTCGCCGCCGAGGCCGCGTCCCGTGGCCACTCCAACCGCTGGGTGGTCGCCAATACCCGCTCGAGCGTCGAGCCGTTCCTGACCTACTCGACCCGGCGCGACCTGCGGGAGCAGGTCTGGCGTCGGTTCATCAGCCGCGGCGATCATCCGGGCGACCACGACAACAAGCCCCTCATCACCGAGATTCTCAAGCTCCGCGCCGAGCGCGCCAAGCTGCTCGGGTACCCAACCCACGCGCACTGGCGCCTCGAAAACACGATGGCCAGAACCCCGGACCGCGCCATGGCCCTCATGGAGGCCGTCTGGAAACCGGCCGTCGCGCGCGTCCGCGAGGAAGTCGCGGATATGCAGGCCCTCGTCGATGCCGAGGGCGGCGGCTTCAAGATCGCGGCCTGGGACTACCGGTACTATGCCGAGAAGGTCCGGAAGGCGAAATACGACCTGGACGAAAACGCGATCAAGCCCTACCTCCAGCTCGACCGGTTGCGCGAGGCCATGTTCTGGGCTGCGGGCCAGATCTACGGCTTTGCCTTCGCGCCTGCCCCCGGCATTCCGGTCTACCATCCGGACGTCAGCGTCTGGGAGGTGAAGAACGAGAGCGGGCAGCACGTGGCCCTGTTCTATTTCGACCCCTACGCCCGCGCCGGCAAGCGGTCCGGGGCCTGGATGAGCGCCTATCGCAACCAGGAGCACTTCGATCGCCGCGTCACGCCAATCGTCTCGAACAACTCGAACTTCATGCGCGCCGCGGCGGGCGCGCCGGTGCTGGTCTCATGGGAGGACGCGCGCACGTTGTTCCACGAGTTCGGACACGCCCTTCACGGCATCTGCTCGGACGTGGCCTACCCGTCGCTCTCGGGCACGAGCGTGGCGCGTGACTTCGTCGAGCTGCCCTCCCAAATCAACGAGCGCTGGCTCTTCACCCCCGAGCTGCTCGGCCGGTTCGCCCGCCATCACAGCACGGGCCAGCCCATGCCCCCAGCCCTCGTCGAACGCATCAAGGCCACCGCCAAGTTCAACCAGGGCTTCGCCACGGTCGAGTTCCTCGCCAGCGGCCTCCTGGACATGAGACTGCACCTCGCCGGCGACCGCACCATCGATCCCGCCGCCGCCGAACGCGAGGAGCTCGCTGCGCTCGGCATGCCTTCGGAAATTGTCATGCGCCACCGCCTCCCCCAGTTCGCCCACATCTTCTCCGGCGACGACTATTCGGCCGGCTATTACAGCTACTTGTGGGCCGACGTGCTGACCGCGGACGCCGCGGAGGCATTCCTCGAAGCCGGCGGCCTCTACAACAAGACCGTGGCGGCGAACTTCCGGAAGTCCATCCTGTCGATCGGCAACACCGTCGACCCCGCCGAGGCCTACCGGCAGTTCCGTGGCCGCGACGCCGCGATCGGCGCCCTCATGCGCGACCGCGGATTCCCGGTGCCCCCCGGATCTTGAGGCCCCACGGACCGTGCAGTGCGTCAGTGCGGCAGTGCGTCGTCGGTCATGTCAGCCCTTCGTTCAGAATCGGAGCCATCTCGTCCAGCTTGGCGATCACTTCGGGATGCACTTCCTCCGGTTTCAATTGAGCAGCGATCTGGTGGTAGTCCTTCTTGGGCAATGCCGCTTGAGACTTTTCCAGAAAGCCCGGCAGAACCGACTTGCTGGCCGGTGTTGCCACAAGGTAGTCGCTGTCAACCAGGGGCTGTGCGAGTGCTGCCGGAGGGAAATTGGCCTCCAAGTAGCCCTCGCCGTTTTCCCTTCTGGCCCGCGACAGCAGGTCGGGATCAGGGCCCTCCACGAAACGCAGCAGGGCCTCCGGGTGAAGGAGATAATTCTCAATCTCGTAGCGCTTCCACCGGAGCACGAGTAGGCCCTCGGCGCCGACTTCACGGTCAGGGAGACGACGATTGTCACCATCGAGCAGCAAGACGCCCATTACGTCTGGGTTGATCGCTCTTAAGCCGAAGAAGTGCGCTCTGGCTTCGCTCACACTGCGGCCGTGGATCGGACAAAAGAACGGCTGGTCAACGAACTTGCAGAGCTCGTGAGCGCGGACACGAGCGAGAGCCGCCAGGATCTTGAAGTCCGATTCGTCTTCGACGTAAAGGACATTACGACGGTTCTCAGCCGCCAGGATGTCCAGCGAAGAAAGCCGCTTGAGAGCTTCGCGCACCTGGTCTCTGTGGGTGTCAATCGTCAGCCGATGGGGTTCGCCATAGAAGGACAGAATCTGCTCGGCTCCGGTATCCTCCAGGATGATCTCGGAGTGCGTGGAAACCAGAAGCTGGCACCGGCGCCGGCGGGAAACCGAACGAAGCAGATCATACACCTGACGCTGCAGGATCACATGCAGGTGCGCGTCCGGTTCGTCCAAGAGCAACACGGAGGCGGGCCGGGCATAGAAGAAGCCCAGAAGGGTCAGCACTTGATGAAAGCCACTGCCGGCCGAAGCGACGTCAAACGCGGTTCGGGATGCGCCATGCGTGTATTCGATGCGGATGAAGGGGTCCGTGGACTCGCTATACTGAGGCTCCCTGAGACGGTAGCCAAACAGTCCCCCGACATCTTCCACGAGCTTCTTCCACAGTCCGGTCTTCGTCTTTTCGTCCGCCCGATAGACTTCCAGTATCAAATTCCGGAGAACATCCCCGGGCTTGCCTTGCCCAACCAAGCGGTGTTGATAGCCGAGTTGGAGCCCGGTTTCCTCAGCACCGATGCCGGAAAAGGGCGGGACATGCACGATCGTGATCTCCTTCGCTCCGGCAGGGATTTCGGTCAACGGATTCCCCTGGTTATCCGCGAGCTTCACATACAACTGCTCCTTGTTGGCGTATCGGAGCGTCACGGTCAGGCTCCATTCCTGGCCTTGGGAATCCCGTCCGTAAAGGGTGATGCCCACGAGTTTCGGCTGCCCCGCCCTCACCCCTTCCTTTTCTCCTTCGCTGTATCCCGTGTCGCGGTCGAACCAGAGCAGGTTCATTTCACGCAGTGGCACAGCCGTGAAGTCGTTCCGCGAAATGGGAACGCCGGTGCGTTGTTTGGCTCTTTGTTTGGCCTTGGATGATCCAGCGTGTTCAGCCAGCCATCGCTGCATTGCCAGATTCCACACCGTAACGGCCTGCAACAACGTCGTCTTGCCGGAGTTGTTCGGCCCCGCCAGGACTACATCACCGCCGACCTCGAAGGTCGCGTTCGGGAATCGCTTGAAAAACTCCAGTTTGACTCTTGTGATCATGTTGGCGTCGGTGGCCGTTCATTTGCAGGTCAGCTTGTTTGCGGCCTGCTCAATGGCGTCGGCGAAAACGTCGAACGACCGTGCAACCTTGAATTGAAGGCATGGACATCGCGTGCCTGCCTGATTCTAATGGTGCTCCACAGAGCCACGCCATGCTGCATCCGTGTGCGCGGAATTGCAGCACAAAAAGCGCGGACCCGGGATGCATCTCGGGAGTTGACTCCGCGGCGGCGCCGTCGGAAGAATACCGCCCATGAACAACGCCCACGAACATGCGACCTCGCGTCGCGAATTCATCAAATCCACCGGTCGCGCCGCCGCGGCATCCGCTCTGGCGGGCGTGACCCTCCCGTACGTTCACGCCGCCGAGAACAGCACCCTGCAGGTCGCTCTGGTCGGCTGCGGCGGCCGCGGAACGGGCGCCGTCGTCAATGCCCTCGCCACCCGCCAGCAGGGCCCGATCAAGCTCGTCGCCATGGCGGACGTCTTCAAGGGACGCCTCGATGACAGCTACGCCAATCTCTCGAAGAACCACGGCGCCCAGATGGATGTCCCCCCCGACCGACGGTTCGTCGGGTTCGACGCCTACAAGAAGGCCATGGATTGCCTGAAGGCCGGCGACATCGTCATCTGTGCCACGCCGCCGGCCTTTCGCTGGGTGCACTTCACCTACGCCATCCAGAAGGGACTGCATTCCTTCATGGAGAAGCCCGTCACCGTGGACGGCCCGACCTCGAAACGCATGATCGCCCTTGGCGAGGAAGCCACGAAGAAGAACCTCAAGGTCGGCATCGGCCTGATGTCGCGCCATAGCCGGCCGCTCCAGGAGCTCGCGAAGCGCGTGCACAACGGCGAGCTGGGCGAGATCATCCTCCAGCGCGGGTACCGGATGCACGGGCCGGTTGGGTTCTTCGCGTCGCCTCCGAAACCGGCGGGGGTCAGCCATCTCATGTACCAAGTCCAGCGCTTCCACAGTTTCATCTGGGCCAGCGGCGGCAATTACAGCGACTTTTACATCCATATCATCGATCACCAGGGCTGGATGAAGAACGCGTGGCCGGTCAAGGCCCAGGCCCTCGGCGGACGCCACTACCGCCAAAGCCCCGACGGCGTCACCTACGTCGACCAGAACTTTGATGTCTACGCCGTCGAGTACACCTATGCCGACGGCACCAAGTTCGATTTCGACGGGCGCTGCATGACCGGGTGTGCGGACATCTACTCGAGCTACATGCACGGGACCAAGGGCATGGCCATCGTCTCGAAGAGCGGCGACTGCGGTGGCCCCTCGAGCATCTTCAAGAGCCAGACCCCGCGGCGATCCGATCTCGTCTGGGAATCCAAGGTCGGCCCCGCCGAAGGCGACCCCTACCAGAACGAATGGAACGACCTCATCGAGGCTATCCGCGGCGACAAACCCTATAACGAAGTCAAGCGCGGCGTCGAAGCCAGCCTCGTCACGTCCATGGGCCGCATGGCAGCCCACACCGGCCAGGAAATCACCTACGACGAAATCCTCAACGGCGACCACGAAATGGCCCCCGGCCTCGACAAGATCACCGAAGCCTCCGACGCCCCGGTGATGCCCGGCCCCGACGGCAAGTACCCCGTGCCCGAGCCCGGACGCAAGCGCACCCGCGAGTATTAGACCGACCCGGAGCCGCTTCGAGTCGGGTGAGTGTCAAACACGGCCCCTCCCCCGGGCGGGGCCGTTCCTTCTTGGACATGAAAGCCACGCTGGGGATCATCATCGGCTATGTTGTCTGGACGATCGTCTGGCTCGCGGGCAATGCTGGATTGTCGGGCGCGGGCCTGATCCCGCGCGCCTCGGGAGTGCGTGTCGAGGGTTGGGTTTCGCTGACGGCGTTGCTGGTTCTGAGTGTCGTTGCGTCTCTGGGGGGAGGGTACATGGCCCGCACAATCGCCAAGACCGGGCTGGCGCCCGTCATTCTGGGAGTGCTGCTGCTGCTCACGGGAATTGCCGTGCAATGGGGCTCCCGCGACCTGATGCCAGTCTGGTATCACGTCGTCTTCCTGGTCCTCCTGATGCCCCTGACGCTCCTGGGGGCGAGGCAGAGTGCTGCGGGAAGGCCAGCCAGGCCGACTCCCTGACATACCCGCCTCCTGGCCGCCCCTTTCGCTTCTGTCCCTTCTTGCGGCAGGGTCGGTCCTACGGCTCTGCAGTCCGGCGGGTCGGCATCGGGGCGTTCACCTTCTCGCGCCAGGCGCGGAGGTTCGCCTGCAATTGCCGGGTTTTCTCCGGCTGCTCGAGCGCGAGGTTCCGGGTCTCGCCCGGATCATCGCGCAACTGGTACAGCTCGAGGCGGCCGTCTTCGAAGAACTCGAGGAGCTTCCAATCGCCGGCCGTGATCGTCCCCACAGGGGTGGTGCGCCAGGCGCCCGCGCCGGCGCCGAGGTAGCCGGGGAAATGCTGGTAGATGGCCGCGCTCGACGGCTTGCGTTGCGGGTCGCGGAGGAGCGGGACCAGGCTCGCGCCATCGAGCGGTTGACCCGCGGGCGGCTTGGCCCCGGCGATCTCGAGGAAGGTGGGGAACAGGTCGACGTGGATCGTCGGCGCCTCGCACATTGCCTGCGGGGGAGTTACGCCCGGCCAGCGCACGATCAGCGGCACGCGCGTTCCGCCCTCGTAGAGGCTCCCCTTGCCGCTTCGGAGCGGGGCGTTGTCGGTGACATCGCCGGTCTGGCGCAAGCCCTCGCGGACGTAGCCGCCCACGCCGCCATTGTCACTCGAAAAGACGAGAACAGTCCGCCCGGCGAGTCCTTCCTCCTCGAGCGTCCGCATGACCCGGCCGACACTCTGGTCCAGACTCGAGATCATGGCGGCGTAGGTCGGGTTTCGGTGGCCGCCGACGCCCGGTTTGTCTTTGAATTTCTCGATCAGCTCCGGCTTCGCGTGGTGCGGCGAGTGGACGGCGAAGTGCGGCAGATAGAGAAAAAACGGTTCATCCCGATGGCGCCGGATGAAATCCACCGCGCGATCGGTGAGCCAGTCCGCGAGATACGCGCCCGGCGGGATGTCCGCCGGCGGTTGGGTTTTGAACTCGAAGTGAGCGCCCATCGAGACGATGGCCTCGTTGAATCCCCGCTGGGCGGGGTGATGGGGTCCCTGTTGGCCGAGATGCCACTTGCCGAAGAGGCCCGTGGCGTAGCCTGAGGCTTTGAGCGCCTGGGCGATCGTGGTCTTCCCGAGGGGCAGCTGCTCGACGTTGTCCGCCGGCCGCAGGGGGCGCGATCGCCAGTTGAACCGGTCGATGCTGCCCACCGTGTAAACGCCGGTCCGGGGTGCGTACTGGCCGGTCATCAGCGCGGCGCGGGTCGGTTGGCAATTGGGACTCGAGTGGTAGTGCGTGAACCGGAGCCCTTCCGCGGCGAGCCGATCGATGTTGGGCGTTTCGTAGTACTGGCTGCCATAGACGGCGGTATCGGTCCAGCCGAGGTCGTCGGCGAGAATGAAGACGATGTTGGGCTTCGGGGCCGGCGCGGGAAGCGGAACGTCCGCCGGGCCCTGACCCGTGGCCGATCGGGTGAAACGTTCGCCGAACGGCGTGAAGCCGTCCACGAACCCGCCGTGGCTCAGGAAGAACTGGCCGCTCTCGACCCCCATGAACCGATCCCGACGATCGTTCCGGCCCGTCGGATCGTGGCTGAAGGAGGCTGTGGTGAGCTCGATCCACTCGCCGGCGTCGGTGCGGATCCACTGGCGGCCAAAGAGCGCTTTGCGGACCAGGTGCCCGTTGCTGCCCCAGAAGTTCTCGCTGAAGCTGTGCAGGCCCCGGAGCCAGCCCCCCTCCTTCGGCGCTTTCCAGGAGGAGATGAGGAACCACTCCTTCCGGTCCGGATGGAAGTAGTACCCGGAGAAGATCGTCTTGGTGCCGTCGACGGGCTGGGCCGTGACGAGGAACCGTTGGGTCTCACCGGTTTTCCACGCGTACTTGAGGTGGCTGTGGCCGCCCGTGCCTTCGTTGCCGAAGTCCCCTGAGGTGACACCCTCGCCCTTGCCCACCAATTGCACCCGGTTCTCATCAGCCACCTTCTTCCGGTCCACCGCCTCATCGCCGCTGTCCCAGACGGAGAAGATGATCCTCCTCTCGGTGGGGCTGTTGACCTGCATGCCAAAGTAGCCGCGGTGCCAGCCGCAGGCCATGTAGAACGTCGCCGTCGGATCCTCGACCGCAGTGACCTCGCAGTAGAACGCCGCCACGCGGGTCTCCCGGGGGACGGGATACGCCAGGTGCACGGACGCAGCGTTGCGCCGCTCCTTGAGGTTGAAGTGGGCTTCCTCGATTCCAGGCCCCGACAATCGCAGGGCATCGAGATCACCAAAGGGCTTGCCCTGCTCGTTGAGCGACTCGAGGCTCCAGCACTGATACCCGGCGCTGGGAATGTCGAACGCGCCAAACGCGGCGGTCACGAGCGTCTCCTGCCCCGCCCCCCGCACGGTGACCTCCCGCGACTGGCCGGCGACGGTCAACCGCAGCTTCGATTCGGCTTCCGCCGGCAGTCGAAGGTCGACCGCAGCCGTCACCGGGCCCGTCCGCGGGAACTGACCGTACCAACAGACCTTGAGCGCCGGATCCGTCCAGCGCGTCACGCCCCGCCGTTCGGACACCCGGGCCCCTTCCGGGTCAGGCACAATGTAGGCGGTGAAGGCCGGGACACGCACTTCGGCCGCGCTCAGGGCGGCGTTCACGAAGGCGAGGACCGCCAGCAGCAGGAGGCGTGTGCGCGTAGCCAAGCGGGACATCATCTTGCCCTCACCGCTGCGATTGGAACGGGATGTCGGGCGGAGGGTACTCAGCGAAATCGATTTCACTCTGTCAGACGGTGGTGGCTACCAGCCGACGTGTCAAGGCCAGGGCCTTTGCAGTGCAATGGGTGAGAATCCCGCACGGCCGACAAGATTTGCAGACAGCGACATGGGGAAGTGCTTCACCAATTCGGGGCGGAGCGCACATGGGGCGGCGGGAGGACAAGGGAATCGGAGGCAGACTCCCGGGGCCCTATTCCTTTGTACCCGTTCCATGCGCGACAGCGCCTTCGCAGCGCGGCGACCCGCGGGACCGTCGGAGCCGGACGCGGACGCAAGGGCTCGGGGCTTGGGTTGCGGCCAAGCCGCGCTGCGCAGTCTGCGCCTCTTGGCGGCCGTCCCTCTTCCCGTCCTTCGTGCCTTCTGGGGTGCACCTCCCCGCGAACCCGGTCCGCCCGAATGTTCACTCCCATCTTGCGGCCGGAGACGAGCCCCGGTAGCGTGCTGGAGTTTCGGAGGTGCAGCCCCCTCAGCAACCGGGCGGCTCCGGAACAGATTCGAGATCACGATGTTCTCTTTGCAGGCTCTGTTTGGGAAGGCGGACCGCTTTCATCGACTCCTCGAAGCCAGTGCCGAGGAGGCGCACGAGAGCGTCCGGTTTCTGGTCGAGCTGTTGAAGTCTCCCGCCCCCGCGCAACTATTCGACGAGGTCGCTCTGACCCGTCGCAAGGAGAAGAAGATCGCCGAACAGATCGGGGAGGAGCTGGTGCGCACGTTCATCACCGGCCTCGAGCGCGAGGATATCGAGGCGCTGTCGCACGCGCTCTACAAGATCCCGAAGTCGGTCGAGAAATTCGCCGAGCGTTATCTCCTGGCAGGGCCGCATCTCAAGGGCTTCGATTTCACGCGGCAGGCCGAGATGATGGAGAAGGCGGCGGGCACCGTGGCGGCCCTGGTCAAGCAGCTCGCCGACGTGAGCCAGGTCGAGCGGGTCAAGGAACTCAACGACCGCCTGCAGTACATCGAGGGCGAGGCTGACAAGCTCATGGTCGAACTGCTGCGGGAGCTCTACGGAGGCCGGCTCGAGCCGCTCCAGGTCGTGATCGTCAAGGACCTCTACGAGCTGATGGAGAAGGTCATCGACCGCTGCCGGGACGCGGGGAACATCGTGCTGCAGATTGTCCTGAAGAACTCCTGAGCGACGCCTGCCGATGACTCTGGTCTTCTTGATCATCCTGGCGGCGCTCACGTTTGAGTTCATCAACGGCTTTCACGACACCGCGAACGCGATCGCGACGACCGTGGCCACCAAGGTCCTGACCCCGCGCCAGGCGGTGATCATGTCGGCGGTGTTCAACCTGCTGGGAGCGCTCGTCGGTACCGCCGTCGCCACCACCATCGGCCGGGAGCTGGTCGACATCCAGCAGGTCAACAGCACCGTGATCCTCTGCGCGCTCCTGAGCGGGATCTTCTGGAACCTGCTCACCTGGTGGTTCGGCCTGCCGTCGAGCTCGAGTCACGCCCTGATCGGCGGTCTCTGCGGCGCGACCCTCGCGGCGGCCGGGGGCCGGTGGTCGGTGCTTCATTGGTCGGTGGCCAACGCGGCGACCGGCAAGCTCGAGGGCCTCTGGCCGAAAGTCGTCAAGCCCATGGTGCTGTCCCCCGTCTGCGGCGCTCTCATCGGCTTCCTGGTGATGGCTCTCCTTCTCCTGTGTGTCCGACACTGGAGGCCCGCCCGGGTCAAGTCGTGGTTCACCAACATCCACCTGCTCAGCGCCGCCTGGATGAGCTTCAGCCACGGCACCAATGACGCCCAGAAGACCATGGGGATCATTGCCCTGACTCTCTTCACCGCCACCCAGACACCGGGTGTCTTCAACAATCTCCCGGACTGGCTCAGCTTTCTCCGATCACCCGTCTTTCACGTCCCGCCATGGATCAAGGTTGTGTGCGCCCTCACCATGGCTGCGGGCACGGCCACCGGCGGGTGGCGGATCATCTCGACGCTCGGACGCAAGATGGTGAAGCTGCAGCCCATCCATGGGGTGGCGGCCCAGACGACGGCGGCAGCCATCATTCAGATCGCAAGTCATTGGGGCATGCCCCTGTCCACCACCCACGTCATCTCGAGCTCGATCATGGGCGTGGGCGCCACCCGCCGGCTGAACGCGGTCCGATGGACCGTCGTCGAGCGAATGGTCTGGGCGTGGATCATGACCTTGCCCCTCACCGGCGCCTTGGGATACGGGCTCGCCTGGCTGGTCATCCACGGGCTGCGGTGAGAGCCTCGGGGGGGCAGCGACGCGCGCGATCCCGCGTGCGTCCTGCTGTGCGAATCCTCCCCACGCCCGCCTGCGGCTACCCGCACCCTGTCACAAGGCCTGCAGGGTGGCCAGCCGCTGCGGATGGCCCCGTGCCGGGATCACAGGCCGCGCGGGACCATAGATCGTGGAGCCGTCGTCATCCGCCCACGCCGGGGGAACCAGCAGAGCCGGCGTGAGGCGTGCCGGGCCAAGGCTCACCGGCGACTCCCGCGTGAGCTCGATCACCGGAGCGATCCGCCGGTCCGATGTCAGCGCCGTGCCCGGCGTTGCCAGCGGCGGGTCGAGCTGCGCGCGCGGCGCCGGCTCCACCGCGCTGGGCACCGCAACCGCTGGTGACTCGATTGGCGTGGCGGTGGCCGCCATGGCGCTCGACAATGGCGTCGCCAGGACCGGCTGCGTAACCGGTTGCGGGACGGGTCGTGGGACGGCAGGCAACGGCGGCGCGACGGTCACGGGAACCGGCGGAAGACCAAGCTGCGGGTCCGCCAGGACGATCTTCGGCGGGAGCATCTCGGGCGCGAGCACGGAGAGGTAGTGCGCCTGGAACATCCCGCGATCCGTCGCGTCGACGACCCCATCCTGGTTCACGTCCAGGCTCGTGGCGTATTGCGCGTCGCCCGTCGCCCGCCCATAGGTCCGCTGGAACCAGTACGTATCCAGGAAGTCCACATCCCGGTCGCCGTCGGTGTCCCCAAAGTACCGGAAGAACCGCTGGAACCCGTCGTCGCCGCCGATCCCGTCGCCATCGCCGTCGAAGGCGTTGCCGGCGGCATCCGCCGTCCGGGTGGCGACGATTGTCAGCGTGTAGTTGCCGTCGGGCAGCGAGCCGGCCGGGAGCGTGGGGAAGGTCATCATCACACGGTTGCCAGCGCCCCGCGTGATCTCGAGGGCCGACGGCGCCAGTGTCTCGCCCGTGGTGGTGTTGCGCAGGCTGAGGCTGCCCGCGCCAAGGCTGTCGAACACGTCTTCGGTGAACACCAACGCCAGCGATGTGACCCTCGACCGCTGGGCTTCGCCCCCGTTGACCTCGAGGCCGACCAGCGTCGGCGCCGTGTCATCCAACCGGATCACGCGCTCGACCTCGCGAGCCCCGCTCGCGTTCACAGCCCGCAGACGGATCCGGTTGTCGCCCGGCTCGAGAACGATCCCCGCAAACTGGAACTGCCCCGTGCCGTCCGCGGTCACCGAACCGTCGTCGAAGCCGTCCCCGTCCAGGTCGAGGGTGACGAGTTGCAGCGGATCCGTCGTCCCCACCAGCCCAATGGTGGGCCAGTTCGTCAGGTCATCGCCCTGCACGCCGGAATCGAACGCGGGATCCAGGGCAAACTCGAGCGCCGGCCCCGCCCGGAACTGCACCGTGTCGATGACCACCCGGCTCTGGCTGTCCGGCCCGATCACGTTGAAGTAGAGCGCCACCAACCGGCCCGGTGAGACCCCTGCCAACGCGACCCGGACGACCACCGGGAGTTTCAGAACCGCCGTCTCGCCGCTGGCGCCCGCGCCCGGAACCACCACGCCCTCGCTGTAGCTCACCCGGTTGTCTCCCTGAACATTCAGGATGGCATCCGTGCGCTCCAACACCGTGATCGCCGTGGGCAGCGGATTCCCGCTCGACGCGTCGTGCAGGGCGAACTCGAACGCCGCCGGCAGCCGATCGTTGGCGGGATCGAGCGTCAGGGCGGTCAGCGTGAACTCGAGGAACCCGACCTCCTCGGGCACGAGGAAAACCTGCCACACCTGGCTCACTTCGTCCGCGCCGCCGGACAGGATCACCGCCCCGTTCACCACCGCCGCGTTGCCGCGCAACATCCACCCGAAGTCGGGCGCCGTGCTATCGGCTTGATCAAAGCGCCCGTTCAGGAAGGTCCGCGCGCGATTCCCGAAATCGAGGGACTCGAGCGTCTCGCCAGCCGGGGTCACCACGACCGCCCGGGCCAGGTTCGCTGGAGCTGTGGGCACGAGTCCCGGCTCGGCCACCTGGCACAGCGTGTAGGACCCCGGCGCCACACCGCTGAAGACGTACGCGCCAGCCGTATCCGAACGCGCCGAGCGCTCGAAGCTGTCGAGCCGCCTGTTGCCGTTCCCATCCAGGAACACCACGGCGTTCAGCACGCCAGGCTCCCCCGCATCCCTGAGGCCGTTGCTGTTCAAATCCACATACACCGCGCCCTCGATCCGTCCCAGGTTGACGACGGCAAGATCCAGATCGGCAACGTCAATCCCACTGCGAACCGCAAGGGCCCGCCCGGTGACGGAGCGCTCCGTCAGGGAAACGAGCGTCAGGATGCCCTCGCCCGCGCCAGCGCCGGCCAGCGTGAATTCGCCACCCGGGCCCGTCGCGGCGGTGAGCTCGCCCTCCTCCACTTGCCCGTTGCCATTGCGATCCAGCAGCACCGTGAGCCCGGCCAACCCCTCCTCCCCTGCCTCGCGCGTCCCATTGCCGTTCCGATCGAGGAACACCACGCCCGCGAGGTTGACCGTGTGGAACACGCCGAAGTCGCGCCCGCCCAGGTTGGCGCCGCCGAACGCATCGATCGTGTACTGGCTGTAGTTCTCCGGGTTCGGCGTGATGAGCGCGTAACCGGGGGCGAGAGTCAGGGCGACGCGCACCGACGTGCCGGCCAACACCGGCAGCTCGTACCGTCCGGCATCATCCGTGAACGTCGAGGTCTCGCCGACATCGAAAACACCGTTGGCATTGGCATCCAGGTAGACCGTCCATCCCGATCGCGCAGGCTCTCCGCCATCCCGCGTGCCGTTGCCGTTGACGTCCTCGTAGACCTGGCCACTGACGGCGACGCTGGGCCCGGTCACTCGCACTCTGCCGGCAGCGTAGTCCGAGAAGACGGGCACGTGGCCGTCCGCGAAGATCGCGGCGTAGAGGTAGTAATCCCCCGGCGCCAGGGCCGACGTGTCCCAGGTGTAGCTGCCAGCCCCGTCCTTCTCGGCCAAACCCGACGCCAGCACGGTACCGTCGTATCCTGAGCCGTCACGGTCGTAATACAGCACCACCGCCGCCTCCGTGCCCGGAGCCATGGCGTTGTAGCCGATCTCGACGCTCGGTCCCGTCTGGTCCGCCGTCGGCGCCGTCAGCTGAATGACCGGGTCCGGCTCCGGATTGTCGCGCAGGGCGTTGAACCTGACCTCGCCCAGCTCGCTCGCGTCCGGCACGATGATCCGCCAGGCACCGGCCGCGGGATTGGCGATCACCACCGTCTTCTGAGTGGCGCTGGTGAGCGACTCGACCACCGCCATCCCGTTGGCCGCGAGCTCGGCCTCGGTCACCCGCGTGCCATCCGGCTTCTCGATAATCACGCCGGGCGCTGAGGCGGCGGCTTCGTCCCAAGCCGCGTTGAGCAGCAGGTACTCGGCCCCCGCCCCGACCTCGAAGGCACTCGAGGCTTCGCCCGGTGGCGCTCCGGCGATCCCGGCGCGACGGTTCAGCAACGCGACCAGAGCCGGGCCGGTCAACGCGGCCACCTCGTCCGCTCCAAGCCGGCGATAGCTCCCGTCGAAATTGACCTGGATGCCGACGATCTTCTTGCCGACCAAAGGCAGGTCGACCTCGCCCCAACCCGCCACGAGTCCCCTTCCCGCTGAATACTGGAACATGGCCTGTGCCGTCCCGAGCGTGCTGCCGCCGATCACCGGCACGATGCTGGGGATGATCACCGAAGCGCTGCCCCGGCCGCTGATGCTGAAGCCGCTCGGCGTGCTCGAGATGTTGAAGCGCGCGGTCTCGGTGATCAGCCCGCCCAGCAACCGCAACGTGCCATCAATGTAGAACGTCCCAGTGCGCCAGTTCAGGCCCGCTTCCAGATTGCCATCAGCCAATCCAACCATCTCCTCGATGTCGCCCACGACCACGACCTGGCCTTTGCCCTTGATCCCATCCAGACTCAGCGTGGCCGAGAGCCGCAGGGCGAGCAGCGTGCCCTCATACGGACCGCCCGCCCAGGACGGGACCGGCACCGGGATCGTCGGCCCGGCGGTGAACGCCAGGCTGCCCGTGATCTCGACCGCGGCCTCCGGATCGGAGATGTTGTCGATCTTGGCGCCGATGCCATAGAGGAAGGCGCCGGTGGTGCCGATGGCGATGCCGGTTGGATACGGTGGGATGGGCTCGATTGTGAGGCCGACCGTGTTCAGCTTCGACTTGTAGAAGCCGAGCGTGACTTCGAGATCGATCCCCGGCGGGAACGTCAGCTTCGCGGAACCGGCGTAGAGGCTCTTCTTGGTGTCGATCTCGAATACCGTCTCCTTGAGGATCCACTGGCCCGGGACAATCTCGATCTTGCCGACTTCGAGCTTGCCGGCGAAATTGACCTCGTTCTTCTCGGCGCGCCGGGCGATCTCGATGTAATAACCCTTGGCCTCGGAAATGTCCGCGCGGACGGTGAACTTCTTGATTGTGATCGCAATGATGCCGTTGACGCGGAAGCTGTCTTCCTTGGTCTTCGCGTCGCGGGCGTAGGTCAGCTTCAGCTGTTCGCCGGTCACCTCGATCTCGTTGAAGAGCGTGAACCGGATGTTGTCGAAGGTGACACTGCCGCCGGTGAAGTAAACTTCCTCCTCATTGATCACCAGCCAGTTCTTGTCCTTGACCTCGCCCTTGATGCGGCCGCCGCCGATCAACTTGCCGAATTTTTCCGGCAATTCGAGCGAACCCTGGAGTGCGATCTGCGGTTCCCAAGTATCCTGGTTGCTATCGTCCCGATCGGGCTTGAACTCGAAGCCAAAGATCGTCAGCGTGACGCCGAACACGCCGAGCTTCACGCCCTCTGACTTCGTCAGCGTGATCGTGTCCACCTTGCCGTTCTTGAACACGATGGTGAGCGCGGCGCTGTCCTTGTCCGGGCTGTGGACTTCGGCAGAGGCTGACAGTTCACTCTCAGTGCCGTCAGGGTTGAGTTTGTAGGTGATCTCGATCTTCTGGAGGCTCCACCCGCCCTTGATGTCGATCTTGTCCTTGCGGATCGCGAGGTTGGCCGAGAACACCAGGCCCTTGTCCGTCGCCTCGACGGTCACGTGCCGGTCTTCCTCGGTTTCCGGGTCCTTGCCGCTGATGTCGATTTCGAGGTCGCCGAGGCTGGGGATGATGAACTTGCCGCCGAGCACCGCCTTCTTCTCGTCCTGGGTGTAGGTGAAGGCGAGGGTGGCGTCCTTGGTCTGGACCTCGATCTTGCCGAGGAGCTTGAACGGCTTGTCGCCGGCGATCGTCAGCAGGCCGCTCTGGACTTCGATCCCCTCGTTGTGCACCAGCAGCCACGTCTCGTTCCCCTCGTCGTCCGTGCCGCCGAAGCTGACCTCGATCTGCGGGTCAGCCCACTTCTCGGGGAGCTTCATCGTGCCTGCAAACCCGAGCTGCGGATCCCATTCCGGTCCTTCCTCGGTATTGCGGTCGGTCCAGAACTTGACATCGGTGATCACCATCTCGATCCCGAGCAGGGTGAACTTGAAGCTCTCATCCGGTGAGATCTTCAGCGTGAACTCCTGCGGCGTCAGGTGGGCCTCGAAGTTGTACTCCTTGGTCGCGCCGCCGTCGGTGGTCGGCGCGATGACCTTCGCCTTGCCGTCCAGCACCGGCTTGGCCGGGTTCTCGGGCTCCGAGATGTCCACCGTCAGAACGATGTCCTTGACCTGCCATTTCCCATCCTTGGTGATGTAGAACGGACCCGTGAGCGTGATCTCGCCCTTGACCTCGATCCCGTCGCCCCGGAACCGGATGTACTTGTCCGTCCCGGTGAGATCGATGATCACGTCGCGTTCCTTGCCGCCGGCATCGGTGGCGTACATGGTCGTCAGCGTCACCTTGACCTGGAACTGGACGTAGTAGCCGTCCGCGTCCTTCCCGAACTGGAGCGACGGATCATCGAACTTCGCCTTCAGACTGCGGAAGACCTTCCCTTCCGCATCGTCCTTGAGCTTGAGCGGTTCGTTGTCCTTGCCGTTCTGGATCCCCTGCTCGTTGATCTCGAGGCGCTTGCCGTCCGCGTCCGGGACGTTCACCTTGAAATCGTTGTCCACGTCGCCCGGGTTCCCGACGACGGCAGACGGCAGGTCGCCCTGGCCAGCCACTTCGATCTGCGGATCCCAGCGGTCGGTGTCGCCGTCGTTTCGGTCGTTGTCGAACAGGATCTTCAAGCCTTCCTTGAACTTGATCGCGTTGACCTCGATCTCCTCGGGCAGGTTGCTGGTCTTCCACTCGAGCTTCGCGGCCGCGCCATGGCCGGTCTTCTCGAAGGAGACGTCGAAGACCGCCTGGCCCTTGGGCCCGTGCACCGCACCCGCCCCGGTGACCGTCCATTCGGCCCCGGTGCCGCGAGTGATCTTCACCTTGAGATTGCGCATCGACCACTCGTCGTTGATCCGGGCCTTCTCGATCAGGCCTTCGCCCTTGAACTCGACGCTGGGACCGCTTGAACCCTTCGTGATCAGGAGACTGCCATTGACCAGATCGAGCTTCAGAATCGCGTCGCCGAGGTCGGGCAGGGTGTATTCACCGCCGAGGGCAAACGACTTCGCCGCGTGGTCGTACTTGAAGCTGATCTTCTTCGCCACCAGCTTGAAGCCGTCCAGATCGAACGTCACCCCGAGGTTGGTGCCGAAGTCGTCCGGAACCTCGAACGCGCCCTCGAAAACCACCCCCGACTGGCTGATCCGAACCCCGTCGGTCGGAAAACTGTTGAGGTATCTCTGCCCTGACGCATTCAGCGCCGATGGAATCTCGATGAACGGATTGAACCGGATCTCGCCCGGGTAGTCCGTGGCCCCCGCCACCCTCGGGGCGGCGTTCAGCGAGATCGTCAACTGCTCGGTCCCGCCCGCTGTGTTGAACGTCATCGGGATGCCCGCCAACTCGAGCAGGTTGCTGATCACCCGTCGGAACTGGCCCATGGACTTGCCGATCTCGAAGACCGCGACGCCGTCGACGAGGTCGCTGCCGACATCCCCGACCAGCGACCGCCACGTGCCATCGAGCGTGATCCGGTTGGCAGCGCTCGCCGGCACGCCGTCCGCCGGGAACTGAATCGTCACCGTGCCGATCAGCTTCGCCAACGGCACGAAGGTCCCGCCCCCCTCCGGCTCGAGACCAAACTCGGTGGTCCCCGTGAACCAGGCCTTTCGGGTCTTGTCGTCCGTCTGCCACTTGCCATCGGGCTCGAACCGCAGCGGCGAGGTGTCGCCATAGGGCGCATTCTGCTGTTCGGTGTTGTTGTCCTTGTCCTTCTCGGCGACGGCGGAACCCTCCTGGGCCGCCACCGGCGGATCGCCTGCGAGTCCCACCTGGCCCGGAACCATGGCGGTGCCCGGCCCCGTCGCCTGCGGCACGTCAAGCCGGATGATGTACAACAACGCCTCCGGATCGATCCCATTCGGCACGACGATATTCTCGAGATCCAGGGTCAGCATCCGCTCCCGCGTGTCGAGGGGCAGGAACACGCCGCTGAATTCCACGCCGCCCTTCAGCTCGGCCACCCGGTAGTGCCACACGCCGTTCGCCGGGTCGTTCGGCGCCTCAACGTCCTCGTCCGTGCCGATCCACACATCCTCGACCCACGCGACCCCGTCACGGACCTTCGCATCGCCCTGATTCGTCACCTTGTAGGCGAGTTCGGGCGCATCGCTGAGCAGCACGAACTTGCGAGTCTCGGAGTCGAACCAGAGCCAGGGCCGTTCAATTTGCGTCACCGCCAGGTCCGGCAGCAAGAGCTTCACGTCCGCCCGGAACGTGTTGTTCACCTCGTTCCCCTCGACCAGCACGTTGTCGACATCCAGCCGCACCTCCCACTTCAGCCCCGCCAGGACGTGTTCGATGGGAATGCCCGGATCGCCCTTCTTGAGCGCAATCAGCGGGAAATCGACGGTGATCGCCCGCAGCCCGGCATCGCGGTAGACGTCGGCGCCCATCCATTGCTCATACCCCCGGTCGTTGACCAGGTAGAGCTGCTCGAGCCACAGCACGCCGCCCGTGGCTGAACCCTCCGCCAGGCTCACCACGTACTGGACCGTCACCGTCTCGCCCGGCTCGAACGCCTGTTCCGGAAAGACCTCGACCTTGAGATCCTCCGTGATGCTGACCCTCGAGACCAAACCCTGCGGCCGGCCGTTGCCGGTCTCGATGCGGCCCAGGAAAACCTCGGGGTTGATCTGGTCCAGCGGCTTCCGGGCGAGCGTGGCGGCGTCGGCTCCCTTCACGGTGGCGATGAGCTTCTCGACGTCATACACGTACACGCCGCGATCCTGGCCGCCCCGATACCCGGCAAACAGCTTCGTGCCGTCGGGTGACAACACCAGGTTGTCCGGGAAACTCAGCGGCACCATCTGCGTGGCCGCCACCAGCCTGGGCGTCCCAAACGGATCCTCGATGATGCCAATGTTGCCGCCCGCCGTGAATGGACGGATGTTGGGATCGTGCGACGGCAGATCCTGGATGAACTGATTGAACGCGGTGACGAAGGCATAACTGTTGTCAGGCAGCACCACGACGCCGATGGCGTTGTTGACGTCGAAGGCATCCGTCACCAGGCCCAGAATCAAGTCGGCAAACCGCGTGACATAGCCATCGAGAGCGCCGAACCCACTGCCGTCCGTCTGCCGGTTGACGAACACGATCTGGCCCGGCTCCATGCTCGCCGAGACGCCGTACGGCTCGTTCGCGGCTGTATAGGCCGCCTGGAACTCCAGCGGCCCGTGAATCGCCGCCCCCTCCGGCAACACACGGAACGCAAAGATGTAACCCGCCGCGTGATACCCCGGCCGCCCGAACATGACCGAGTTCGGCGCCGCCACATACACACGGCTGTCATCGGCATCCACCGCGATCCCGCGCAGCCCGCTCGGAGCCGGCCCGACGCTGGCCGCCTGGATCATCCGATGGTACTCGGCGGAGGCAGGATCGGCGTCGATGACGTAGACCGTGCCCACGGCTTCGTCGGTCACGTAGACGTACTTGTTCGAGTTGTCGGCGGCGATCCAGAACGCATTGGCCCCCGAGGGCAGCATCACGGGGTCGATCTCCAGCGTCCCCGGATCGGCATCGATCGGGCGCAAGCCCACCGCATCGAACACCGCAACCTTGTTGGTGCCGTGGACGGCCACGTAGATCCGCGTCAGATCCGCCGTCAGCGCCACCGCCCGCGGCGTGCCCCACGGCACGCTCAGCCGCGCCACCGGCAGCGGAACCGCAGCGCGGGCGTCGATGACGAGGATCTGGTTCTCGCCCGATAGCGCGGCGAAGACGTACCGGTTCTCGATGGGCAATCGGACCGCCTCACTCTCGACGGTCACCGTCTCCGTCACCATCGCCGTGCCCGTCTCGTTCTCGACCAGGACGTTCTGCTCGCGCGCAATCCGGATCTCGACCGCGCCGACCGCCACGCCCGACGGCACGGTGCACTTCACCTTCTTCTCCGCAGGACTGTAGACAAGCCTGCTGCCGTCGACGAAGTACTCCCGGCCCGTCGCCTCGGCGCCAAACCCGGCCGTGCCGGTCTCACGGAAGATGACCGTCAGATCCTCGAGCCGGGCGCCGATCCCATCCGGCGCATCCGCCCAGAGCAGGCGCTCGACGGTGAACGACAGCACACCCTCGGGCCCGCCCCCGAGATCCTCCCAGGCATACGTGACCCGCGTGACAACCGGCGGCTTGCTCGGATGATCGTCGGGCAGCACGGTGTTCTTGAATGTGCCGGAGACACTCACCTCGTCGTCCGCCAGGACTTCGACCGTGGTCGTCGTGTACACCGGCGCCGGCGTGTCAATCAGCTTCTCACAGTGATAGATGTCCTTACGCCCCGGCGTCGTGCGCAGGATGTACTCGTAGATCCGGTCGATCTCCTGCTCCATCACATCGTAGACCAGGGTCTTGACCAGCATGAACGTCCCGAGCGCCATCACCGGAAAACTCTGCGTCGCCGCCCCGCCGGCCCCGTGCAGACCCGTGCCACCCGCCGACGGAACCATGAGGACATAGAAACCCGTCGAGGTCGCCGCGACGGGGCTCTCGAGCGACACACGGCCCTGCACCACGCCCGTGCCACCCGACGGCGCCGCGCTCACCAGATAGTCCCCCGATTCGAGAATCCCGGTCGTCGCCTCGCCTGTCCCCGTGCGCGCCAACCCATCCGCTCCCACCGTGCCGAAATCCGCCTGCAGCCAAACCCGCACCGGGTTGCCATCCGGTCCCGCCAGCGTCGCCGCTCGATAGAACGCCACCTCGGTCCCCGCCGCCAGACCGGTCACCGGCACCGCCACATCCGCCGGCCTCAACAACACCGCCGATCCCATCTCGAGCCGGAACGCGCCTCCGAAGATCTGGCCCTCGAGCAGGCCGAACGGCAGCTCGGCCGGCGTCAACCCCGCGAAGTTGACCAGCGTGTCCCGCTCGAGCGCGTGGGGCGCGATCGACAGGATGGCGCCGTTCGCCGCCTGCAGCAGGCCGCCAGCCGGCCCGACCACCTTCGGCATCGCCTGCGGCGTTGCGACGCGGACGGACACAAGCTTCTCCGCGAACCGGTAGATGACGGTGATCGTCGTCTCCCCCACCGCTGCACCGCTGACAACACCCGCCGCGCTGACCGTCGCCATCGTCTCGTCCCCGGAGAGGAACAGCGCGCCCGCCGCCGGGTCGGTCAGATCCGTGCCGTCCGGATGCTCGACGTAGAGCGATTGCGACCCGCCTTCCGGCACCGTCAGCGCGTCGGACTTGAGCCGCAAGCCCACCTGATCCAGCTGAACGTCAGCCGCCGATGCCGCCGGCCCGACGCGGAACGCCGTGGCGGCCCGCAGCGAGCCGCGCGTGACGATCAACGCCCCGTACCCGTCCGCCAGGGCAGCCAGCACGCCGCGCGACGTGACCGCGGCCGCCCCCGGATTCGTCGACGCAAAGTCGAGGTACGACGCTGGCAACACCACCCCGGTCTCGTCGGTGAAGTCGCCCTGCACCCGGACCGCGAACGTGCCGCCCGCCTCGAGGCGCGGACCGCGCTCGATCAGCTGGATCCGCACCAAAGGCGCAGCACTCACCTGGACGGTCACCGTCGCTTCCGCCGACCCCAGGGTGCCGTCGTCGGCGACGTACGTGAAACTCGCGGGACCAGTGTAGCCCTCTTCAGGCAGGAAGAGCACCGTGCGCCCATCAAGGTCGAATCGGGCGATCCCGTGCGCAGCCCCAACGATCTGGAACATCAGCGGATTGCGATCCGCGTCCTGGGTGAGGCTCGCCAGATCGACAGCAACCTCGAGCCCCAGATGCGTGCGCACCGTGCCGGCGCTGGCGACCGGGGCGCGATTCGCGACAAACCCATAGCCCGCAGTCCCAAGCTGGAGGTCCGTCGCGTTGATCCGGCCGTCCCGGTTGATGTCGGCCGCCCTGACATAGCCGGCTTGGCCTTCCACCGAGCCCTGCGCCGCAGCGATTCGGGCGGCGTCAGTCCCGTTGACCGCTCCATCGCCATCGACGTCGCCAGCGAGCGTCACGGTCACTTCAAACACCCCCGCACCCCCCGTGGCGCCGGACACTCCGAGCCGGTGCAGCCCCGCCGCGTCGATCCGGTACACCCCGTAACTCTCTCCCGCCGTCACGCTGCCCAGCACGAGCTGCGCCCCGGGAATCTCGGCGAGCGCCGGCGCGAACCCGCTCTTGCCAGTCACCGTGACCCCGAGCAGAACCTGGCCGGTGGTCGAGGTGGCGAACTCGGCCTCGCCGATCGCGAACGCGTACCACTGCGATTGGCCCGCCGGGACCGTGCCGCTCTGCGCCATGCCGAGGAACAGACGCAGCGACCCGAGCGCCGACCCAATGCTCTCCGTGCCGGTAAAGCGGCCCGCCGCGTCGTAGTGCACGGCCACACTCGGACCCGGGGACGACAGAACCGTCGTGAGGCGCGATCCGGCATCCGCGGCGTAGGCAAAGAACTGGCGCGCGCCGGTCTGGAGGTTGGCCACCCGGGTGAGGCATCCGGTGTCGCCGTACGTGTAGACGAGTCGGGCGCCGTTCGAGGCGCTCAGGCCGGTGATGCGTCCCTCCGCGTCGCGTTCGAGCGCGATCCGATCGCCGCTGGCCGCGACGAGCCCCGACTCGCTCGCCACCACCTGGGCGCCGGTCGAGGAACGAATCGTCCTCAGGCCGAGCTCGAGATCGTGGTCATACCGCGTGCCATCGGGGGCAAGGAGCGTAAAGTCGGCGCCGTCGAACTGGCCGCTGGCGATGTTGTACGGCCGGCCGGTTCCAAGCTGGTAGAAACCGCCGGAGGCCAACTCGAGGACCGCGGGAGCGGTTTGAAGCTGATAGTCAACGCCCGGGTCGGCCACCCAGGCCGGGCGGTAGATGGCGTTCAGACCGGCCACGGTCAGCGTCGGCTGGAAGGTGAACGCCACCCGCCGGCCATCCGGCAGGTTGACATAGGCTCTCGAGCCCGTCCTGTAAGCGGCATAGACCCCCTGTTCCTCGTTGCCGGTGGGAACGCCGTTGGTGCTCCACTGCGCGTCGAGCAAGCCCAGCGTCCAGCCGGGCCCAAAGCTGCCCGCAACCGCACCGCCCAGGCTCGTGTAGTGCCGCGTGAGGCTGATCGTGACGCCGCCCAACGACAGCGTGACGTCCGTCATCCCAGTCTGGTAGGCCCCGCTCTTGTCCGCCGAATTCATCTCGAACACGCGCGACGTGCGGGTCGAGCGGCCGCTGATGTCGGTCGCAGTCAGGGTGAGCTGGTACGCGCCATTGACCCATTCCGCAGGATCAAGACGGGCGAGCGTTCCGTCGATGGACTCCTGACCGCGCGCGAGCGTGGTGGCCGTGCCTCCAGCCAGCGGGGCGAGTTCGAGGATGTACTCGTCCAGGTTGGTGTCCCTGACAATCCCCGCGAGATCGAACGCGGCGCCGATCACCATGCCGTTGGCAAGGTTGGGCAGACTGACCACCGGCGCGTCGGCGTCGAGCGGGTCGCGCACCTTGAGCGTGAGCGTGGTCGTGCCGGTGACGCCGTCGAGGTCCGTCGCCCGGGCGACAATCGTATAGCGGCCCGCCTCCGCGGGGGTGATGCGGACCCGGTTGAACGCGTCGAGGGTCTGCGCCTGGCCGTCGATCGCCACGGCAACCGAGATGATGTCCGAGATCCCCGACGCCGTGGCCTGGATCCAGACGGATTGACCCAGGCGGAGGGCGAAGCTCGGCGTCAACTCGATGTGCACCGCGGGCGGCACCGGCGCGGTGGACACCACCAGCCGGAACGTGCGCGAGGCTTCGAGCTCGCCATCGGTCACGACCGCTCTCAGGTCGAACGCCCCGAGTTGATCGCCCGTGGGCGTCCACCGGAACAAGCCGGTCGCGCGATCGAACGTCGCGCCGTCAGGGATCCCCTCGAGCGCATAGGCAAGCGTGCTGCCCGAATCGGGATCGCCGGCGGGAATGACCAGCTCGAACGGCTGGTTGACGAGCAGCACGTGGCTGCTGATCCGGTCCATCTGCGGCGCCCGGTTGACGTTGACGACCTGGATCGTGGTCGAGACCGTCGCCGTCAGGCCGCCGCTGTCCAGCGCGCCGAACGTCACCGCGTGCGCGCCCGCCTGGTCGTATCCGGGCGTCCATTGGAACTCGAGGCTCGCCGGATCGAACGTCGCGCCAGCGGGCAGAGCGCCGACGACGTAGACCTGGATCGTGTCGCCGTCGGGATCGCCCGCCCCCAGGGCAAACGCCAGCTCGAGCCCCTCGAGGGTCATGAAGCCCGGCAGGGCCGTCAGGCGCGGCCCCTGATTCAGGTTCAGAACGGTCAGCGTTACCACCTCCGCCGAGACGCCGCTTCCATCCGTGGCGCTGAACTCGATCGAGTAGACGCCCGCTTGAACGAGGTCCGGTGTCCAGGTGAACACCCCGGTCGCCGGGTCGAGTGCGGCGCCCCTCGGCAGACTGCCGGCACGGTAGGTCAATGCGTCGCCGTCGGCATCGGTCGCCCGCAGGGTGAAGTTCAGCGCCGTCTGTTCGACGATCTCGCGGCTCCCGACCGGGGCCAGAACGGGCGCGGCGTTCGCCGCGCGCACCACGAAGCGGACGGTCTCCGTGTCCGCCAGGCGTTGCCCGGGATCGCCGTGTCCGTCGTCCGTCACGGTGAACGTGGCGGTGTGCACCCCCGCGTCAGCAGCGCCGGGTGTCCAGGCGAACTCGGCCACGCCGTACACGGCCGACGGCACCAAGGTCGCTCCAGCCGGCAGCCCTGCCAGCTCGAACACCAGCGGGTCCTCGTCCAGATCGGCGGCGCGGACCTGGAACCTCAACTCCTGCCCGATGAGGGCAATGCGGTCGCCGATCAACTCGAACACTGGCTGGGCGTTCACGAGGCGGGCGGTCAGAATGAACGTGTAGGAACCGGTAAGAGCGGCCGCCGGATTGCCATTCCCGTCGTCGGTCGCCTGGATCGTCACCGTGTGACTGCCGCGGTCGGTGAGGGTGGGTTGCGCGCGCAACGTCGCTGTCCCGTCGCCGTTGTCGGTGAGCGTCGCAAAGCGCGGCAGACCCGCCGCCGAGAACCGCGGGATCGTGCCGTTGGGATCGGAGGCGCTGATCGTCACCGTGAGCGTCTGGCCGGCGTCCACCGCCTGGTTGCCGATCGGCGTGACCACGGGCGGGGCGTTCTCGTCGAGCACCGTGACCCGCAGGAGAGCGCTGTCCTGGGTCGGCGTTCCGGTTCCATCGCTGTCGTCCACCACCGTCACGGTGATGAAATACTCGCCGCTCTGGGTGTAACCGGGAGTCCACCGCAGCAGACCGGTCTGGGTGTCGAAGGCGGCCCCGGTGGGCAGGCCGGTCGCGCTCCAGGTCAAGGGGGCAGCCTGGGCCGACTGCTCGACGGTGCCATCCGGCAGCAGGTTCACCTCGCTCGCCGGGTAATCCGGGTCGTACGCGGCAAACAGGATCGAAAGCGCCTGGCCCTCGTACACGATCCAACGGTCCACTCCCGCCAGATCCACCGGCCCGTTGACATTCAACACCGTCAGATCGAAGGCCTGCGTCGACACCGAGGCGCCATCGCTCGCCTGGAACAGCACCCGGTACGTGCCGTGCTGATCGTAACGCGGGGTCCACAGGAACACGCCTTCCTCGGGCGCGAGCGTGGCGCCGGCCGGAAGACCGGTCGCCGTGAAACGAAGCGCGTCGCCGTCGACATCCGTCGCCCGCAGCACCAGGCGCACGGTGTCGTTCTCACGGACGGTTCGCGCGGCCATCGGTTCAAGCTGCGGCGCCTGATTCGCGTTCGTGACGACCATCTCGAACGACTGCCGGACCACGTGGATGCCGTCGGTGACAAACACCTCGACCCCGGAGTAGCGCCCGGCCGACGTGCCGTCCGTCTGCCAGCGGAGCGCCCGGGCGACGCTGTCGAACACCGCGCCCGCCGGCAGGCGATCGACGCCAAACACCAGCGCGTCGCCGTCCGGGTCGACCGCGGTGAAACCGACCTCGATCCGGTCGCCCTCGCGGGCCGTGACGTCCGCAACCTCGAACAGCACCGGCGCCGCGTTGCCCCCCGTGACCGTAACCGTCCAGCGCTGCACCGCGGATCCGCCCCGGCCATCGTACGCGCGCAATTCGAAGCTGACGTCCCGGCCGTCGCGCGATTGCGGTGTCCAGGTCAAGCCGGTCTGTGGGTCGAAGACGGCCGTCTCGGGCGCGCCAATCAACACGTACGTCACCGAGGGGCCGTCAGGATCGGTCGCCTGCGGCTGGTAGGCGTACGCCTGCCCGACCGTCGCCGTCAGCCCCGGGGCGGAGCTGAACACCGGGATCACGTTGGGCGGCACCGCCGCCAGGACCTGCGACCTGAGATCGAAGCTGATCCCGCCCGGGTTCCGGACCGTGATCGTGTCCCCCAGCGATTGTCCCGCCGGCAGGGTCCCGCCGGTGCTCGAGAGCAGATCGACGTACGGATGCCCGTCCTCGGTGATCCCATCGGCGCTCAACAGGGTCGCTCCCGCCGGATCCGTCCCCAGCCCGAGGAACACGACGCGCACCGGCGAAAGGAGCGGGTAGACGAGGCTGTTCGTGATCCACAGATCGACGGAGACCGTCTCGTTGACGCGGTCGATGCGAGTGTTCGTGTACTGCGTTTGGATCTGGACGGTCACATCCTGCAGCACCGCAAATGTGACTGTCATCGCCTTCTCGAGGCCGACCCCCGTCTCGCTCTCGATGCCGGCGGCGATGGTCAACGCATAGCTGCCGGGCGCGAGGGCCTCGAAGGTCAACACCACCGTCCGGCCGGCCCGATCATAGCTGGCCGCCACCGGCGCCCGGGTCTCGCCGGTCCCGAACCCCTGCAGCGTGTAATTCGCCAGCGCGGTCACGGACGTGGCGCTGGCGTCATCGAGCATGTCGATGTTGAACGTCACCGTGGCGCGGTTCACGATCGGCAGGACGCTGCTCCCGTTGACCGGGGTGGTCGCCACAATCCGCGGCGGAATCACCGGCTGCAACACGTCCACTTGCCCGCCGTGCGCCACGTACACGCTGCCCGCGGCCGATACCTCCAGGAACTCCGCGCGCCCGCCGCCCGTGGCGATGTTCACTTGGCGCATCGAGGCGGCCTCGATCATCGTCAGCGAACCGCCCGAGGCGTGCGCGACAAAGAGCAGGCCCGACAGCGCGCTGCCCGCCGGGCCGAACGCCAGCCCGGTTGCGGGATCATCGAACTGCGCCATGACCTCGGCAACGTGCACGCGGTTGAACCGGACCAGGTCGCCGCCAGCCGGCCACGTGGTGCCCCACAACGTCCCGGTCGCGTCGAAGGCGAGACTGTGAACCCGCGTGGTCGAGTAGTTCGTGAACGCGCCGGTGTCAGGATCGAAGACCCGGACCCCCGAGCTCGCGGACAGGTAGATCTCGCCGGTGGTCGGGTGCACCGCCAGACCGAGCTCGATGCCGTCTGAATGCCGGGCAAGTATCCCGCCGGTCTGCGGGTCCAGCTGGACCAGCGGCCCGCCGCCCGTCGTCGCCCAGAGCCGGCCCGCGGCGTCAAAGGCCATGGCGTAAATCGGAACATCCAACGTCGCCAGCGGCGTGCCCGCCCCGCCGCCGCTGACGCCAAACCGGTACAGACTGCTGCGCCCCGCCCCGCCGCTGATGTAAAGGGTCTCGCCGTCGGGCGCCATCGCGATGCCCAAGGCCCCAATCCCGGCGCCCGAACCCGGAATCGCCCGCACGTAACTCATCGCTGTGAACGGTTCGTAAACGAAGTCGAAACCGGTCGGGAACACGCTGGATTGCCTGCCGGGGATGCCCAGCTGCGCGTGGAGGAAGACCGCATTCGTCGCGGCCTGCGTGGGCGGGGCCGGCGTGTCGGTGGCGGTCTCGGGCTCCGGTTCCGTCGGGAGTCCGCCGAGGTTGACGCCGCTGCCGGCGGTGGGGAGCGTGACGCCCATCGGGCCCTGCTCCCGGTTGCCCGCATTGTCCATGGCCAGGACGATGAACTCGGCCGTGCCGCCGGGCACGCCCTGGTAGGTGGCGGAGGTTTCGGTGAGCCCGGACTTCCAGGTCACGTACGGAGCCCCGTTGAGCGAGAGATAGACCGTGTAATCCTTGATCCCGGACCCCTCGGCATCGTCGGCGCCCGTCCACGAGAGCGAGTAGGTCGCCGATCCGACCTGCACGACCGCGAGTTGCGTTGCCGGCGCCGTGGCATCGACCGTGCCGGTCACCGTGTTGGTGTCGATCGGGGCAGCATCGCCGTAGATCACCCGGGCCGAGGCGGTCAGGGCAGCGCCGGTCACCGATTCAGGATTGGCCTTGATCGTGTAGGCGAGTTGACCGCCTTCAGTGCGGTCCTTGTTCGGGAAAAGCAACCCAAGGCTCGGGTCGGTGGCCGGCAGCCCGGTCAACGGGTCGATCGCCGTCATCACCCAGGTCACCACGTTCGCGGTGATGTCCAGACCCGCCGTGACCTGCAGAATAATGCCCCGTTCCTCGGTCAAATCGAACTCGCCCGAGAACGACGCGCGATCCGACGGGATGTGCACGAGGATGTCACCCAGGCGGATGTCGCCCAACCGGAACGAGCGGACGTCGACCGCGGCGGGATCCAGCTGCTGAACGATCCGGAGTCGGGACACGGGCGAGCTGGCGTTGGCGGGGTTCTCGAAGGTCACGGTGAACGGCAGCGGCGTGTTCACCGGCACCCAGTTGTCATCGCCAAACCCCGACGGTCCCGTCATCGAAACCCACTCGCTGCGGGCGCCGATGATGCCGAAGTATTGGCCGTAGCTGGGCAGATCGATCGGCGCCGGGGCCGACTCCGGGGGAGTGCCCACCTGGATCACGAACGCGGCGTAGTGCGTCCGGTGCGAAAGCCCCAAATCGAATTCCGACGCGGCCGGCGGCGGGGTTCCCGAGGTGCTCGCCTCCGCGTCGTGACCGTACCACACCCGCACTTGTTCGAAGAACTCGACGAGATTGCCAGCCGCGATCAGGTCCGCCCCGCGCGGGCCGCCGAGGATGCCGGCGTTCAGAACGGCCATCAGGCTGACGAACTCCGGCAGGTCGCGAATCGCCGGCGGCTCGTCTTCGGGCCGCAGGAGACCGGAATCGGTAAGCGCCGCGAGGTAGGCGTTGGCCCACGTGGCCGCGTCGGCCGCCAACGCCTGCAGGCCTTGCCCGGCGTCCGGATCCGCCAGGATCTTCACCCGCAAAGCCTCGGCTTCGTTCCGTTGGTATTGCACATACTCGGCCGCCGTCATCGGTGTCGCCGCGGCCTGGATGTAGAACTGGAAGGCCAGGTCCTCGAGCTCGAAGTCCATCAGATCCTCGAGGAAGTCCGGGTCCTCCGCCAGAATATCGCGCAGCGCGGGGTAAGTGTCCGCAGTAAAGGTCAACGCCGCGTAGCCCTCGTTGATGAAATCATAGGTGAACCCGGCCGCAATCAGGTCGCCGTCAAGGTTCACGATCGAATCCAATTCCGCCCAGGGAACGTCCGCAAGATCCGGATTCCCGCTCAGGTTGGTGCGGAACACCAGTTTCTCACCCGGGATGATCCCGCCCTCCGAAGGCGAAAGGCGCGGCAGGCCGAACTCGATGTGGACATAGGGCGCACCGACATTGGTCAGGCTGTAGATGCCCACCCCGTACCAGCCGACTTCCCCGAGCTCGAGCTGGGATGGTCCGCCGATCCCGACGGTCAAATCGAGCGGCAGCGCCGCCTCGATCAGGTACCGATACGGGATCGTCGCCACCTGGCCATTGGGATTCGTCACCTGGACGTCGTACAGTCCATGCACAGCCTCCCGCAGGTCGAACACGGCGATCATCTCGGTGGCGCTGACCCGCTTGCTGTTCACCGGGATGTATTCGGCGATTTGCGGCCGTATCAGTTTGACCGTCGCCGCCGGATCGAACTTCGCGCCCTCGATGCGCATCGTCACGTAGCGGCTGTCGCCGCCGGTGTCCGGTTTCACCGACGTGATGCCAAACGGCAGCACGCGGGCCTTGAGCGTGATCCCCTGGGTTCCCGTCGAGCCCGCGGACCGCACCAGCACGTAGTACGTGCCGGCCTGGGTCGTGGGGACACGGACCGTCTGATCCGCCCACAGGTGGCCCTCGTAGGCGGCGTCATAGCGGATCGAATCCGGCAACCCCGCATACCGGATGAACAGCTCGTTCGCCGCGCCGTCCGAGTCGCTGTCCAGCACAACCTCGAGCGTCTCGCCCGCCGGCGCCTGCAGCTGATAAAGCTGCTCCTGGCCGCCGCCGAGCGTGTCCGCCGCCGGCACGTCCAACACCAGCGTCTTGACCTGCAACGTCAGCAGATCCGTCGACGCCCGGCGGTTGTTCTGGTTGAAAGCCCCCTCGTTGATGTCGTCGTAGATGTCCGCACGCACGATCACCCGGTAGGCCTGCGGCAGGACCGTCGGCAGGGTCGCGGTCAGCGTCGCCGTGTAGCTCTCGCCGGGCAGCAGCGTCACCGTCTTCTTCTCACTTCCCCTCGCCGCCACCCCGATCAACCGGTCGCCAATGTCCCACACCGCGTCCGCCGACAGGTAGACCGCGTCCGCCCAGAAACCCTGGGCCTTCTCCGTGCTGTGGTTCTTCACCGTCCACGAGATCGACACGGCCTCGCCCACCAACCCGGTCGACGGCACCGCGATCGAGTCCTCGACCTGCAGGTCGGCCGGCGGCGGCAGCTCGATCAGCATCGGCACGGCCTGGGCCCGGGCATTGTTGCCCTCGCGCGCCCCCTCGTACACGGCGGTGAGCGGCGCGATCCCGCTCGGCACGTCGGTCACCACGATCACGTAGTAGGCCCCAATCAAACCGCGCGGCACCGCCAGGGTGTCGGCGACCGAATACGACCCGCCCGCACCGAGAACGCCCGTGTGTTGCACGCTCCGTACGAAGTGGTCGCTGGCGGCATCCAGGTACTGGTCGCGCGAGAGGTAGATCTGGTCTTCCCATTTCGGCTGCCGATCCGGGACCTCCCCCAGCGCCACGTTCGTCACGGTGTAACTCATCGTGAAGGCGTCCCCGACGAACACCCGCTCCTGCGAGGTCACGGCTGTCACCTGGAGATCCGGGAGTTCCTGGAGCTGCACCTGGATCGACCCGATCACCGTGTTGTCGCCCTCCTCCTGGTACTCGCGCACCGCGCCGCTCCCCGAGCCGTCAATGCGCGGAGTGCCCTTCACCAACGGGTACGGGTAGTTTACCGCCCCCGTCGCGGTTTGCGGCGAATCCGCCACGATCAGCAGGTAGAACGTCCCCTGGATATCGTCCGGCAACCGCACCGACGTGCTGACCGTGTACTCCTCACCGATGCCGAGCGTGCCGTTGTGGCGGACCGTCCCCAGGAGTTGGTCATAGCCGTCGAGCGAGCGATCCTGCGAGATGAACACCCGGTCGAACCACACGGCCACCCGGGTGGCGCGCGTCCCTTCGTTGACAACCTTCCACGAGATCGGGATGGTCGATCCGGACAGCGCCTGGTCCGCCGCGCCCAGCAGCACCGGCCTGAGGTCGGGCTCGCGGAACAAGACGTTGATCGGCGCCGAGCACGCCATGTTGTTCTGGTTGGCGCCGTCTTCCCAGACCCGCTGCGCGAATCCCTCCCGCCAACCCGGGTAGTCGCCCGGCCCCAGCGCGGAAGCGTCGACCGGCGGCGGGCGCCAGCGCGCCGGGTTGTAATCGGTCAACACGTAGATGAACCGTCGACCCGAAATCCCGGCGGGCAAGGTCACCGTCGTCGTGGCGACGTAACTCTCGCCCGGCTCGAGCGGCTCGGTCGCGACGTGATACACCCGCGTCAGGAAGGTCGCGCGATCGACATCGAACGGCCGGTCGGGCGGGTCGGGCGACAGGAAGATGTTGTCGTACCACCGTTCGGTGCCCGACCAGACCGCGCCCAGGCCGATGTTCGTCACCTTCCAGGTGATCTGGATCGGGTCGTCCGAGGTCGCCGTTGCAGGCACCTCGATCACCTCGGCGATCAAGTCCGCCGGCACCTGGGTCACGGCCGACGACGACGCGCGCGCGTTGTTCCCGGTCCACGGCCCCTCGTAGACCGTTCGCGCGACGTCCACCGCCGGCCCGACCAGGATGTCGAGGATGTCCTTCTTGCTGAGGCGGCCCAGGTCTTCGTTGCTGACCTCGTCGAGCGGCTTCCCCATCTTCGACTCCAACCGGTCGAGCACACCCTGGAATTGCTCCGTTAGCTCCCGCATCGTCTGCGCGTCGAAGTCCTCGTCCGACACGATCTCGATCGGCGCGAGGTTGGTCTTGACGATGATGTAACTGCCCTCAGCCGACGGCGGCAGCATGAACGTGGCCGTCTGCGTGTACGATTCGCCCACCTCGAGCCCGCCCTCGTGCGGCACCGCGAAGATCAGATGGCTCTCGCCCTGCCCATTCTCCAGGTCCGCGTCCGTCGAGAGGAAGATCGAGTCGCCCCACACGTCGAGACTCGTCCGCGTGGCGCCGTTGTTGGCCACGGTCCACGACACCGTGATCTGCTGTCCCCCGACCGCCTGGGCCGGCGCCTGGATCGCCGTGACTTCCAAGTCCGCGGGCGGCACCAGCAGGATGTTGATCGGGGTGAAGTTGAAGTTCGAGCTCTCGAGGTCGTTCGGCACGTCCGGGTTCAGGTTCGTGTCGAACGCCAGCTCGTACACGGTATCCGCCGCGTCCGCCCAGACCGCGAGATGGTAGACCCCGTTCACCGTCTTCGGGATCGTCACCGTCACCGCCGCGTCGTAGTACTGCCCCACCTCGAGCGCGCCCCCGTGGCCGAAGTTGCCCAGCAGGATGTCGCCCGCGAGCGGGTTCTGCGGGTTCGGCTTGGGCCGGCCCTTGGCGCGCACCAGCCAGATCGCGTCGATCCAGCTCCCCGGGTAGGTGATGCCCGCGCCGCTGTTGGTCACCCGATACCGCACGGTGATCTGCGAGCCCTCGAACGTGTCCACCGGCCCGTTGATCTGGGTCGCCACCAGATCCGGCGGCGGCACCGGCGTCACATCGACCGCCAGCGCCCGCGACCGGTCGTTGTTGCCGTCCATGGGGTGCTCGTCCACGGCCCCGCCGGAATCGGCCCTGACCACAATGTAGACGGTCCCGGCGACACCCAGCTCGACCTTGAATCGGCCGCGGCTGGTGTAGGCTTCGCCCGGCTCGAGTGCCGCGCCGTTCGGCAGCGAGCCCAGCAACCGGTCGCCCCCGTCCCACTTGTGGTCCAGCGAGAGATACACCCCGTCCGTCCACCGCGACCCGCCGGTCGGCGTCGCCACCGTCCCCAAATTGTAGACCGTCCACTCGACATCGATCAGGCCGCCGCTCGTTACCTGGTCGGGGATGGTCAGCGCCACCACTTGCAGGTCCGGCCGCGGCTTCATCGCCAGCGACAACGCCTCCGACGCCGACGCCTGGTTGTTGTTCTCGTTGGTCTCAATCAGACCGCCATCCGCATCCGTCACCACCACCACCTGGTAGACCCCCGGCGACCGCGGCAGCGTCACCAGCTCGCTCCGGGTGTAGGTCTTGCCCGCTTCGAGCCCGATCGACCTCGAGTACCGCCCCAGCCGGATCGCCTGCGACATCGCGCCATTCGGCGCCAGGTAGATCGCGTCCGTCCAGAAACCGGTCGCCGTCTCGGGCCCCGCATTCCGCACCGTCCACGCGATCTCGACCGCGTCCCCGTCCCATCCCTCGACCGGCGCCGTCACCGCGATCACTTCGAGATCGACCGGCGGCGGGGGCGTGTACGCCACCGTCACCGCCTCGGAACGCGCCGTGTTGTTGCCCGTGTAGATGAACTCGAACGGGCCGCCCGTGCTCACGAAGATGTAGTAGGTCCCCTCCGCGTCCTTGGGCAGGGTGACCTCGGTCGTGCGCGGATAGCCGTCGTTCACCGCCAGGGCGCCCAGGTGATCGACGTGCGCCAGGGTCTGCCTCCCCGTCGCCCCGGTCGGATCCTTCGACCACCAGACCACGTCGCTCCAAGCATCGGAGCTCGTGATCCCAATCCCGACGTTCGACACGGTCCAGCTCACCCGCAACGGTTGCCCGTTGGCACCCATCGCGTCCGCGCTTACCTCGTCCACCACCAGGTCCGCATACGGTATGAACATCACATCCACCACCGCGGGTGCCTCGGCGACGTTCACGCCCGCGTCGGTATGCTCGTACACCGCATCGGTCGCGTCCGTCTTCACCAACAGATGGAACCGGCCCTGCAACCGCGACGGCAGCGTGATGATCCGCGTCTCGGCATACTCGGTCCCCACCGGCATCAGCCCGTCGTGGACAAACTCGCCCACCACCCGATCATCGCCGTTCCCAAACACCGCGTCCCCCGACAGCACCACCCGGTCCACCCACGAGTCCGCACGACCCGGTCCCGTGCCATCATTCGTCACCTTCCAGGAGACGGTCAGGTCCACCGGATCCCCGATGAGCAGCGTCTGGCCCGTGACGTCATGAACGCGCAGGTCGGCGTACGGCGCCAGCGTCACCGCGAACGGCAAGGACGCGCTCACGTTGTTCCCTTCCTGGGAGACTTCCGGGACCCTGCCCGTGGCATCGGTCTGGACCAGCAGCCGGTACTCCCCTTGCACCCCGTCCGGCAACCGGACCGTCAACTGCACGCTGTATTCCGCCCCGGGCGCCAGCGCCGTCCCCTGCACCGCCTGCCCCAGCAACAGGTCGTTGCCGCTCAACACCGCGTCCGCCGACCAATACACCCGGTCCGTCCAACCGCCCGAGGCGGCGCCCGTCCCGTCGTTCCGCACCACCCAGGACACCGCCACGTCGCTGCCGGACGTGGTCGCGGCCGGGGTGCTGATCGTGCTAACGACCAGATCCGCGCTCGTCACTGCCGTCTTCACCTCCGCACGACCGGTGTTGTTGGACTCGCCTGCCCGTTCGAACACCTTGTCCGTCGCATCGGTCACCACCACCAGGGTGTAGGCCTGCGCCTTCATCGACGGCACCGTCAGCGTCTCCGTCCGCGTGTAGCTCTCCCCCGCGCCCAGCACGCCCGTCTGCTCGTAACTCCCCAGCTCGACCGCACCGGCGACCGAGCCGTCCGCCGACAGGTAAACACGATCCACCCAAGAGCCGCTCGCGGCCGCCGTCCCCTCGTTCCTGACCGTCCACTGGACGCTGACCGATTCGCCCACGACCGCAACCGCCGGGCCCGTGATCGTCGTCACCCGCAGGTCCGCCGTCGGCGAAAGCGCCACGGTCACCGCCGAGAGCGTGATGCCAAAGTTCGGGCGCTCGCCCGGCGCCTCCGCCACCTCGCCAGCCGCGTCCGTGACCACAAACACCCAGTGCGGACCGGCGTCGAGGTTGATCGGGAGGGTCACCGACTGCGCCACCGCGTAGCTCGCGCCCGCCGCCAGCGTCCCGATCCGCCGCACCGCGCCCACCTCCACGTCGCCGCCCAGTACGGGATCCCTCGAGACATACACCCGATCCCACCACGCCCCCGCCGCGGTGCCCGCGGAACCCGCATTCACCACGCGCCAGGTGACTGACACCGTCTCGCCGGTCATGGCCGCGGCCGGCCCCGTGACCCCTTCGACCGCCAGATCCGGCGCTCCAATCTGAAGGGCGCGCGCATTCTGGTTGTTCGATTCGTCCGCCTCCGTCTGCTGGCCCGCCGCATCCGCAACCAGAATCAGATACTGACCGCCCACCGGCGTTCCCGAAGGCAGCGTCACGATCCGGGTGATCTCGTAGCTGGCCCCCGCAGCCAGCGGCGTCTGCGTCGAAACCGTCTCTGTCACCAGCAACCGGTCGCTCCCGTCAACCACCAGGTCCGACGACAAGTACAAACGATCCACCCAGTCCGCCAGCGCCGCCGCGCCGCCGGTGTTCTTCACCGTCCAGGCCACCTGCAAGGACTCGCCCCAACCCGCCGCCGCAACCGCCGCAAAAGCGGTCACTGCCAGGTCCGGCGCCGTCACCACCACCGCCGCAGCCCGGACATTGTCTTCCTCGACCGACTCCGTCTGGGCCCCGGATGCGTCGGCAACCACCAGCAGATAGCGTGTCCCAATCCCCGCCTGCGCAGGCACCGTGACGTTCTGCGTCACCGTGTACGTGCCATCCACCGCCAACGGCGACCGCGCCGCCGCCGACTCCGTCACCAACGCCAGATCGCCGGCATCGAGGATTTCGTCCACCGACCAGTAAACCGTGTCCGTCCAGTCGGCGAAGGCGCTGCCCTCGCCGATGTTCCGCACCGACCACGTGACCGTGATCGTCTGGCCCCAGCCCACCATCGCCGGCACCGTCGCGCTCGTCACCACAAGGTTCGGCCCGCGCACGGTCAGCACCCGCGCCATCCCGTTGTTGCCCTCGTCCGTCTCCGGTTGCGCCTGGCCGTGATCAAGAACCACCAGAAGATAAGGGCTGACGACCGTGTCCTGGGGGATCGTCACCGCCGCCGTCAGGGTGTATGAGGCTCCCGCCGCCAACGGCGCATGCGCCGCCGCGCTCCGGCTCGCCAGGAGAATGTCCGCTTCGTCCAGAATCGCGTCCGCCGAGAGATAAACGCCGTCGGCCCAGCGGCCGTTCGCAGCCACCAGACCCGGGTTCGTCACCGTCCACGAGAGGCTAATGCTCTCGCCCCAGCCCGCCGTCGCCGGCACGCTGAAGTCCGTGACCGCCAGATCCGGCAGGACCACCGCAACCCCCCGGCCCAGAGCGTTGTCCCCGTTGTCCGACTCGGGCTGCATCCCCTCGGCGTCGGCCAACACCAGCAGATAAGCCGTGCCCGCTCCCGCCATCGGGAGCGTGACGGCCGTCTGCAATGTGTACTCGGCACCGACCGCGAGCGGCGACGCCGTCTCCGCAGACACCGTCGCAAGAAGCAGGTCATCGACGCTCCACGTCGCGTCCTGCGACCAGTAAACACCGTCGCTCCAAATCGCCGACGCCGGCTTCGCCCCCAGGTTCGCCACCGTCCAACCCACCGTCACCGTCTCCCCCGTCGCAGCCGTCACTGGCGCGGTCACCGAGCGCACCACCAGATTTGCCGGCACTGCCAAGTCGACCACCGCCTGGACCTGGGTCGTGTCCCGGGTGTTGTTCCCGCGCGAGCCCACGACGAAATCCAAGGTGTCCCCCGCGGCCACCGTGATGGGACCCTGCGACGCGAACCGGGTATCGACGCCGTAACCGTCCACCGCGCCGTCAAACAACGGCTGCCCATTGAGCAGCACATGAACGTCGGTCGTGGTGCCGCGGGTGCAGACCCCCCGGAACACGGCGCTCACCATCGCGATGCCAGCCTGGCTCGCCGTCCAGCGCAGGACCGCATACTGGTTGTTTGCCCCCGGATGCAACGTCAGCGCTCCCGGGGCCCAGACCGTGCCGTCCGCAGTGATGGTCGCCGCCGTGCGGTTGTACTGCACGGCGGGATGGATCGTGCCGTTCTGATTGCCCAGCCAGCCCTCGATACCGCCGATCGTCCTCGATTCCATCGCCCGCGCAAACGCGCCGCCCAAGGTCGGGCTCCAACCGTAGCTCCACAGCCCCGCCGGATTCTCCGTCCCCCCGAATTCGAGCGCGGCATCGAACCGCTCCTGGACCGTCACCGACGCCTTCACCGCGTCGGCCCGGGCCGGCGCGTCCGCGTACGCCGCCCGCACCTCGAGGACCCGACGCGCTCCCAACGCGACCGATTCGGCCCGCACCACCACCCGCACATCCCTCGATCCACCCGCTTCAATCCCTCCCGTCAGCCACCCCGCGCCCGTCACCGCCTCCGTCACGTCCGCGTCGCCCCCCGCCACGTCGTAATAGGCCACCTGCCATCCCTCGCCGCTGCCCGTCCCCTGGACCACAAAGGCATCGACCGCGCTCCCCCGGTTCATGATCCGCACCACAAACCCGGCTTCCTGACCCGGGCGCAGGGCCTGATGAACCGTCTGCCCGGCCGCCGTCGCGTCGTATACCGTGCCGCCTGCATACTCCGTCTCCCACGAGTTCCGGATCATGAGATCGGGCGCCGACAACACCTCGACCGGCGCCGCCTGCACGTTGTTCGCCGAGTCCGCCTCGAATTGCACATCGGCGCCATCCGTCACAAACAGCAGATACCACGTCCCGGCCGCGACGTCGCCCCCGAGCGCGAACTGGCCCTGCCGGGCGTACTCGGCGCCGGCCGCCAGCGGGCTCGAAGCCGCGACCGGCCCCATGAGCAACCGGTCGTTCCCGCTCCACACGGGGTCCGCCGACAGGTAGACGGCATCGGTCCAGGCAGCGCCCGCATCGCGATTGCCCACGTTCCGCACGACCCAGGCAACCGACACGGTCTGTCCCCAGAACAACGCGGCCGGACTGGCCGGAGACTCGAGGCTCAGGTCCGCCGTCCGCAACAGCACCGCGGCGCTGTACACGTCCAGCGTCGCCTCCCCGTTCGCGCCGTTCTGGTTCTGGTCCATCGCGTTTCCGGCCAGATCCGTAATCCCCGGCCCCAAGGTCAGGGTGTACGTCCCGGGCGCATGCTGCGCCGTGAAGCTCACCCGGAACGTGGTCGGGCCAAGAGCCGTGACCCCGCTGACCACGACCGGCCCGGCGGGGCCGTTCAGGACCGCATCCTCGACCGTGAACGACGCGGCGCGCACCGGCTCGTTGAAGCTGACGTCAAAGCTCGATAGCGTGTCGTTAATGCTCTCCGCCGGCGTGATGCCCGTCACTCGAGGCCCCGACCGCTCGATCGTGAAACGGCCCGTGTACGCCGCGGGCGTCGCCGGATCGCTCACAAACACCCGAACCCGATCGATCCCCCAGCTCTCGTCGCCAATCCCCTGGAGGTTGCTGCCGCGGAAACTGACCTGCAGCGCGGCCCCCGTGTGCGGGAACACGTAGAGGACGTTCTGGTAAACGTTCTCGTTCCACCCGGAGCGATAGACGTTCTCCGCCCTGTCAGGCACGCGCGGGAAGGTCTGGTTGGCCCAATCCAACGTGCTGAAGGTGTACGTGAACTCGTCCGCCGGCCGGTCCGGCGCCAGCACGCCAAAATAGTCCGGGCCCGGACTGCTGTTGCCATCCCAGCTGTCGATGATCAGCAGGTCCCACTCGAGCCAGACCTGCGCGTGCGACGGCAATTCCCCGAGAGAGAGCACCACGGTGAGGTTGTCGAAGTCGCCCAGGAACTGGCTCAACGCGGCGTTTCCGGACACGGTGGTCACACTCCACTCGGCTCCCGCGCCCGCCTCGAAGTCCGTGTAGTAGGCCGGCTGCGCCATCGGGTTGCCCGCGAGATCCTCGAGGTCGGGTCCCACCACCACCAGGTAATCCCCGTCCGCCGCCTGCACCGGGAACCGGATGTCGAAGGTCGTGCTCTCGGCATCGACGACGATCACCTCGATCGCCGCGGCGGGAACAGCCCCGTTGGGCCCGGTCACGCTCACATCCGCAGCGGTGAACGTCTCCGCCCGCACCGGCTCGTTGAACACCACTCGGACGCTCGAGACCCCCGAGTTCACCGGCCCCGATGGTGTCTGCTGCACAAGGTACGGCCCGCGACGATCCTCGACGGTTAACGGCAACGCCACGACGTTGTTGGTCTCGTTCGACTCGGCCTGCGCGGCGCCAACGTCAGCGACCACCAGGATGTACCAGGCGCCGGGTGCAATCATCGGCACAACCACGCTCCGCACAGTCAGGGTCTCATAAGCACCGCCCGCCTCCAGCGCAGCCGCCCCAGCCCCCACCGTCGCGAGCCACCGCTCTCTCCCCGTCAGAGTCGGATCCGGCGAGAGGTAGACCGCGTCCGACCAGCTCTTCACCGTCCTGCCATCGCCGTCGTTGCGCACCCGCCAGGCGACGTCCAGTTTGCCACCCGCCACGGTCACCGCGGCATCGAGCGACGCCTCTGTCACCGCCAGATCCGGCGCCCGCAACGCCAGCGGCACCGACCGCACGTTGTTCGCCTCGTCCGACTCCGGTTGGGCGCCGGCCAGGTCCGTAATGAACAGGAGATGGACGGCCCCCAGTTGGGACGGAATCGGGAGCGCCACCTGGACCGCAACGTCGTAGGTGGCCGAGGGCAGGAACTCGGACGCGGACCGCCCCCGATCGAGCAGCACCGCGAAAATGTCTGCCACCAAGGTCGAACTCGAGAGCGCCACCCGATCGGTCCACGCCGCCAGCGCCGGGCCCGTTCCTTCGTTGCCCACCGTCCAAGCCAACGTCACGGTCTCGCCCCACGCCGCCGTTGCCGGCGCCGAAGCCGCCAACACCTGAAGGTCCGCCCCCGGTATCTGGATTGCCTGGATCCATTGGTTGTCGTTCTCGCGCACTTCCGGTTGCGCGGCGTCATCATCCGTGACGATGATCAGATAGCGGGTCCCCAGCCCGCTGGTCATCGGCATCGTCACCGGTTGCTGCAGCGTGTAGGCCCCGCCACCACCGACGAGCGGGTGGAACTCCACCGGCGGTTGGCCTGCCAGGGTCGCCAACACCACATCGTTCGCGTCCAGGATCGGATCCACGCTCAGGTACACCCGGTCCGCCCAGTGACCCAACGCGTCGCCCGCACCCGTGTTCGACACCGTCCAGCTCACCGAGAAGCTCTCGCCCAGCCCCACCGACGCCGGAGCCGCCGCGGACGTCACCTCGAGGTTCGGTCCCGGCAGGTCGATCGCAACCGCCCTGACATTGTTCGTCTCGGCGCCTTCGCGCAGCGTGCCGAATGCATCCGTCACCACCAGCAGGTGCTCGAGCCCGGCCGCAGCCAACGGCACAATGACCTCCCGCGTGAACTCGTACTCGCCCTGCTCGGCCAGCGGCAGGACCACCACCGCATCCGCCGACGTCAGCAGGACATCCGACGCATCCCACTGATCGTCAGCCGAGAGGTAGACGCCATCAAACCAGCCCTTCACCGCGGTGGCGTTCCCCACGTTGCGGACTTTCCAGGTGACCTCGATCGTCGAGCCCCAGTCCGCCCTCGCCGGCGCCGTCACGGACACGACCACCAGGTCGGGCTGGCTCGTGCTCACCACCTCGACCGCGACCGCCAACGCGTTGTTCCCTTCCGCGAGCTCGCTCTGCTCGTCCCACCGATCCGTCACCACGAGCACATGATACTCGCCCGCGTCGACCATCGGTATCGTCACCTTCGTGGTTGCCAAGTACTCGCCCCCGGGGGCGAGCGGCGTGGTCTGGGAGCGCACCACACTGCCCAGGAAGAGATCCGTGCCATCCAACGTGCTGTCGACCGAGAGGAACACCGCATCCGTCCAGGTCCCCTGCATGTCGCGCGAGCCCCGGTTCACCACGGTCCAGCCCACATCGACCTTCTCCCCCGCCGTGAGTCGCGTCGAGACCGTCACCTCGGACACCGCGAGGTCCGCGCCCGCCAACGGCGCCGTCGACGGCACGCGGGCCGGCTGCTGATCCGCATTGCCACCCCCCAGCGTGGCGTGCACGCCCAGCGCGGTCTGGTCAAACGCAACCGCGCCGTGCGTCTCCGTAAACCGCCAATAGCCTGCCAAGCCCGCCGTCGCGTCGTCGAGCACACGGTCCCAGTCATGGAGTATCTGCTCCACCGTGCGCGCCATCGTCCACACCCGCACCTCGTCAAGATCGCCGGCAAAGAACCGGCGCGATCCGTACGCACCCTCGTCGTCGTTGTGCTTTCCGATCGACCACGCGGTGGCGCCGTCCGGCGCTTCCGCAACATACGCAAAATCATCCACCAGCGCCCCGTTCAGGTAGGTCCTGATCGAGTTGCCCTCGTACACCACCGCCACGTGGTTCCATTCCCCGGCAACGACCGCCAGACCCGTCAGCTCCCGCAGCCCGTTGTGGTACTCAACCGTCAGCATCGAGCCGCCTTCCCAGACGTTCAGGCCGAACCCGTGCCCGTACTTGGACTGGACATCGCTGCTGATCACGTTGCTCGGGAATGCGGTCCCGTCCGTCCGCAAGGCGGGCCGCACCCAGGCCTCGAGCGTGATCGGCAACTGGTTCGTGACCGGCGTCGTCGCCGTCGTGGCGTAGTCGTCAACCCCGTCAAACCGCAGAGCGTACCCGGCTGGGTTCAGTGTGCGTATGAAGAAGCCCAACGTGCCCGCCCCGCCAGCCTGATACCCGCCGCCGCCGGCCACCGTGCTACTCGCGAATCCCTGGAACCCGGCGCCGTCGGCATAGTACACCGCGATCCGCCCGCCGCCGCCCCCGCCGGCCCAATACGCGCTCGAGGCCGTACCCCCTTTCGCCTCGAACCGCCCACCCCCGGTCAGCACGTTCGTCGTCACCCACAGGCTCCCGCCCGCACCGCCCCCGACCTCGACCCCGCCATAATCGACCATGGACTGGCCGTTCGCCGAGATGACACCATCGAGGGTGAGCGTGCCCGCGATCTGCAGTCGGATCGCCCCGCCGCCGGCGCCGCCCGCAGACTCATTATCAGGTGCCGCCCCCGATCCCAGATCGACCGGCTCGAACACGCTGCCGTAGGTGATCCCGCCAGCCCGACCTCGACGATCCGATCCGCCGCGGCCTCCATGGCCGGCACCGGGGCTGATGTCGTCCGGCCGGGCCGTTGTCCCGGGCCCGTTGCCCGAAGGACCACCTCTCACTCCACCCGTGTAGCCCAGCGCATCCGCCGTCATGACCGAACCCGAGTCCACCGTCACCGCGAACGCCCGGATGGTGACGCCCGCTCCAACCCACGCTCCCTGGACCTCCGCCGCCTGGTTCTCCGAGTAACAAAGCAACGTCGAGTTGCCCTTCAGCCACAACGTCGTGTCGACCGTCAGCAGCGCTCCCCCCGCCATCTCGACACGCGCGCCGTCATCCAGCGTCACCGCCCCCCAATGCAGGGCGTCGGCCTTCGCCAGCACCGCGCGCTCGAACACCTTCAGATGCCCACCGGAATACGCGGTGTTGAAAAAGAGTACCGTGCCGGTCCCCCCGGCGTTGTAGCCCGCCCCGCCAGCCGCCGTTGACGCCGTGAACCCCGTGAATCCTGCGTCGTCCGCCGCATACACCGCGATGCGCCCGCCGCCGCCGCCGCCTGCCCAATACGTGCTCGAGGCCGTGCCCCCTTTGGCCTCGAACCGCCCGGAGCCCTTCAACACATTCGTCGTGACCCAGAGGCTCCCGCCCGAACCGCCCCCGACCTCGACCCCGCCGTAGTCCACCATGGACTGGCCGTTCGCCGAGATCACCCCGTTCAATTCGAGGCTCCCCGCCACGATCAGCCGGATCGCACCGCCGCCCGCTCCGCCCGCGGATTCGTTGTCCGGCGATGCTCCCGACCCGAGGTCCGTGGGTTCGTACTGGCTCCCATAGACACTCCCCCCAGCGCGCCCCCGCCGGTCGTAGCCGCCCGCCCCGCCGTAGCCCGCGCCAGGGCTGATGTCGTCCGGCCGCGCCGTCGTGCCCGGGCCATTGCCCGAGGCGCCGTTCCTCACCCCTCCCGTGTAGCCCTGCGAATCCGCCGTGATCTTCGATCCGGCCTCGACCACGATGTTCCCGGCGTTGAAGGTCACCCCCACACCCGCCCACAGGTCTTGCACGAGTCCCGTCCGGTTCTTGCCCCCGCAGATAACGGTTGAATCGCCCGTCACTTGGAGACTCGCCGCTTTCAACGTCGAGCCGCCACCGAGCGCCAGCGTCGAGCTCGACATCAACCGGATCGTCTCGGCAATGTTGATCACGCTCCCCTCGCCCCACGTGAGGGTCGCTCCCGGGACTCCCTCGGTGCCCAGGGTCACTCCGCGCAGGCTCGTGGTGGTGTCGCCCCAGAAGGCGAAATGCTCGAAAACGTGCAACACGGTTTGCGCCAGAGCCAGTCCCGCGGTTTGATCAAAGAACCCTGTAGTTCCCCGCGCGCCGGCGTTGCCGCCCGTGCCCCCGGCGGCTGTTGATGCCGCGAAACCGGTGAAATCTGCGGCGTTCTGATAGTACACGGCGATCCGCCCGCCGCCGCCGCCGCCGCCATGATAGGTGTCCGAGGCGGTGCCGCCCTTCGCCTCGAACCGGCCAGCCCCTTCGAGAACCTTCGTCTTCACCCAAATGCTGCCCCCCGACCCGCCCCCCGCCTCGCCTCCCCCGGAGATCATCTCGCCATTGGCGGAAACGACCCCGTTCAACGTGAACGTGTCCCCGACAACCAGCCTGATGGCCCCACCACCCGCGCCGCCCGCTCGCTGCTGGTCTGGCGCGCCGCCCGAGCCCAGAGCCGCCGGTTCGTACGGATCGCCATAAGCCGCGCCCCCGGCCCGGCCACGGCGGTCGTATCCGCCCGCACCACCGTAACCCGCACCGGGCGCGATGTCGTCAGGACGCGCCACGCTCCCTGGGCCGTTGCCCGAGGGCCCATTCGCCACACCCCCCGTGTACCCCTGCGCGTCCGCGGTCACCCACGAACCCGCGTCGAGGATCAGGTTTTCAGCCTGAATCGTGACGCCCACGCCCGCCCATTGCCCATCGATCGCGGCCGTCGTGTTCTTCCCCAGCAACGTGATCGTCGAGTTGCCCGAGAGCCGCAGTGTCCCTTCCACCACCAACACACTGCCCCCCCCCAGAACCATCGTCGCTGCGTCGTCCATCGTCAGCGCGCCGAACCGCAAGGCGGTGTCCTGGCCAAAGACCACGTTCTCGAACACCCGCACGTGCGCGTTGACAACCGACGTGTCGACGAACACCGCACTCCCCACCGTGCCGTTATGCCAACCCGCACCCCCAGCCGCCGTCGTCGTCGTGAACCCGCTGAACGCCTCGGCTTGCTCGTAGTAGATCGCAATCCGCCCCCCACCTCCCCCGCCCGCCGCATAACCGCTCACCCGATTAGCCCCCTTCGCCTCGAACCAACCCGCCCCGCTCAGCACCTTCGCCGTCACCCAAATCGATCCCCCAGACCCCGGACCGCCATGCTCCGTCGACATCGCCCCGTTCGCCGAGATCACGCCCTCGACCCGCAGCGTTCCCGCCACAATCAGCCGGATCGCCCCACCGCCCGCACCGCTCCAGCGCCCTTCCCAACTCGATCCGCTCGATCCCAAATCCACCGGCTCGAACACCGAACCATACGTCGGCCCGCCCCCCTTGCGCCACTCGCTCCCATAGCCACCCGCTCCTCCGTAACTCCCGCCGCCTCCGGCATACGCTGAGTGCGGGAAGGTGGCACCGCCCGGACCAACACCCGCCCCCTGGCTTCCCGCATACCCCTGACCGTCCGCCGTGATCTTCGAGCCCGAGTCCACCGTCAGGTTCTCGACCTGCAGCGTCACCCCAACACCCGACCATTGCTCATCCACCTGCGCACTGGCGTTCTTGCCGCCCAAGGTCAACGTCGAGTTGCCCTTCAGCCGAAGGAGTCCCACGACTTTCAGGTTGCTGCCGCCCCCGAGGAACACCGTCGCGGCATCGTCCAGCGTCACCGCCCCAAACTCGAGAGCCGTGTCATTCCCGAACACGGCGTTCTCGTAGACATACAAGTGCGATTTCGCCACCGACGTGTCGATGAACACCGCGCTCCCCACCGTGCCGTTCTGCCAACCCGCACCCCCAGCCGCCGTCGTCGTCGTGAACCCGCTGAAGGTCTCGGCTTGCTCGTAGTAAATCGCAATCCGCCCCCCACCTCCGCCGCCCGCCGAATAACCGCTCACTCGATCAGCCCCCTTCGCCTCGAACCATCCCGCCCCGATCAGCACCTTCGTCGTGACCCAAATCGATCCCCCAGACCCCGGACCGCCATGATCTGTCGACATCGCCCCGTTCGCCGATATCAAGCCCTCCACCCGCAGCGTCCCATCCACGATCAGCCGGATCGCCCCACCGCCCGCACCGCTCCAGCGCCCTTCCCAACTCGATCCGCTCGATCCCAAATCCACCGGCTCGAACACCGAACCATACGTCGGCCCGCCTCCTTTGCGCCAGTCGCTCCCATAGCCACCCGCGCCGCCGTAGCTCCCCCCGCCACCGGCATACGCTGAGTACGGGAAGGTGGCACCGCCCGGACCAACACCCGCCCCCTGGCTCCCCGCATACCCCTGACCGTCCGCCGTGATCTTCGAGCCCGCCTCCACCGTCACATCCTCCGCCTGGACCGTCACCCCCACGCCTGCCCAAAGCCCATCCACCTGCGCACCGGTGTTCTTACCGCCCAAGGTCAAGGTCGAGTTGCCCTTCAGTCGAAGGAGTCCCACGACTTTCAGGTTGCTGCCGCCCCCCAGGAACACCGTCCCGGCGTCGTCCAACGTCATCGCCCCAAACTCGAGAGCCGTGTCATTCCCGAACACCGCGTTCTCGTAAACATACAGGTGCGATCCCGACACCGACGTGTCGATGAACACCGCGCTCCCCACGGTGCCATTATGCCAACCCGCACCCCCCGCCGCCGTCGTCGTCGTGAACCCGCCGAACCCGACCGCCTCCTCGTAGTACACCGCAATCCGCCCACCCCCTCCGCCGCCAGCCCCGTAACCGCTCACCCGATTAGCCCCCTTCGCCTCGAACCTGCCCACGCCGCTCAGGCCCTTCGCCGTCACCCAAATCGATCCCCCGGACCCCGGACCGCTGTGCTCGACCGCACTCGAACCGTTCGCGGAAACCACCCCATCCAAGTGCAGGCTTTCCGTGACGATTAACCGGATCGCCCCGCCGCCCGCACCGCTCCAGCGTCGTTCCCAACTCGATCCGCTCGACCCCAGGTCCACCGGCTCGAACACCGAACCGTACGTCGGCCCGCCTCCCTTGTTCCACCCGCTGCCGTACCCACCCGCGCCGCCATAGCTCCCTCCACCGCCGATGGGGCCATTCCCCCCCCAAGTGCCTCCCCCAGGACCAACGCCCGCCCCCTGGCTCCCCGCATACCCCTGACCGTCCGCCGAAACCCGGGAACTGGCGTCCACCGTCAGATTCGCCACATTCAGCGCCACCCCAACACCCGCCCACTGGTCGTCCACCTTCGCGCCCGTGTTCAGCCCCTGGCAGACCACCAAGGCTCCCTCGAACACTCCCATCGTCCGCACCACCCCCAGCGTCGAGCCTCCCGCCAGGGTCAATCGCGAGGCCCCGCCCAAGTACAAATCAAATACCGTCAGCCCCATCGACTGGCTCGTGATCGTCGTCCCGCCCAGCGCCGTCACGCTCCGGAACGAATGCACCCCCGCTCCCCCCACCGCCACCGAACTGCCATGGAACAACAGATGCAGACCGTCGTAGGCAGTCTCCCCAGCGGCGATCGTCAGCGCCGACGAGATCATCCTCACGTCGTAGCCATCATCCTCCGCCTCGCCGGCCGTCCCGTCGTGGTCCTGGTCCATCGCCTGACCCTCGACCGACTCGATCTGCGACCCCAGCACAAGGCGATACTCGCCAATCCCCGTTAGCCCCGTGAAATCCAGCTCGTACCACTGCGGTCGGACTTGCCGGATCGCAACCGGATTCACCACCGCACCGCCGGGCACCGTGAGCTGGACGTCCTCGGCCAGGAAGGTCGCGTCGTCCACCGGCTGACTGAACGCCACCAGGACCCGCTCGAACGGCCGCGCGGCATCCCCCACCGATAGCACCCGCATCACGTACAACCCCGGGAACACCGGCCACTCCTGGGTGAACGAGTCCACCCATTCGTCTTCCCCAACCTCCCCGTTCGTCCCGTCCCCATCCTGGTTCAACGGGTTGCCCGCCCGGTCCACCACCTCGGGCCCGATGGTCAGTGCGTACGCCCCCTGCGCAGTCACCGGATCGAACGTCACGACGTACTCGACACCCGACCCCGTCACGGTGTTCACCTCGCCCAAGTCAACGTCCCCTGGCCCCACGAGCCGCGTGTCCGCCGGTGTGAAACTCGCCGGGTCGACCTCCTCCGAGAACCGGATCTGCCGTTCGTAATACGGCGCCACCACGCTCAACCCCGCCACCAACCCCACCGGCCCCCGCGTATCGATCACGTAATCCAAAACCGCCGACACCGTCTTGCCCACCCACGGCGTGAACTCGACCACCGCCCGCCCATTCCCGTCTGCCAAAGCCACCGGCGCTGTCCCCACCACGGTCCCCGGCTCCGCCACCGACTGCGTCCAGTCGAACACGCCGTCGCTGTTGAAATCCACCCGCACCACCCCCCGCTTGTTGACCGTTACATCGAAGCTCGGCGTGGTGTCGTTGGTGTAATTGTCCTGGTCCGACATCCCGCTGTCGCTCCCCGCCTGCAAATCCAGAACCACCGTCGCCGGATGATCCTCGATCGGCAACGCCGCGCCCACGTAGTCTGCCCCCCCAAGCAACGGGTTGGCCGCCGCATCCAAAACACCCCCGAGGCTGAGGACGGTCACCTGGTAATAGTCATCCACCAAGGGCGTGTCCAGGTTCAGCACCGCCATCTGGGTCTTCGGATCATACGTCACCCCCTGGATCCGACCCGACCAGTCAACGTCAGTCGCATCCCCAAACACCCCATCCCCCCCGCTGCCCCAAACCCTATAGTGCGCCCGATCCAACACCGACGCTGCGTCCAGCCCGTTGGCGTCGGAGAACTGGACTTGCAACGCCAGGAGAGCAGCGCCTTCGCTCGTCGACACCACCGTCGGCCCGGTCACATCAACAAGGACCGGCAACACCGACTGCACCCGGGCGCCAACCCAAGGGGTGAACTCCGCTTTCACCGAGCGCAGGCCCTCGGGTAAATCCACAACCGCCGTGAGCGAATAGACCCCCGCCTCGGCCACCGGCAGCGTCTCGTCCATCGTGCCGTCCCCGTCATAGTCCAACGCCAACGTCCCCGCCTTGTTCACGGTCACCGTAAACTCCGGACGAACCACATTCGTCAGGTTGTCGTCCGCCAGCACCCCCGAGTCGCTCGCCGCCTTCAGATCCAAGTCCACCCAGGCCGCAGAACCCTCGACCGCCATCACCGCACTCATCGTGTCCGACCCCGCCCCGATCGCGTTCCCCGCAGCGTCGCGCACGCCGCCACCCGCCTTGATGATCACCTGGTAGTAGTCGTCCGGGAGAGTCTCCGCGAATTGCAGGATCGCGGTCTGCGTCGCCGCGTCGAACGTCACCGCCACGGGCGTCCGGCTCCCCTCGTTCCCATCGCTGAAGGTCCCGTCGCCGCCGCTCGACCGTAGTGCGTAGGCAGCAGCATTCACCACGCTCGACGGGTTCATCCCGCTCCAATCCGAGTAGCGCACCCGAAACCGGTCCGTCGGAACCGCATACCCACCCTCGACCCATGTCGGGGCCGCAGTCACCGTCCCCCGCCCCAATCGACCGTCAAAGCCATTCCCGGTCCGGTCCGCCAGCACATCACCCGTTCCCTCGTCGAACCGCCAATAGGCCGCCAACCCGGGTTCGCCGGCCGCCAGCACCACGTCCCTCTTGGCTCGGACTTCGTCTGCCGTCAGCACCCGACTCCAAAGACGGAACTCGGCCAGACTCCCCTGGAAGGACTCCGCCGCCACAAAACCGCCTCCCACCCAGTCCTGATCCTGGCCCAGAACGAAACCTCCCGGGTCGGCCGTGACCGCTTCGAGCGGCCCCGCACGGGTACCCATCGCCTGTCCGTCCACGTAAAGAGCCGCCACGTCCTCGGTGCCATCCATCGCCACCGACACATGATGCCATTGGCCATCCGTCATCGCCGGTATGGTCCACGTCAGCGTGACGTTGCCCGTCGCGCGATACAGCCCGAACGACGTCGGCGAGTTCAAACCGAGGAGCAATTCGTTGTCCGTCGCCGCCCGGGCAACACTCACGATGTGTTGCACGCGCGTCGTCGCCGTCTTGAACCAGAACTCCACCGTCAAGTCGCTCAGCCCGTTGATCGCGGCCGACGGCAGCCAGACCCAATCATCCACCCCGTCAAACACGACCGCAGTGCCCGGCCCCACCGAACTCACCGCCGGCGCCGTGAAGTCGACTTCCACCCGGTACACAAGGTCATCCCCGTACCCATCCCGGTTCTGGTCCAGCGGCAGACCGGCCGAATCCCGCAGACCACTCGTCTCCCCCGACCGCGCCCGCAGTTCGTATAGCCCCTCCGTCAGCGCCCCCTCGGTCAACAACCGTATCTCGGTCGTCCCATCTCCATACTCCGGGGTCAGGGTCAGGACCACGTCGTCCGCCCCCCCCATTACCCGATCCGCCCCCAGGAACGTCAGGGTGTACGTCCCGACATCCCGTGCCCCCTCGCCCACAACCGCGGCCGAGAGCGTCAACACAAACCGATTGATGTCCGCCGCGTTGGTCTGCGCCGCCGGCGTCACGGACACGACATACGGCCCCGAGGGGGTCGTGTCCCGCCGATATACCGTTCCCGCTCCACCCGACTGCGAACCGGACCCGCCGCTCACCGTCACGTTCTCCGACGCCAAGGTCAAACCCGCGGAGTAATACAAGGCCACCCTCCCGCCACCACCGCCACCCCCGGAGCCCTGGCCCGCGCCCCCGTTTGCCGTGACATTGCCGCTCCCCGCGATGACATCCGCCTCGAGCCAAACTGACCCACCCGAGCCACCCCCTTGTTCACCGCCCACCCCGGCCCCACCGTCGGCACTGATCGTGCCGTCCAAGGTCAGGGTCCCGGATACCACCAAATGAACCACCCCACCCCCGGCGCCGCCATTCCCGCCGGGGCTGTTGTCCGCGTTGTCGCCGCCACCCGAGCCCAAGTCCAACGGCTCCTCGATCGAACCGTACACCGCACTCGCCCCAGCAGGCGCGCCTCCAACTCCACCGTAACTGCCACCGCTGCCAGCCCCGGCATGCGCGGGAGCGCCTCCGGGCCCGCGACCGTCCCGGCCGATGCTGCCTACTTCGCCCCCCAGGTACCCCTGACCGCTGGCATTGACGGCTGACCCGGCGGCAATGGCCACCGAACCAGCCCTAAGTGTTACGCCGGTCCCCCGCCATTGGCCCTCGATCATCCGTTGCTGGTTGATGCTACCGCAGAAGATCGTCGAACTGCCGGTCAAAGACAGCGCCCCAGTCACGGTGACCTCGGATCCGCCCCCAATCGTCCACGTGGCCGCGTCATCCAATGTCACGGCGCCATACGTGAGCTGGGTGTTCGCCGGGGTGACCCAGTTCTCGAACACCCGAATCTGCAAATCCGCGACCGACTGATCAAAGAAAGCGACCGTGCCAACCTGTCCCGCACCGTTGCCCGTTCCACCGGCAGCCGTACTGGCCGTGTACCCAGTGAACTCGGCGGCCTGTGTATAGTATATGGCAATCCGCCCGCCACCGCCGCCCGAGCCCGCTCCCTGGCCGGCGCCTCCAGTGGCCTGGAAAAGACCGGCCCCCGTCAAGACCTGGGTCGTCACCCAAATCGAACCACCGGAGCCGCCCCCTTGCTCGCTGCCCACCCCGTCCCCGCCATTCGCCGAGATCACCCCGTCGAGGGTAAACGTGCCGCTGACGACTAACCGGATCGCCCCGCCGCCGCTCCCCCCATACCCGCCCGGGCTGTTGTCACTGTTGTCCCCGCCTCCGGACCCGAGATCCGTCGGCGCACTGGCGGACCCATAGATGGCCGCTTGACCCGCCACCGCCCCGCCATAGCCACCATAGCTACCCCCGCTCCCGCCCCCACCGTAGGCCGGAGCACCGCCGGGGCCGCGCCCATACGAACCGATGGACGCCGACTCACCGCCAACGTACCCCTGGCTGTCCGCGGAAACCCGAGAGCCCGCTTCGACGACCAGTTCCTTCGCGCTCAACGTCACACCGACGCCTGCCCACTGATCGCCCACCTTGGCAGAGGTGTTCTTTCCCAGACAGAGAACGGTCGAGTTGTCCTTCACCCAGAACCGCTCGCTTACCGTGACCGTCGAACCCCCGCCCACCGTCAGCGTACCCCCGGCCTCGACCGTCAGCTTCTGATACGCCACGGTCGTGTCCGCCGGAATGACGTAGTTCGAGAACACCCGGAGATGCGGCAGCGCGGCGGAGCTGTCAAAGACCGCCAGCGTCCCCATCGTGCCAGCCCCATTCCCCGCCCCGCCCGCCAAGTTCACCTGGGTGAACCCTGAATAGCCCAAGTCCTGCTCGTAGTGGATCGCCACTCGGCCGCCACCGCCCCCCGAGCCGTTCCCCTGGCCCGCACCGCCCATCGCCCGGATCTGCCCCGAGCCCGTAATCTTGTCTGTCGTGACCCAGATCGAACCGCCCGAGCCACCCCCTTGCTCGTTGCCCTGGCCTGCTTCGCCATTGGCACTCAGCGTGCCCTCGAGTGTCAGCACCCCCGAGACGACAAGCCGGATCGCCCCACCGCCATAACCGCCCCGGCCCCCGGGGTTGTTGTCGCTGTTGTCGCCGCCACCGGACCCGAGGTCGATCGGCGAATCAATCGAACCGTACGCCTCCGCCCGGCCCGCATACGCTCCTCCGTAGCCACCGTAGCTGCCCCCGCTGCCCCCGCCCCCAGTTGCCGGCCCGCCCCCCGGACCACGCCCGTATGAGCCGTAGGACCCCGCCTCGCCTCCCCAATAACCCTGCGCATCCGCGGAAACCACCGAGCCCGCCGTCACCTCGAGGTTCCCGGCCATCAGGGTGACTCCCACCCCCGCCCACTTCCCGTCGACTTGCGCGGCTTGGTTCTTCCCCTGGCACAGAATCGTCGAATTGCCGGTCACAAGAAGCAAACCCGCCACTGTCACGGTCGAGCCCCCCTCGATCGTCAGGGTCGCCCCATCCTGGACCGTCAGCGTCTGGAACTCGTAACTCCCTTCCTTCAACAGCGTGTTGACCGTCACCAGCAAATCGTCCGGCAGCTCGTCTCCGGGGTTGTAGATCACCGACGGACTGGTCATCAACCGGACCGAGCCGCGACCCCCGGCCGGCAAAATCATATCCGCACTTTCCGCACCCGGAATCCCCTCCGGATTCCCTGCCGCGTCCTCGCCCCCTTCCGAAGCCGCGGTGCCCCATCCCGGGTTGTCCAGCAACTCAGCCCCTCCCAACAATTCGTCCGCCGTGAGACCCGCACCGGGGACCAGACCCTCCTCGACTGACGCAGGCGATTCCTCGAATACCACCGCCGACACCGTCGCCGCCTGGGTGCCGCCCGCGCCGGGATCTTGCGGCGTCAGCAACGGCGACGGATCCGCTGAAAGCAATACCCGTGCTTCCAGGGCCTCGAGCTCGAACAGCCTTTGGTGACCCACGCCGCGCATGCCACACCCGATCGATCCCAAGACCTCGCCCCCCCCCACGCACCCAGCCGCCCGAACGTCTCAAGTCCTCCATCCCACGCCACGCCTTTCGCGTAGTCGAAACGAACCCTGGGGAGACGAGATTTTGGTTTGCCGCGGCCCTTATATCCCCCAGCCAAACCGCCAGTCAACAAAACTCCCAACACAAACTCAGTCCGTTCTGCCCCATGGGGCAAGACGGGATCACCGGGATGAACCGGATTCCAGAGGCCGAGGACAAGAAGTGGGTGGGCCTGCCCCGAGCGCGGTCGAGGGGCCAACTCCGACTGTCCCCCTATTCTACCCCCGGATCCTCGCCTAACGCGTGCGGCCCGAACGTTCGCCATCGGCTCGCGGTGGGTTTTCGCCTTGTAGGCGCGTGGGGTGTCGGCTCCGGGGTGGCCCGCCCGCTGGCGGGCGGGCTCTATAGGGTTTGGAGGGAATGGGCCCGCCCCGGGGGCGGGCTTTCAAATCCGCGAAAACCCCGGACCAGGCGGCTCAAGGCGCTTGGTCAAGCCCAGGAGGTTGAGCCGCAAAGGACGCTTACGCGCGGATTTGGCGGTCGCGAACCGGCTTGACGCCCAGCAGCTTCCGGCGTAGCAGAAACCCATGATTCACCTCGGACTGCACACGGACAACTGGCGGCCCCTCAGCAAGAGCTTCGAGGCGGCCATTGACGAGATCGCCGCAACCGGTCTGAAACACGTCGAGTTCGCCGTGATCCACGGCCAGAACTTCATCCAAGCGCTGGGCTATGACCCCGGGGTCTCGCTGCAATCCAATCCCCGGGCCCTCCGCCGGTACCTCGAGAAGAAGAACATCGAGGTCTCCCAAATCGACGGCTCCTACCCCATGATGGGCCCCCTCGGGTCCGCCTTCGGCGTTCAGTATGTCCAGCAGACCATCCGGTTCGCCGCCGAGCTCGGCTGCCCGATGGTCGACACCGTGGACGGTGCCTTCGAGACTCCTGGGCTCTCCCGCAAGGAGGTCTTCCGCGTGACGTGCGACAACTACCGCCAATGCCTGTCCTGGGCTGAAGACTACGGCGTCATCATCAATGTCGAGCCGCACGGGCCCTACACGAACGACATCGATTTCATGCAGCGGCTCCTCAAGACGTTCGATTCGGAGTACCTCCGCCTCAACTTCGACACCGGCAACACCTTCATCGCCGGCCACGATCCGCTCGACTACTTGAAGGCGCTCCGCCCTTACCTCACCCACTGCCACATCAAGGACGTCAGCGCTGACCTCGCCGCGGCAGCCCGCGGCGAAGAGACGGGCATCGGCAGCTCGATCGTTCCCGTCGGCGGCGGCGTCAACGCCGATGGCATCCGCCGCTGCATCGCGTTCCTCGAGCAGACCCGCTGGGACGGCGTCGTCTCGATTGAATGCCACGGCTCCCCCGAAAACACGGCGGCAAGCGTCGCGTTCATGCGCCAATTGGTCCCCAGCCGCCAGCGAAGGAGCCCTGCCCGATGAAGCCCTTCCTCCCCCAATCCGGATCCGCCGCGGACGCCGCATTGCCCCGGCGCGCTTTCCTTGCCGGAACGGCCTCGATCGCCGCCGCAGCCCTGGTCCGTCCCTCGCTCGTGTTCGGCGCTGACGCCGCTGCGAAAGTCGACCTCGGGCTGATCGGCTGCGGCGGACGCGGCTCCTGGATCGCCAGGCTTTTCGCTGCCTCCGGCCTCTACCGGCTCGTGGCCTGCGCGGACTACTTTCAAGACCGCGTGGATGAAGTCGGTAACGCGCACGGGATCGAGGCCGCCCGCCGTTACACGGGGCTCGCCGGCTATCGCCGGCTCCTCGAAAGCAAGCTGGACGCCGTGGTCATCGAAACCCCGCCTTACTTCCACCCGGAACAGGCCGCCGCGGCAGTCGAGGCAGACAAACATGTCTACATCGCCAAACCCATCGCCGTCGATGTCCCCGGCTGCCTCGCCATCGCCGAGGCCGGACGCAAGGCCACAGAGAAGAAACGCGTCTTCCTCGTCGATTTTCAAACCCGAGCCAACGAACACTACCGCGAGGCGCTCCGCCGGGTTCGCAAGGGCGATCTCGGCGACCTGATCCTCGCCGAGGCCCACTATCCCTGGACGGGCGGCGGCCGTGGCGGCCCCCCCGCCACCGCCGAGGCCCAGCTCCGGCACTGGTACTATGTCCTCGCGTTGTCCGGCGATTTCATCGTCGAACAGAGCATTCACTCCCTCGACGTGGCCACCTGGATCCTCAATGCCGATCCCCTGCGCGCGGTGGGCATGGGCGGACAGAAACTCCGTCCCCCCGGCAGCATCTACGATCACTTCGCCGTCAACTACACCTTCCCCGGCAACGTCCCCCTCGCTTTCACGTGCATCCAGGCCGTCCCGGAGGTCAAGGACGAGATCCGCGCCCGTGTCTTCGGCTCGGAAGGGGTCATCGACACCGACTACTTCGGGAACGTCTTCATTCGCGGCAACGAACCCTACAAGGGCGGCAGCACCGGCAACCTCTACACCACCGGCACCGAGGTCAACATCCGCGAATTCCATCAGGCCGTCATCGAAGGCCACTGTGACAACCCCACCGTCGCCCCGTCGGTCCGCTCGAATCTCACCGCCATTCTCGGCCGCGAAGCGGCCTACCAACGCCGCGAGCTGACCTGGGACGAACTGCTGCGCCAGAGCAGGCAACTCGAACCCGACCTGCGCGGTCTCAAAGCCTGACATCTTCTGTCTTGTTCCCGATCTGCTGTCGTGTTAGTTTCTCGCCAGGCTTCCAACAACAACCCTCACTCGTTTCGTTCCAATGAACGCCACAGAGTCTCTTGTGCAGCGTGTGATCTCTCGTGCCCGCAGTGCCCACCCGATGTCCCGCCTGCGGGCAGGCCTTGCCGGACTCGCCCTGGCCGCCGCCGGATCCGCCTGCGCGGCCAACATCGCGCCAGCAGGCACCGCCATCCTCGGCTATAACGACGCCATCGACGGCGACGCCGGGACTCTCTTCTCCCATTACGGACTCGAAACCCGCATCAACGACGAGAACATCTACTCGGCCGAGGACAACTGGAGCGGCGGCGCTGACGCCGGACAAGCCGTCAGCTTCGTTGGTATCCTCTGGCCCGGTCTGCGCCTCGAGGGCATCACGACCTTGACGCTCACCCTGGCGACATTCGGAGACGGCGGCTGGTTCGGCGTGCCCACCTACTCGCCCGCCCCCGGTTCGCCGCTCACCGCCGCTGACTACCTCGTCGAACCATCCGTCCAAGTCACCACCGACCACGGCGTGACCTGGACCCCGGTCGCCTACACCTCCGATTACCTGACCGCGCTCGACGGCCACCTCATCGGCGGCGGCGGCCAGCCCAATCCGACGGCCGTGACCGCCACGTTCACCCTCACGCCCGCCATCACCTCGATCAACGGCATCCGGATCATCGGCGACAACGGCGGTTACGCCGGCGCGGACGGCAACGGCTTCATCGGCGTCTTCGAGCTGGTGGTCGAAGGCACGCCCCCGGGAGACATCGACAGCGACGGACTCCCCGACGTCTGGGAGACAACCTACGGCCTGCAGGTCGGCGTCAACGACGCCGCTGGCGACAAGGACGGCGACGGCCTCTCGAACCTGGACGAGTTCAACGCCGGTACCCGCCCCGACCAGGGCGACACCGACGCTGACGGCCTCACGGACGGCGCCGAAGTCCATACCCACAAAACCAATCCCACGATGGCTGACACCGACGGCGACGGCCTTTCCGATGGCGCCGAAGTCAACACCCACAAGACCAACCCGCTGCTGACGGACACCGATGCCGACGGCCTGAGCGATGGCGCCGAGGTCAACACCCACGGGACCAAGCCCCTGATCAAGGACACCGACGCCGATGGCTTCCTCGACGGCATCGAGGTCGCCCAGGGCACCGACCCCAGAAACCCCGCCAGCTACCCCAGCAACGCCGCCATCATCGGCTCCGGTATCCTCGGCGTGAACAATGCCATCGACGCCGATGCCGGGACACCCCGCTGGAACGCCGGCGTCCTCGCCTCGATCAATGACGGCAATCTCGATTCCCGCGTCGATAACTGGTTCGGCGGCAATTCCTTGAATGTCAGCTTCGTCGGCGTCCTCTGGCCCACGCCCCTGGCAACCCAGATCAAGAGCGTCACCCTGACGCTCGCCACGTTCGCCGACGGCGGTTGGTTCGGCCCCAGCGGGGTCGGGCCCGGCGCCGGCGGGTATCTCGACGATTCCCTGCTCCTCGAACCGACCATCCAAATCAGCACCGACGGCGGAACCACTTGGGCCGCCGTCGATGCCACCTCGGACTACCTCATTGCCCTCTACGGCCACAGCATCGGCGGCGGCGGCAACGTCAACCCCACGACGGTGACCACCGAGTTCACGCTGACGAGCCCGCCCTCCGGGGTCACCGGCATCCGCGTCATCGGCGAAAACGGCGGCAACGCCGGCTCCGACGCCAACGGGTTCATCGGCGTCTTCGAGATGGTTGTGACGGCCGGTATCGCCAATGACTCCGATAACGACGGCATGGACGACACCTGGGAGACAACACACGGCCTGCAGGTCGGAACCAACGACGCCGCCGGCGACCCCGACAGCGATGGCCTCACCAATATCCAGGAGTTCGCCAGCAACACGGATCCCAAGAAGGCCGATACCGACAACGATGGTCTCAAGGACGGCGAGGAACTCGGCGAGTACAACACCAGTCCCCTGCTCCCCGACACCGACGGCGATGGCCTCACCGACGGCACCGAAGTCCTCACGGCCCATTCCGATCCGCTCGTGGCGGACACCGACGGCGACGGCCTCTCCGACGGCGACGAAGTCAATACCCACCACACCAACCCCACTCTCCCCGACACCGACGGCGACGCGTTCACCGACGGCATCGAAGTCACCCTCGGCTCGGATCCCACATCCGCCACCAGCAAGCCCGATAACGTCGCCGTCCTCGGCACCGGCATCATCGGCATCAAAGACACCGTTGCGAGCGGTGCCGAATTGCCTTGGCCCAACGCCGGCGTCGTCGAGAACATCAACGACCTCAGTCTCCTCACCCGCGTCGATACCTACAACGGGGCCGCACCCACCACGGCCAGCTACGTCGGCATCCGCTGGGATCAGCCCATCACCGACCCCGTCGTCCGTCTCAACCTCGCCCTGGCCGTCTTCTTCGACGGCGGCTGGTTCGGCCCCAACGGCATCGGGCCCGGCGCCGGCGGTTTCCTTTCCCCGAACTACCTCGCGGAGCCGATCGTCCAAGTGTGGCCCCACTCCGGCACGGATTGGGTTACCGTGCCCCACACCTCCGATTATCTCACCGCCCTCGATGGGCATCCGCTCCCAGCCGTCGCTTTCGGGGCTCCCACCACGGGCCAGGCCACCTTCTCCCTGACCGCCCCGCAGTCCAACATCGACGCCGTCCGACTCCTCGGAGTCGAGGGCGGCACTGCCAGCGGCGGTTTCCTCGGCGTGTTCGAGCTCGCCGTCGAAGTCCACCGCGTCACCACCGGGGTCACTCTCGCCTCGATCGCCAAGGTCAACGGCCAGCTCCAATTCGAGTTCGACTCGCAAGCCGGCGTCACCCACGTCGTCGAGTACCAATCCAGCCTCGGCGATGCCCAGTGGCATAAGCTCGCCACCATCCCGGGTGACGGCAGCCGCAAGACCGTCACGGACAGTCTGGCAACCGCCCGCCGCTTCTACCGCGTGACCAGTCAGTAGCCACGACAGAAGCCATCCCTGTCTTGCTCCTAGTGTGGTGTCCCTCAAATGGGTGGACATTCGCGGCCAGGAGTTTTGCCGCCAGACAAGGACTTCGGCGAGCTCAGTCGAGCCGCGCGAGCGACGAGCATATCCGCTGAGATCTGTGAGAAGCGA